>Ga0182021_10002515_pt1 | contig 21394 bp, 19 predicted proteins | sample 612E3MmetaG_FD_120493 | JGI IMG/M metagenome (GOLD analysis project Ga0182021, IMG submission 120493) | Permafrost microbial communities from Stordalen Mire, Sweden - 612E3M metaG (Illumina Assembly) | ecosystem: Environmental > Terrestrial > Soil > Wetlands > Permafrost | place: Sweden... | reverse complement strand
TTTCCTAACGTCATCTGCTTCTCCGGCAATCGGGCCGGTCAGGCCGACGACGAGGGGATGAAGATTTGCGCCGAAGGGATCAAGAAGGTCATCGGCTACTTCGAGGAGAAGAAGGTGACGCTCTGCATGGAACTGCTTAACAGCCTGGTGAACCACAAGGACTACCAGTGCGACCATTCGGCCTGGGGGATCGAGCTGTGCAAGATGGTCGGCAGCGAGCGCTTCAAACTGCTGTTCGACATCTACCACATGCAGGTCATGGAAGGGAATATCATCCAGTCGATCCAGAAGAACCACCAGTATTTCGCGCACTATCACACGGGCGGCGTTCCCGGCCGGGCGGAGATCAACGAGACCCAGGAACTGTATTACCCCGCAATAATGAAGGCGATTTTGGCCACGGGATATACGGGGATCGTCGCCCAGGAATCCACGCTCACCATGACCCGCGTCCTGAACCGGATCTTCCCTAAGATGACGGGAATCAATCTTCTTGCCTACATAGGGCAGACGGTTGAGGAGGCGATGACCGGACGCACTGACATGGAGGCTGCCGCCTCGCGCTTCGACCAGACACTGAAACACCACGGGGTTCCCTTCTCGGCGCAGAGATCTCCCCAGTCGTCCCGCCGTCCCAGCATCGATGCGCCTCCTACTGCGCAAGCAGGTCAGCACGAAATGCGGCAGAGCCGTGATGCGATCTTAGCGGAATTATACAGTCGTGCAAAAACCTCTCAGCCCACCTTCTCTCCCCATACTCACCCGAACAAAGTCCTTGCCGGAGGCGCTGTCCTGAGAAGCATTAAGGTCAATGATATCCTTGCCAAGGATGAAAAGCCGCCCGAAACCTCACACGACGGAGAGGCAGAAAAGATGGAGGTCAGTGTCAGGCCGGCCCCGCCCTCCGTAAATGTACAGGACATTGACGATGAGATTGGGATGAGCACCGCGGCCGCGGAACCAAATCTCTTCGGCATCGAAGAAGCGGCCCCGGTCGTTTCTTTACCAGCCGATGCGACAGCCGAGTTGATCCAGGGAAAGGAAGAGGAGAAGCCGCTCGATGATGGAGCTCAGGAAGAAGGCCCCACCGACGATGACGCGATTGCCGATAAGATTGCCGCCTTTGAAAAAGACTTGTCCTTCACCTGCCCCATTTGCAAGACAAACGTGCTTAAGGAACAATCAACAGCGGCCGGCAAAAAATATTACACCTGTCCCTCGGGAAGCTGCAACTTCATAAGCTGGGGAAAGCCGCATCATGTTGCGTGCAGGCGGTGCAAGAATCCATACCTGATAGAAGTCTCAGATGCGTCCGGTGAGATGGTCCTGAAGTGCCCCCGCGCAACATGCCAGCACCGCCAGAGCCTGAATCCAAAGCTGGTAAAAGTGGTGCGGAAGCGCGTGCTGCGAAGAAAGAGATAAGAAGGGCAATAAATATTTTCTGCAGCCGGTGAGCGGCAGGAAGGATTGAAGCTCTCCGCAGCAAGCTGCGGAGAATCTTCGATTCTTAGGGAGCAGTATCGTTCGTCATTCGCTCGCTTACCCCGCAGCAAGCTACGGGGCATGCGCTCGCTACCGAATTCAAACTTCCAATGTTTGACATCTTTCAAGCACGCAAACCAACCGTCCCATCCAAGTAATTCAGAATATCCCGGAACGATTCATAATGCACGCACGGCGTGCCCTCCTCCCTGCACTTCTCATACAGGACCTCCTTGGCGAAGACGAGGTCTGCGTCTTTCGCGGGGCACACATCGGAATAACCGTTCCCTACATAGATGACCCGGTCGTAGTTTGACCGGTAGTCTCGGAGGACGCCCTTCTTGCAGGTGCCGCACTTCTCGCACTTATCGTTCATCCGGGGAAACTCTATGGAGAGCTTATCATCATCCAGGAAAACTGTGACATTGGAAAAGAATTCAATGTCCTCGATGTTGTTCTTTTTCAGTATCGCATCAATATAAAAATCGAGGCCGTCGGATACGATCTTCAGATCCACGCCCCTCTTCCGGCAGAACCGATAGAACTCGAGAAAATGCGGATCTATCTTTTCGCGGCTGCTTACAAATTCCAGCATCTCGGCCCTGGTGCCCGTAAAGAGCGGGCCCACCTGCATATACGCAAGGCGGGAACCGATCTCACCCGCACAGTAAGCGCGGTCTATCTCTTCCCAGCCCTTATCGGTAAAGCGGTTCAGTATCTCGTTCCCCATATCGACTGTGGATACTGTTCCGTCAAAGTCGCACAGGATCAGCACTCGCGGTTTCTTCGCGCGTTCATTCATGACTGCTGTTTTTTCCTGTAATGCTTTATGAGAACATTAATACCAAAGAGGATCAAGAGTACGGGAAGAAGATATTTTGCGATTACGTGCAGATCGTACCCCCAGTTATTCACCAGGAGGAAAATCGCCCCGGCCGCGCCGATGAACCATCCCCCGATATCCTTGATGCGCTGCATCAGCGTACCCGCGGCAATGGCGATCAAGAGTATCGGCCAGCTCTTATCAAACCCGTAGATGCCCGTGTTGTCGAGGATGATGAGTACGCCGAGCGTGATCAGGATCATGCCGCCTGTCAGGATGTGCCTTTTTTCCCTTGCCTCCATTTGCGGTCAACTCCTTCTTCGGGAAATCTATTTCATCTTCTCTGCAAGGCTCAGGAACGGCTTAATCAGATCGATGGGAATGGGAAAAAGTATTGTCGAGCTGTTCTCAGCTGCAATCTGATTCAAGGTCTGCAGGTACCGGAGCTGTAAGGACATCGGCTGCGTTTCCATAAGGGCGGCAGCTTCGATCAGCTTCTGGGCGGCCTGGAACTCGCCTTCCGCACTGATGACCTTTGCCCGGCGCTCTCTCTCCGCTTCGGCTTGTTTGGCAATGGCCCGCTTCATCTCTTCGGGCAGATCGATCTGCTTGACCTCGACGTGAGAAACCTTGATTCCCCAAGGTTCGGTGCTCCGGTCCAGGATCTCCTGGATCTGGAGGTTTATCTTCTCGCGCTGCGAGAGGAGTTCATCGAGCTCCACCTGGCCGCAGACGCTCCGTAAGGTTGTCTGGGCGAGCTGGGAGGTGGCATAGAGATAATTCTCTACGTTAATCACAGCGTCGTTCGCTTCCATGACCTTGAAATAAACGACGGCGTTGACCTTGATTGATATGTTGTCCCGTGTGATCACGTCCTGCGGGGGGACGTCCATGGTAATGGTGCGCATATCCACCTTGATCATCCTGTCCACGACCGGTATCAGGATGATAAGACCCGGGCCTTTGGTGTCGATTACCCGCCCGAGGCGGAAGATCACGCCTCTTTCATACTCATTGAGTATTCTGATGGCTGATGCGAGAAACATGACCACCAGTACTATCAATACAATAAATGGAATAGAAAACATAATTACCCTCCCTGTTTATTTTCGATTTCTTCAACCTTGATTGTTAGACCTTCGACCTTTACGACCCTAACCCCCCTGCCCGCCTCTACACGCTTATCGCTCGACGCGTTCCAGTACTCTCCCTTTATCAGGGCCGTTCCTGTTTCATAAATATCAGTGAGCGCTTTTCCTTGCTCGCCTGCCATGCCTTCCTTTCCCGTTCGCCGTCTTCTCATCTGGGCCTTGAGGACAAGGGCGATCACACCCGCAAAAAAGAGGCAGATAATGGTCAACACGGGGATCATGACACTCCACGATACCCTGAGTGCTGGATCAGGCGATTCGAAAAGCAACAGCGAACCCAGCACAAGAGAGATAATACCCCCAACCGTCAACAGGCCGTGGCTGATAACTTTTATCTCTGCAATAAAGAGGATGATGCCGAAGAGAATAAGCAGGATCCCCGCATAATTGACGGGCAGCGTCTGCAGGGCGAAAAACGCCATGATGAGCGAGATGCCGCCGATAATCCCGGGAAGGATGACGCCCGGGTGCGCCAGTTCAAAATAGAGACCTGCAAGACCGACGAGCAGGAGGATATACGCAATATTCGGGTCGCTTATGGCCGCAAGAACCCGCTGCCGCGCACCCATTTTTTTCTCGTTGATGACCGCATTTTTTGTCTCGATTATCCTCTTACCGGATAATACGGTAATCTCTTTTCCGTCTATCTGTTTGAGGAGACTGTTCAGGTCGGGAGCGACAAAATCTATGACCTTGAGTTTGAGGGCCTCTTCGGCGGTAACAGATTCGCTCTTTCTGACGGATTTCTCCACCCAGTCCGCATTTCGCCCCCTCTTGTCTGCAATGCCCCGCACATAGGCAACGGCGTCGTTCTCCACCTTCTTCATCATGGTCTTGTCTCCGCCGCCTATCCCCAAGCCTACCGGATGAGCCGCGCCGATATTCGTGCCGGGGGTCATCGCAGCGATATGCGCTGAAATCGTGATTATCACCCCTGCGGAAGCGGCCCGCGCCCCGGAGGGATGCACATATACGACAACGGGAATGGCTGAATTCAGGATGGCCTTCGCGATATCCCTCATGGCGAGGTCGAGCCCGCCCGGCGTATCGAGGAGAATTATCAGGCCATCGGACCCTGCCTTCGCCGACGCATTTACACTTTGCACGACGTACTCGGCAATGGGCGGCGTAATGGTGGCATGGACAGTGATGGTATCGAAGACGGGTTTCTTTTCTTCCGCAAATAATTGGCCGAAAACAGGCATGATGAGAAGCAATGCGAGAATCAGGATTCGTATGTTGATCTTATTTCTTGTCATGGATTGCCCCTCTTAATATTTGAGTTGAATGTAAATCTTTATGAAGCCTGCTGTGGCAGCATCTTCATTATCTTCTGGACGTCTTCCCACACCTGCTTTTTTGCCCCCTGATTCCTCAGAAGATATGCAGGATGATAAGTCGGCATCAATTGTATCCCGTGATATGAGTGAAACTTGCCCCGCAGGACCGTTATCGGTACATCCGTTTTAAGCAGGGTGTGGGCGGCAAACGTTCCCAGTGCACAGATTACCCGCGGGTTAATCGCCTCAAGCTGCTTGATTAGAAACGGCTCGCAGGCGGCTATTTCCTCAGGCTTGGGATTGCGGTTGCCCGGAGGACGGCACTTGAGAATATTACAAATATAGACATCAGTTCTCTTCAGTCCCATGGCCGCGATAATCTTGGTCAGAAGCTGCCCGGCGCGACCGACAAAGGGTCTCCCCTGGATATCTTCATCTCCTCCAGGCGCCTCGCCCACGAATGCGATCTCGGCCCTGGGGTTCCCCTCACCGAAGACGATGTTGGTCCTCACTCTTCCGAGGGAACACCTCTGACAATCACCGAGTTCATTCTTTACTTCTCCAAGAGTCACGGTCTTCCGGGCTGACGGCACTTTTGGAGCATGCGTAATTTCGGCCGGGGATTCATCAAGGCACGCGGGCTCCCCCGCCATACACAGGTACGCCGGCGTTTTTCCCGCATCGATCCCGGACTGGATTTGGGATTTCAGATGCCGGACCAGCGCGAGGAGTTCATCTGCCGGATTTTCTTTTGCACCTTCCATAGTGAGACTATCTGACCCTAAAAGCAGGGCGGCGCCTGGGACCTGATGTTCTGCCCGTTATGATCTTCTTAACCCTGTCGAGTATCCTGTCGGCAACCTCCATCTTGCTCATCAAGGGGATGCTTTCAATTTCACCATCAGGACTGAGTATCTTGATTATATTCGTATCGTAACCGAACCCCGCACCTTCTTTCGTCACATCGTTGGCTACAATAATATCCATATTTTTTTTCTTCATTTTGCTTCTCGCATTCTCCACAAGGTTCTCCGTCTCCACGGCAAAACCCACGAGGATGCGGTTGCCCTTCTTCCTGCCGACCTCCAGTATGATGTCCGGATTCCTCTCGAGCTGCAAATCAAGCCCGCCGCCGTCTTTCTTTATCTTCGCGGCGGAACGCAACGACGGGCGGTAATCGGCCACAGCGGCCGCTTTGATGACAACCGTTGCGCTGTCCAGATGCTCCATAACGGCATCCTTCATATCGACGGCGCTTGCGACAGCTACGAACTTTATATCCCGCGGCGCCGGCAGCGCCGTGGGGCCGCTGATGAGGGTAACATGGGCGCCTCTCCGCTTTGCCGCGATTGCCAGTGCGTATCCCATTTTCCCCGAGGAATAATTGGTGATGTACCTGACCGGGTCAAACGGCTCACGTGTGGGACCGGCCGTTACAAGAATTTTCTCTCCCTGAAGATCCTTGGGTGTCAGAATGGATTCGACCTCCTCCACAATATCCGGTATCTCCGGGAGCCTTCCATAACCCTCGGTCTTGCAGGCGAGCTCGCCATACCCGGGCACCATGAAGAGATAACCCCGTGCCGTGAGCCTGCTTATATTCTCTTTCACGATGGCATTATCATACATGTTAACATTCATCGCGGGACAGACGAGCACCGGCGCCTTGGTTGCCAGAACGGTGGTGGTAAGAATATCGTCCGCCATACCCGCAGCGATCTTCCCGATGATATTTGCGGTGGCCGGCGCAATCACGATCACGTCAGCGTACTCTGCAAGGGAGATATGGGCCATATCGAAGTCCGTCAAGGGGGCATACATGTCGGTAAAGACGGGATGCCCGGAAAGGGTCTGGAGGGTCAGGGGGGTTATGAACTCGGCCGCATTTTTTGTCATGACTACCCTGACCGCGGCCTCCTTCTTTATAAACTCCCTCGTCAGCTCAGCGGATTTGTAGGCAGCAATTCCTCCCGTTATGCCAAGAACGATTCTCTTATCTTTCAGCATCTTTCTTATTCCTTAAAATTCATTGTGCACGCCGTAAAAACAGCATACCGCCTTTATGGCTCACATATAGCAAGTCTCATACACAACTTCAAGAATTAATGCAGGCATTTGTCGGAATATTGTGCTTTTAGCCTTGCAAAGCAATCTAAAAATCATTATAAATCAGCCCGGCATAACCCAATATCCGCATGAGGTATTTTATGAAAACATACAAACCACACATAATCGGAGCCCTAATAATATTGATTGCCGGTTTTGGCTTCTGGTTTTTCAATTCCTGGGGCGAATTGGAAAAGCCGGCGATCCAGATCGATCAGGACATAACGGCAATCGGAAGGTCCAAGACATTCAATATTACATTTACGGACCGCAAGAGCGGACTCCGCAATTCATCAGTCAACATAGCGCAGGATAATCAGACGCAGGTACTTTCTTCCCTCAACTATACTGACTCGGTAACCAAGGAAAGTAATGTAAGCGTAACTATAGACCCCGCGGCGATGAAGCTTCATGAAGGGCCGGCCACAATCAATATCTCAGCGACGGACAACTCGCTCTGGAAAAACGAGACAACCCTTGCCATACAGGCGAATATCGATTTTGTACCGCCGCAGATATTTCTGCTTACTTCCACCAACAATATTAATCCCGGCGGCACATGCGTGATCCTGTACAGGACATCAAAGCCGGTCGTCGCAAGCGGCGTCAAGGTCGAAAATAACTTCTCTCCGGGATACGCGACCATGGTTTCAGATAAGCCTTGCTTAATCAGTTATTTTTCTATTCCCGCAGATGCCCGGCATGGCGGAACAACGATAAAAGTAATCGCCCGGGATCAGGCAGGGAATGAATCTTCAGTTGCCCTGCCAACTCTTATCAGAAAAAAGAAATTCCGCAGTGACAAGATGACCCTGAGCGAGAATTTTTTGCAGCAGAAGATGCCCGAATTTCAGAGTCACAATCCCGCTCTTCAGGGCAAGACGCCCATCGAGACTTTCATGTACGTCAACACCAAGTTGCGGGAGGAAAATGACGCGGCAATCCGCGAAATCTGCAAGACGTCGAATCCCAGACAATTATGGGAGGGCACGTTCCTCCGGATGAAGGATGCCGCTCCCATGGCCCTCTTCGGCGACAAGAGGAAGTACCAGTCTCAGGGGAAGGTAGTTGGTGAAAGCGTCCACATGGGCGTTGACCTCGCTTCCACGGCAAACGCGCCGGTGGAGGCCGCCAATAACGGCATCGTCGCATACGCCGGCTACCTCGGCATCTACGGCAACTTCGTGATGATCGATCACGGGTTCGGATTCTTCACTATTTACGGCCACCTGAATTCCATAGACGTCAAGAAAGGGCAGGAAGTGAAGAAAGGCGACGTTATCGCCCATACGGGATCAACAGGCTTGGCAGGCGGCGATCATCTGCATTTTGGAATGCTTATCGGAGGCCAGTTCGTAAACCCCCAGGAGTGGTGGGACGCCCATTGGATTGCCGATAACGTCACGAAGAAGATGGCAGTCTCTCTTTAGATTCTCAGACGCGAAATGGTTTAAGGCCGGCCTAATTGCCTGATTCGAACTTCCAACTCTCCGATACTGCAACAGGGCTTAACTCTTGTTAATGTCCCTGTGGTTTATCGTCACTATGTAATTCTTATCGGAAAAATAAGAACCGAGTTGATTTGCCATGACGACCGACCTGTGTCTCCCGCCTGTACATCCGAGGGCTATATTAAGCCTCGCCTTTCCTTCCTTTTCATAAAGCGGGATGAGAAAGGCCATCAGTTCGAAGAGCTTTTGAATAAATATCCTGCTCTCTTCCGATTCGAGCACGTATTTCTGAACCTCCGGATGGTGACCATCATACAATTTCAGTTCCTCGACGAAGTATGGATTGGGAAGAAATCGCACGTCAAGCACGATGTCTGCATCGGCAGGTATGCCATATCGGTACCCGAATGATGTCACATGAACGACCATCCTTTGATTTACGGATGAAGAAACAAACTGCCTCTGGACGACGTCCTTTAATTGATGCACATTGTATGAGGTGGTATCAATGACTTTATCGGCCATCTGTTTCAAAGGGGCCAGCTTCTCCCTCTCCAGATTGATGCCTTCCATCACAGAACCCTTTACGGAAGTGGGATGCACCCTTCTCGTTTCACTGAATCTATGCAGGAGGGCGTCATCACTCGAATCGAGAAACAGTATCTCTATCCTGTGACCCTCGCTCTTCAGCTGGTCAAATATCTTTGTATATTTTTCGAGAAAACTCTTCTCCCTCAAATCCATGACCATGGCGACTTTTGTGATGTCCTTCCCGGCATCGGACTGAATCTTGAGGAATCTGGGAAGAAGAACGACAGGCAGGTTATCGACGCAGAAGAACCCAATATCCTCCAGCGCCCGGAGGGCGGTACTCTTGCCTGATCCCGAAAGTCCCGTGATAATTACTACACGCAGGTTGTTCATGAGTCTCCTCTTTCCATTGCGCTCATTAGTTTGTGAACCTCAAGCTCAACATGTCTCCATGAATTGCGCGTCTGCGGAAAACCGGGGATCTCCACACAGGGCAGTTTGACCCCGAGAATCTCGTATGATTTGTCCGCATGGACGCCGCGGGGACTGCTCTCGCTAACGAATTCAACCAGGAGATTTATGACTGAATCGCCGAGAATGGCTCGGGCGTCGAGAAGTTCTTCCGCCTCGATAATGCCTCTATGTTTGATATCGATAAGACCTTTGACGAGCTCATTACTCCTGCCATGCAGTAAATCCCCTCTTCTCTCGATCTCTATGGCATCGTCCGCTATCCACCGATGCCCCCTTTCCGCCAGTTTCAGGGCGCATTCAGTCTTCCCCGAGCCGCTGTCTCCAACTAACATCACTCCTATGCCTGAGACGCTCACAAGCGCTCCATGCATAGAGATGTAGTTTTCAAGTTTTTCTCGCAAGAGGCGGGCGAGGCGACTTTCCAGGAGAAACTCATCATAGACCGATGCAAAGACGACAATACCGTACAATTCCGCGAAAGACGCCATAAGACCCGGTACTGTACCGGTTTCCGAGAGCGCTATTAAAGAAATACTGTTTGAAGCAATGGCGTGAAATACCTTGTTGCGGGACTCTGATGGAAGCGTTGTGAGTTCGGAAACATATTGAGGTGTGATTACAAAAACAGCATCGGGAATAATCCGCTCCCAGGAGCCTTGGGCTTTCTCATGCCGCTGAACACGGATGCTCTTTGTTGATCTCGTAAGACCGGCTTCTCCGGCCATTTGTGAGAGTCCTAATTCATCCTCTCTACCTTGAAGAATATCTTTTAACCGGAGCGAGTCCATGGAAGTAAGATACCCTGACAATCAAGTTACGTCATCCTTGTCCGCGATTATTACGTACAGCTCATCCTTCGACTTGGCTTCTATGAGCTTCTTCCTGAACGCGCTGTCCTTCAGCATCTTCGATATTTTGGCAAGCGCCTTCAGGTGCAGGCCTGTCGTATTTTCCGGGGCCAAAAGCAGGAAAAAAAGATTGGCCGGTTTGCCGTCCATGGAATCAAACTCCACACCTTGCCTGCTTCTGCCGAATGATACGATCAACTCATCGATATCTGCGAGTTTGGCGTGGGGAATAGCGATGCCGTCTCCTATCCCCGTACTGCCCAGCTTTTCCCTTTCCAAGAGGGTATTCACGACTAATTCTTGACTAATAGTACCATCCCCACTACGAATCACGCCGGACAATTCAGCGAGGACATCCCTCTTGGTCTTTGCCTTCAGTTCTTCAATGATACATTCTTTCCTGAAGATATCCATGATTTTCATCTTGTTTCCTCAAACTTCAGCTGCTGGTCTCTATGAGCGCATACTTTCCGTCATCGCGGACATAGATGATGCTGACGTTTTCCGTAGAAGAATCTCTGTAAACGACGAAACGGTTCCTTGATATATCAATCTCCATAATGGCATCCTCGAGAGACATGGGTTTCAACACAACCTTTTTCATTTCCACTATTCTTACTTCCTGACCATCGTCTGCATCATCGGAATACGTTTCCCGGGGTGCGGCTCCATCCAACCGAGCAGCATTTGTCTTATGACCACGCGACTTCTCTTTGCGCTTCTTAAGCTGGCGCTCTATCTTGTCAATCGCATTATCAATAGCAAGAGTCATTTCCTTTGCTTCTTCTTTGGCATTCAGAACCTGCCCATTCGTCGTCAGATTCACCTCCGCCACATTTCTGAACTTCTCAACGGAAAGAACAACGCGGGCCTCTACCGGGGTGTCCAGATATTTTTCGAGTTTCTTTAGTTTTTGATCGATATATTCCTTGTGCCAGTTATCCCCTTCCGTATTTCTGAAGGTTACAGAAATCTTCATAACTACACCCTCCCATATTTCAATACATTTTGCCGTGCCCTCTCTCTATCTCTTGAGAGGGCAGGAATCCTAATCCTTAAATCATCTGAGGTCAACCTGTTTTATTAGGCTCTCGCGGACGGCCCCGCGGGAACTCTCGAATCCTCTGAGAAATGGACGGTGAAACAAAAAGTCCGGAGGCGAAGCGCCCCCACGCGCACGGCCGGAAGGAACAAATGTGGGGCATGAGGAATAGCTTACCCCCGGCCTGCGTAAGGAAGGATGGAACCCAATTTATGCCGGAGCCTGCCCGCACAAAAGCGGGAAGACTTTCCACAATACCGTCAAAAATACTTTTTCCTCTTGGAAGAAGGCAGAATGCCTGTCATTTCTCTGTACTTTGCCACGGTTCTTCTCGCAATTGCTATACCTGATTTTTTTAGCATATCAACGATGTCACTGTCACTGTACGGCTTCTTCGGATTTTCCGCACTCACAATCTTCTTTATCTCTTCCTTAACGCTCTTCGATGCAACGGCATCACCGCTTGTTCTTTGTATCCTGCTGCTGAAGAAATATTTGAGTTCGAATATGCCTCTCGGCGTATGCATGTACTTATTCGTCACTACCCTGCTTATGGTTGACTCGTGCATTTCCACATCATCGGCAATATCTCTCAGCACCAGGGGCTTTAAATAATTGATACCGTAATCGAAAAAATCCCTCTGCAATTTCAAGATGCTTTCCGTGACTTTGTATATTGTCCTTTGCCTCTGCTGTATGCTTTTGATGAGCCATGTAGCAGACTGCATCCTCTCTCTTATATATTTCCTGCTGCTTTCCGCATCCGGATATGTGTTGCCGCCGCCCATAATCTCCTTGTAAAAGTTGCTGATCCTGAGCTTCGGCAGACCGTCGTCATTAAGAATGATCTTGTATTCGTCCCCTGACTTCAATACATACACATCCGGCGTAATGGTGTCTATCCTCTCTTCGGCGTAAACGCTCCCGGGTTTGGGATCCATGCTGCTTATTACGCAGACTGCCTGCAGAACTTCGGTCATAGGGACCTTCAATTTCCTTGATATGTTGGTATAATTCTTCGTCTCCAGATCCTTGAGATGTCCATTTATGATCGACTCTACGACGGGCGTCAGCACACCCAGAATCCTGGCCTGGATCAGGAGGCATTCCTTGATGTCCCTTGCAGCAATTCCGGGAGGATCAAACTCCTGCACCTTCTTCAAAACGCCTTCAACGAAACTCTCCTCAACACCCTCCTGCTTGGCAATCTCCTCTATGGACGCTACCAGATAGCCGTTGTTGTCAAGGTTGCCGATTATCTGTTCCCCGATCTTCATTTCGGCGTCGGTAACGCGCGACAGCTTGAGTTGCCACATCAGATGATCCGTCAGAGACGGCTTCACCATCAACATGTTATCCCATGACGGAGCTTCATCATCCTTGCGGTCATATCTTACACCCGTGGGACCGTAGTCCTCAAGATAACTGTTCCAGTCAAATTCTTCCTTGCCATCGCCCTCCCCGGTAATCTCTTCCGTGCGCTCGACAGCTTTAATCTCTTCCCTGTCGGCTATTTCTACTGTATCGGACTCCGGAACGGTCGTCTCCTCCGGGTATTCTTCTGTTGCTACTTCTTCAAGGAGCGGATTCTCCTCCATCTCCTGGGTGATCAAATCCGTCAACTCCAGCCTTGAGAGTTGCAGCAGTTTTATTGCCTGCTGCAGCTGGGGCGTCATGACGAGCTGTTGGCTCAATTTCAGATTTTGTTTTAGTTCAAATGCCATTTTTCGGTATGTCTGATCAATGCTAGATCATATCCGCAGTTCAGAGATAAAAATCCTCTCCCAGGTAAATCTTTCTCGCAATTTCACAGTTGGCTATGGTGTCAGGGTCCCCTTCAACCATAATTGTCCCTTCATTCACGATATAGGCCCTGTCACAGACGGAAAGCGTTTCCCTGACGTTGTGATCGGACACGACAACGCCGATTCCTTTATGTTTCAGTTTGAATATGATTCTCTGTATGTCCTGAACAGCAATAGGGTCGATCCCCGCGAAAGGCTCATCGAGCAAAATATACTTGGGAGACGTGACCAGGGCCCTGGTAATTTCGACTCGCCGCCTCTCCCCGCCCGATAAGGAATATGCGCGCGCTTCCGACAGGTGTGAAATATCAAGCTCTCCGAGGAGTTCTTTCAGCCGCCTGGCTTTCTCATCTTTATCTATATCCAGCGTCTCCAGAATTGCCATGATGTTTTCTGCCACAGAGAGCTTTCTGAATATGGAAGGCTCCTGGGGCAGGTAGTTCAATCCTTTTCGCGCCCGGATATACATGGGGCATTTACTGACATCCTCCCCATTTAAAAAGATACTCCCCTCGTCCGGCCAGATCAAACCCACTATCATGTAAAAGGTTGTGGTCTTGCCTGCACCATTCGGTCCTAAAAGGCCTACCACTTCTCCAGGACTGATTGTCAGATCAACCTTATTTACTACAACCCTTTTCCCATAGCTTTTTACCAACCCTTTTGCCGCCAGTGCTTCCATTAATTCACAACATCCATACATCTAAATTTGCGCATTTACAATTGCATTGAAAAACAAATGAAAATCTGCAACGGGTTATTCATTTCTTTTTGTCTTTGTCCTCAGGATATATAGTGGCCTTGACTCTCCCCTTTTCAGCACTTTCGACAACACCTCTGTCTTCATCAAGAAATACCACTATTCTGTCACCGTTGATGACGTTTCTTCCTTCCCGCATCACGGCGTTGCCCAGCATAATAATTTTTTGCGCATCCTGGTAGTATACTGCGTCATTTCCGGTTACAACCCTTTCACCCTGTGTTATTATGACATGACCTTTTGCTTCAATCTTGTCCAAATCACCGGCGCTGCCAAGGTCCTGAGTGCCGGTCTTTTCGGTCGCTCGCGGCTGCGGATCCTTTTTGTAATACAAAAAGAGGCGGTCAGCCTTTATGGTCTTATCACCCTGGGTTGCAACTGCGTTACCCGAAAACACGACAAGTTTTTTTTCGTTGTACGCGTCCAGACGGTCAGAAACAATATCTATGGGCTGATCCTTGTCCAGCTTGACCTTCTTCTTCGTATCGGTATCTTTAGCGCCCAAATATACGACGCTGAAAAAAAGCATTATCAAAGCGATTGTTATCCTGTTTCTCATAATCATATGCAAAGCAACCTATTGAAATTTCACGTCCGAAGAACAGCGTTTCTGCAGGGAGCCCTTCCGGACATATCACCTTATATTGGCTTTCACCTTTGACAGCAACGCCACATCTTTATGTTCCAGGGAAAAGGACATCCCGACTCCCTTCACCTGCATACGGGAGTTTTCCATTTTAACCGCGGAGTCGGTGTATATCCGCTGCTCCGCGCCAGAATATCTCAGGATATCAGTAGTCAGGCGATCTCCCTTATCTGAAATAATTTCCACATTTCCGGAAACTTCCATATCCTTCGTCTCCGTGTTTGACTTGCCTTTATCGCCCGTCATAACAAGGGTCCTCCCGTCAGACATTACCAGCTTCACCCTGATCCGATCAAAGAAAACAAGATTCTCGTTCTTGACATACTTTGCGCTATCCGCATTGATCTCCCATTTCATGCCTGAAGCACCGACATCCGTATAGTGGACATTCTTAACCTGGAGATCAACTTTGTCTGCCACAATATTGAGCATCTGTTTTTTGGAAAACCTGCCACTCTCAAAAAACAGGATGACGGCTGCCGCTGTGACGATTGCGACAATGACAATTATGATAACAACATTGCTTTTCTTAAATTTCATAGAACCGTGTCTTTGGGAGACGGGCAATTTTCATTTGCGCTCTCAATTACAAACTGTGAAAATGAGCCGTTCCCCAAGACCGACTCGATTTATATCATCCGTTTCCACATATGTAAAGGTCAAAGGCAGAGACGCGCACCAGTTACGGAAGTACGACGGCCTAACCGGCGCTGCCGCTCATCCATCGCCCTGCTCGCGTTTCTGCGATCAGCGTCAATTATTCATTCCTCACAAAAATTCATACCTTTTCGCCACGCCGGCCCATTCACCCTTAGCCTTCAGAATGAGTTCACATACCTCTCTTACAGCGCCGCGGCCGCCTTTATTTACTGTGACATAATCAACGCATTTCTTCACATCCTCCACAGCATCGGCTACGGCCACAGAAAATCCGGCCCTTTTCAATACTGGGATATCAACTATATCGTCTCCAACAAAAGCCATATGATCATAATTCATGGAACGATTACGGAGTATGGCCTCGGCGATTTCGAGTTTGTTATGAACGCCCTGGTGGATCTCGCCGATGCCGAGGTCTCGCGCACGATGTTCAACCACAGTGGACTTCCTTCCCGTCACGAGTATAACATCAACGCCGTATCTCATCAGGACCTTCATGCCGTGCCCGTCTTTCACGTTAAAATTTTTTGTCTCACGCCCCTCATGGTCCATGATTATGCGCCCGTCCGTCATGACACCGTCAACATCGAGAACCAGAAGACGGATCTGCCTTATCTTCGCTATCAACCTCTCATCGAGAAACTCGCTTCCCACGTCTCCTCCATTTCTTATTTCTTATCGGCCTTCATCTTCTTGACTATGCCGTCGATCTCCATAAGTGTAGAAAGAAGATCATAAAGTGAATCGAGGCGCACTGAATTCGGACCGTCGCATTTGGCGTGTTCAGGCTCACGGTGTACTTCCAGGAAGATGCCGTCCACTCCGACTGCAACGGCGGCTCGCGCAAGGTGGGGAACCATGTCATTCTCACCGCCGGAAGCAGTTCCCATTCCACCGGGAAGCTGCACGCTGTGTGTGGCATCGAATATCACGGGATAACCCATGTCCCTCATCAGGGGAAGTGAGCGATAATCGACGACAAGATTATTATACCCGAAGGTTGCCCCTCTCTCCGTGACCATTATGTTCTCGTTCCCCGCTGACGACGCCTTAACAATCATATTCTTAACATCCCACGGAGCCAAGAACTGGCCTTTCTTGATATTGACGACCTTGGCCTTTCTGGCGACCTCGATTACAAAGTCTGTCTGCCTGCACAAAAAAGCCGGCACCTGCATCACATCGAGTATCTCTGAGGCAGGTTCGATTTCCTCGAAACGATGCACGTCCGAGAGTATCTTGATGCCTAAATCCTTCTTTATGCCGGATAAGATCCGCAGCCCTTTTGCCATACCGGGACCTCTGAAGGAATTCATGGATGTCCGGTTTGCCTTGTCATACGACGCCTTAAATATGAAAGGCAATTTCAACCGGCCCGTGATGTCTTTCAGGAAGATTGCCGTCTCCCTCGTTGTCTCTTCGTCCTCTATGACACAGGGACCGGCGATGAGAACGAAGGGGGCCCCACCCCCAATGACCATATCATTCAGGATAATCTGCTTCATCACACTCTACCTCTGCAACTTGCCGACAATCTCAATAATGCGCCAACACCCCATCCCGCTCCTCCGATCTCAACTTTGCCGCAATTTATGATTCACGATGCTTCTGCTGCAACATCTTAATCTTCAAGGCAGGGATCTTCTTCGCCGCCACTTTCGAATCAGGATTAAGCTCATAGGCATGAGTATACGCCTTGAGGGCCTCCTGATACATCCCTTTTCTCTCATATGCCTTCCCGAGACTAAGATACACGTCGTCATCCTCAGCATCATACCTTAAAGAGATTTTATAGTATTCAATTTCCTTGTCTACATCGTTCTTAAGACCGTAGACATAACCAAGTCCCGAATAAGCGGTCGCCCTCTTGGGATTGATGGCTACCATTTTCTTATATATCTTGATTGCATTTTCGTACTGCTTTTCATCCGTATAATGTTCCGCGAGAATATCTAAAACATCCATGTTCGGACGAGATGCGGCTACATATTCATATTCGCGAATGGCTTCCTTCTTTCTGCCAAGCTTATCATATGTGTATGCAAGGTTATAATGAACCTGAATATCCTTCATTCCATATTTGATCGCTTTTTCATAGTTCTCGGATGATAGTTTATATTTCTTAAGCTCACCGTAGGCAAAACCGAGATTGGCATGAATCGCCGCTTTTCTGGGTGATGATTTCAGAATCTTGTCATAAGCCCTGATGGCCTCACCATAACGCTTATTCTTGAAATCGATGTCCGCAAGTTTGGTCGTCGCTTCGAGATCACCCGGGTTCATCTTTAGGACAGTTTGGTACTCACGCGAGGCATCCTGATCCTGATTTCTTTTTTCGTAGGCGGAAGCAAGATTATAGTGAACAACAGGATCCTTGGGATTCAGAGATATGGCCTTCTTGTAATTCTCTATTTCTTCCTTCCACTGTCCCTTACCGCCATGTGCAAGGCCAAGGTTTGCATACGCCGACGCATTTCGGGGTTGTTTTGCAATAACTTCCTTATACAATCTTATGGATTCATCATAGTTTCCCGCCCTCAGGTAGGCGCCCGCCAACGCAATCTTCACGTTTTCCGCTTCCCGCGCCTTTGTCAGTACGAGCTTGTATTGCTCAACGGCATCTTTCAAGTTATTGGCCTTTTCATAGGCCTCGCCGAGCCTGAATCGAACCAGGGTGTCATCGGGGTTCAATTGCAGCGATTCCTTATAATTGGCGATAGCCTTTTCCCATGCCCCCTTACTGCCGTAAGCATATCCAATGTTCGCAAAGGCGGACGCATCACGCGGATTTATCCTGAGCAGTTTCATCCCCGTGCTGATTGCTTTATCGTAATCCCCCGCCCTTACATAACACTTCAAAAGCCCTGACAGGGCGTTCACGTCGTCGGGCTTGAGTGCGAGAATGTCATTATACTGGGCAATTGCCTTCTCTACATTACCCGCCTGCTCATAAGTGGCCGCCAGCATCTTGCGCACGCCGACATCATTCTTATTCATATCTATGGCACGTCTCAGATACTCGATCTGGGCCTGCTGATTCTCCGAATTCTTGGCGTATCTCAGCCAGTCCTGCGGCATGATTACCACGTTCAAAGGCACGGAGGCGATAACTTCTCCGTTGTGTTTCACCTCAATGCTCCCTGCATCGACTGCCGCATCACGCGCGCCCCTACCGCGGGCCATGATAACCTTATCGACAAGCTCGACGCCTCGCAGCATCACCCGGAAGTGGTCCTCTCCATGGAGCCCGTCGACATGCACCGTCACCCCGCGACCGGAAAATACATCCGTGGCGATTTCTTTCACGACAAATTCATCCCGGTAAGAAACGTCAAACGCGTCACCCTTTCTCAATCTGTAGTCTTTCCCGTTCTTCTCGACATCCAAATAATAAAACCCGGGCTTGCCTCCCAGAAAGACAAAGGAAAAAGTGTTCTTCAATCTCATAAAACTCACGGGATAATTGTGCATCCTCTCAGGAAATGCATAGTCGGCGATTATCCAGAGAAGAATGACGACGACAACCGCACAACCGGCAATCGCTGCAATGCGGAGGCCTCTGCCGGGTCTCCCGATATTCTCCCGTTTTCTCTTGATAGGGTTGAACTCCATCTTCCGCCCTTGACTTCCTTGCTTAACCTCTCGGGTGATATGTTTTATGGATGTGCTTCAGCCTCTCGCGCGTAATATGTGTGTAGATCTGCGTAGTGGCTATGTCCGCGTGCCCGAGCATAATCTGAACGGAACGCAGATCGGCCCCTCCTTCCAGCAGATGCGACGCAAAGGAATGCCTGAAGGTGTGGGGATGGACTCTCTTGTTGAGGCCCGCTCTAAGCACATACCGTTTTACTATTTTCCAGAAACCCTGACGTGTAAGCCCTTCACCCGATCTATTCAGAAAGAGGATGTTCGTTTTTTGATCCTTCATGAATTTCTGTCTTCCCTGATCCACATATTCACGAAGACAATTATAGGCGGATCTTCCGATCGGCACGATGCGTTCTTTGCCGCCTTTGCCCATCACGACAACATATCCAACTTGCCAGTTGATGCTGTTCATGGTCAAGGTAATTATTTCCGTTACGCGAATGCCCGTTGCGTACATGAGTTCCAACATGGCTGTATCCCTCATGGCCGCTGGATTCTTTATACCCGGCTGCGCCAGAAGCAGATTCATCTCCTCCTTACTGAGCGTATCGGGAAGGCGCGCCCAAACTTTTGCGAGTCCGATATTCACCACGGGATTTGCATCAATCCTCTTCTCCCGGAGGAGAAACTTAAAAAAGCCTCTGACAGCCGCGAGACCCCTGTTCACGGACCTTACATTAAGTCCGTCTTTCCTGACCTGTTCCAGATATGAGATGATCTCATCCGGCGTAACAGCTGCGGCATCTTGAATCCCATGACTTTGCACAAGGCCGATGAATCGATTCAAATCATGGCTGTAGGCCTCTATGGTGAGGCGCGAAACCCCCTTTTCAACGGCAAGAAAATTTAAATACTCATCAATCAAATCATTCACGGATATATCTTTCTACACCGGGCGAGAAGAGACTGCAACCGGCGCATCAACAAATCCTCCTTCTTGAAACTTTGCAACAGCGTTTCTCCTCTGACTCATCGCCAGTCGCAGCAAGACGAAAATAAACGTCATCTCTGCATATCATCCAGAATCTCTTTCATCTTCTCGATGTCGTACGGAATATCGACTGTCCGGCAGAGTCCACCCTCCCTCAATTTCACGATGACTGGATCTTCCGCATAGCCGCATGAAATAATGGCTTTGACATGAGGATCCATGGTGAGCAGTTCCTGCAATGCCTCCTTGCCGCCCACGCCGCCCGGCGCATCCAGGTCCAATATTACAGCGTAAAATGGATGGCCCGTTTCTCTTGCCGTCTTGTAGAGATCAAGGGCTTCCACACCGTCATCTGCATACTCAACGTCATAACCTAGATAATTGAGAACGATGCCTGTTGCATTCCGCACTGCCTCTTCATGATCCATAACTAATATCTTGCCCTTTGCGGCCACTATTTGCTCCGTGGCGCCTCTTCTTGACGGGTCCTCCTGCGGCGATGCCGGCAAATACACGATAAACGTGGACCCAAGACCGGGTTCAGATTCGACGGTGATCAATCCATTATGTTTTTTTATAATGGAATAGCATATGGCGAGTCCCATGCCCATGCCCCTTGCGCTTCCGGTCGGCTTCGTGGTGAAATAAGGGTCAAATATCTTCGGCAGATTCTCCTTCGAAATACCGATACCGTGATCCCTGATGGACCACTTCACATAATAGCCTTCTTTCAAGGGCAGAGCATCACCCGCCGATACGTGCGCATTCTCAGCCTCGATTGTTATTATTCCTGCGTCATGCACTGCCTCACGGGCATTGATCAAGAGATTGTGGAGCACCTGACGGATCTGAACATCATCCATTTCTACAGGCCACAGATTATCAGGCAGGGAGAATTCACATACTATGTGAGAGCCGCTCAGAGGCAGATCAACAGAATCCCTCAATAGCTTCGAGATGGAACCGATTTTTCTTACGGGCTCGCCTCCTTTGGCAAAAGTTATCAACCGATGGGCCAATTCCTTTGCCTGATGACCTACCTTCTCGGCTATTTCAAGACCCTCTCCCAGGACCTCTTGTTGTTCATCTGGAAGGCACAACTTTGCAGCAAATATATTGCGGAGCATGACAGACACTAAGTTATTAAAATCATGAGCTATTCCACTGGCAAAAATCCCGAGTGATTCAAGCTTATTAACTCGTGACAACTCTTCTTCCGCCCTTCGGCGATCCGTAACATCATCCAGTGTTTCTATTGCGCCAACAAGATATCCATGGGTATCCCTGATTACCGCTGCAGTAAAGTGGAGCCATTTCCCGCTTTCTCCCAATTCCGGAAAAAAGTCTGTTGCCTCGTAAGCTTCGTCTACCAACCGGGACTTCGTATACTTGTCAAGATACCACTGAGGAATCGCTTCCAGGGCCTGATCCACAAGCAGATCCGCCAGACAGGGTCTCTCTTCGTTATAGAATGCCCTCCATTGCCCTTTTGTGCCGACGATCTCTTCCGCCTTGATGCCACTGAGTTCCTCCAACGCCCTGTTCCAGTATATTACTCTGTGGTCCTTCCCGATTACGAACGTTGGAATGGGGGAACCTTCAATAACTCTGTGCAATCTCTGCTCACTCTCCTTGAGCTTTTCCTCCGCTTTCTTACGATCGGTGATGTCAGTAAAGATGGCGATGCTACCTACATACTGCCCATCCTTGTCATATACCGGCTTTGGCGAAACTAAGACTTGAATCTTATTGCCGT
>Ga0182021_10002514_pt1 | contig 21402 bp, 21 predicted proteins | sample 612E3MmetaG_FD_120493 | JGI IMG/M metagenome (GOLD analysis project Ga0182021, IMG submission 120493) | Permafrost microbial communities from Stordalen Mire, Sweden - 612E3M metaG (Illumina Assembly) | ecosystem: Environmental > Terrestrial > Soil > Wetlands > Permafrost | place: Sweden... | reverse complement strand
TGGCTGTCGCTGATCAAGGTCAAGCAGGAGCGGCGCGGCCTGCCCTATTTCGGCACCGAGGTATCGCCAGGCGACTATCGGACACCGCCGGCGCATTACTTCGGCGTGCCCGCGGTGGGCGTGGACAGCGCCGAGGGGCTCGCGCGCGAACTGCGCAAGGCTTTCGCCGCCGACGGCCCGACGATCATCGAGGCCGTGGTCGACGCCGCGCATTACTCGCAGACGGTATTCGACTAGAACGCTGCCGCAAGCCGGCCGCGATCGCTCGCCGGCTATGATCCTTTGTCCACTAATGCCTGCGCCCACTCGCGCAGCTTCGCCTTCTGGATTTTGGTGGCATTCGCCCCGGGAGTGACCGGAAAGGACGCGAGCGCAAGCACGCGCAGCGGCACCTTGAATTTCGCGATGCGCGCGGCGCAGTGCGCGATCAGCGCCTGCTCGTCGAAACCTGCGCCCGCCTGCGGAATGACGAAGGCAATGGGCTTCACGCCGGCTGCCGTGTTCGCGCCCACCACCTGCGCCGATTCCACCGAAGCATGCTGCAGCAGCACGTCCTCGATCTCGGCGGGGCTGACCAGGAAGCCGGACAAGCGCAGCGCATCGCCCAGGCGCGCGATGAACACGAACCGTCCGTCTGCGGTCGTGTAGCCGAGATCGCCGCTCCTGAACCAACCGTCATCGGTGAACGCGGCGCGGTTCGCGTTTTCGTTCTCGAAATAGCCGAGCATGAGGCTCGGCACCTGGAATTCAAGTTCGCCGGCGCTGCCATGCGGCAGCACCACACCGCTCTCCGGATCGCGCGCGCGCACCCGCGCGTCCGCCGCCACGGGCCTGCCGCCGGCAAGCGCGCGCTGCGGCAGCGGCGCCGATTCGCTTTGCCGCGCCAGCAGCGCCTGCACCTCGCTCATGCCGTAGAGGCCGACGAGCCTGAGGCCGCGCGCCTCGGCGCGCAGGGGCAGGTCGGCAAGCGCCGGCGAGAACGCAGCGTAGCCGAAGAAACGCGCGCTCGGAAACGGCTGCGGTCCGCTCACCGCCGCCAGCATCTGCTGGATCATCTCGTCGGTGGCGTGGGTATGGGAGATCGCGTGCCGCTGCACCGCGCGCGCCGCTTCCAGCGCATTGAAACCCGGATACATCACCAGCGCCCGCCCGGACGCAATCGCCGCCATGGCGCTGCAGAAGCCGAACACGCCGCATAGCGGAGCGGTGAGCAGGATCTTCGTCTGGGCCGCGCCATAGCCGAAGTCCGCGGCGACGTCGCGGGCGTGGCGCAGCAGCGTCCCCTGCGCGTGCAACACGAACTTGGGCGCCTTGGTGGTGCCCGAGGTGGTGAACATGATGCAGCCCGCATCGGGTCGCGAGGCGTCGTCTGCGAGCGGCGCGCGATCGATCAACTGGCGATAGCTGCGCGCGGGTTTGCCGACGACCTCTGCCGGTGCGGCGCCGTCCTCTTCGTACACCAGCACCGTTTCCAGCGCGGACAGCGCCGCAGGATCGCAGCCGGCGAGTATGCCGCTGAAATCGATCTGCCTGTAACCCGGCCAGTAGCAAAGCAGCCGCGCGCGCGCGCGCCCGACGATGTCGGCGACTTCATGGCTCCTGAAACGCGTGTTGACCGACACCGCGATCGCGCCCAGCCGGGCGCAGGCGAAAACCAGCGCCAGCCAGGCCGGGACATTGGGCAGCCACAGGGCGACGCGGTCGCCCGCGCGCACGCCGAGCTGCCGCAAGCCAGCGGCGAGGCGCGCGCTCTCGTCGGCGAGCGCCGCATAGGTGAACGGGCGATCGCGGTCCAGGAGCGCACCCGGCGCAGTGGCAAGGAATTCGGGAAGCGTGTCGGCAGGCATGTGCGCGAGCGTAGTCCCGGCGCGGCTGCGGCGCAACTGACCGCAGGCGGCGGCGCGCAAACGCCGGTGCCGTACACTCGCATCGAGGGCGCAAGCCTCGGTTGCGCTTATGGCGGCGTGCGGTCGTCGAGATCCTCTTGCAGGAATCCGAGGCGGATTCAGGCTGGCTGCATGTCGGGCGCCTGGGCCTCGGCGTGGACTGTCCAGACGGTATGGACCACGGTCTCATGTTCATCCCGCATGGGGAACACGCACGCGGAAAGCAACACCACCTTGCCGTCTTTGCAGCGCTCCACGAATTTCCCCTGCCACGTCTCATCCCGACCGATCGATCCCAGAATGTCGTTGAATAGATGCTCCGAGGACAGTCCGCGTCTGGATGCGTCGACGCTGCGCCCCGCGACGTCACCGGGCGCGTAGCCTGTCAGTTGCGTATATGCCTGGTTGACGAACTCGATCCGGCCCGCGCCGTCGCAAATCAGGATGGCATCGCTCAGGCGATCGTAAGCCCTCGCGGCAAGACGCAGGTCGACCTCGGCGCGCGCCCGCGCGCTCAGGTTGCGCGACACGACGACGATCATCTGCAATTCGCCGGACTCGTCGTGCACCGGATTGCCGTCGCACTCGGCCAGCAGCAACTCTCCCTTGGCGGGAATTATGTGCAGCTTAATGCGCTCGCTCTGCCGCGATCCCAGCAGGACGGCGAGGAACGCCTTGGCTCGCTCACGATCATGGGGATGGACGAGGCCGACCCAGTCCCGACCGTCCGCGTAGGCGTCGGGCGAGAAACAAGCCGCGTGCGATGGGCTGGCATAAAGGAATCTGCCTTTGGGGTCGAGCACCACGACCAGGTCGCCGGCGTGCTCGGCGATGAAGCGGAATTGCGCTTCACTGCTGCGCAGCACGCGACGGGTGCGTACGAGGCGTGTATTCTGTTCGTGCAGGAACAGGCCCAGGGAGACAACGTAGGTGACGATGCCAAAATAACAAAGTGCCGTCACCAGCGCTCCGGTGGCCGGCTGGAATTGGTAGCCGCCCAAGGCGCCCCAGATTACCGCGCCCCCCGCGTACCAGAGCAGCCCCGATAGAAAGCGCTTGCTGCCGCCGCAGACGGCGTTGTCCAGGCTGATCGCGAGCAGCGCGCCGCAACTCGGCCAAAGCGCAAACTGCATTTGCGCCATCCACATGCCCATCAGCACCGCGTCGGCGGTCAGGTTCCTGAACTCGGCGCGCTTGGAGTCGACCGCGATGCGCGCGTGCAGGTAGGCCAGATGCGGGTAGGCGAGCAGCGTCAGTACCGCCAGGAACGTGGTGCGCGCGTCCATGCCGCGCTCGGCCATGAGCGTGCATACGATCAAGAACGAATACGCAAACGACGCCGTTCTCGAAACATAATTGACGCGCGCGATGCGATGCGCAGGTGGCAACGATAGTTGCGCAGACGGAAGCGGTATTTGCATCTCATCTCCCTCGGCTTGCGGCTATCAAGCTGACGTACTGTTCGAATAGCAAACGCTGCGACCAGGCGCTATCGGGCACGGTGTCCTAGTCCTGCGGTTGTCGGAATTGCGACACGGGTGACCAAGAGCTAGCGCCCATTGCATACTCTTGCCTGCCAAGTGCGCTCCCCGGAGGGCAATGAGGTTCCTACGCAACAATCATGCCAAGTGAGGCGCACGCCGATACCCCCGATACATGTGGAAGCGATCGGCACAGCTGGGCGGTCCGGAGCCAGCGCCCCTGCCCGCCACACAACGCAAGCGCAGGTGGAATGGCGCAAGGGGGCCATCCCCTGTAAAGTGCGCGCTTCACTTCTACACTCACCCCGCCCCCCCAGCGCAGGGGATGGCGATGGGAACATGCGCGCTGCCGACCTCACCCGCCTCGTCCTGCTTGCCGCCATCTGGGGCGGCTCGTTCCTGTTCGTGCGCATGGCCGTAGGCGCTATCGGGCCGGTGTGGCTGACCGAACTGCGCGTGGGCCTCGCCGCCGTCGCCATGCTGATTTACGCGCGCGCCGCCCGCTTCGAACTGGGCCTGGCGCAGAACTGGCGAGCCTACCTGGTGCTGGGCGTGCTGAACACCGCGCTGCCATGGGGGCTGTACGCCTGGTCGGGCAAGCATATCGGCGCCTCCTACATGGCCATACTCAATGCCGCCGCACCCTGGTTTGCGGCTATCTGCGGCGCGATCTGGCTGGGAGAAAAGCTCTCCTGGCGCAAGATCCTCGGCCTCGCGCTCGGCATGCTCGGGGTGGCGCTGTTGGTCGGCTTCGGCCCGATCGCGGCAAGCCCCGAAGTGCTGCTCGCGGTGTTCGCCTGCATCAGCGCGACCGCCTGCTACGCCCTGGCCGGGGTGTACGTGAAGAAACGCGCCAGCAAGGTCGCGCCCCGCGCGCTGACCGTCGGCAGCCTGATCGCCGCCAGTCTCGTCGTCATGCCTTTCCTGCCCGCGCCCCCGCCCGCGGCCGCATTCACCTGGCAGGTCGCCGTCGCCGTGCTCGGCATCTCGCTCATATGCAGCGCCGCGGCCTACCTCCTCTACTTCCGTCTGATAGCGGACGTCGGGCCGACCAGAACCTTCACCGTGACCTTCCTGATTCCGGTGTTCGGCACGCTCTGGGGCGCGCTGTTCCTCGACGAACCGGTCGGCTTGAGCACGCTCGCCGGCGGCGCGGTGATCGTCATCGCCACCGCGCTGGTGCTGGAAATCGGCAGGCGCCGGTCAGTCGCTTAGGGCCTGTTTCAGCATTATCGAAACGGCCCCTGAATTAGGGGAGCACGAGGGGAGACGCCCCGAAGGAAGTCCCGTTGGGGGATATCCCCTCGTTTCGTAATAGGTCCTAGAGCGCGGCGACGGTCTGCACTTCGACCAGGAACGGCTCCTTCACCAGGCGGTCGACCATGAGCAGGGTATTGGGCGGATATACACCATTCGTGAACATGCGCGGGAATTCACGCAGGCGATAGTCCATGAATTTCGGGATGTCCTGCGAATGCACCAGATACGTGGTGAACTGCACCACGTTGCCCCAGCCGGCGCCGCAGGATTCGAGCGCGGCGCGGATGTTCGCGAACACCTGCGCGCACTGGGCATCGAAGTCGTCCGCGCCGACGATGTTGCCGGCGCGGTCGCCCGCGAGCTGCCCGGCGATGAACAGATATTCCGACGCCCTGACCCGGGTGATCTGCGAATACTGTCCCATGGGTTTGCCCAGGGACTCGGGATTGACGATCCTGATTTCCGCCATGCTCTATCCTCGTTGGAACCGATTATTCTGATTTTGCGCGGCAACGACTGATCGAAGGCAGGTATTGCCGCCCGTGCGCGATGATCGAGCAGTTAGAATACCCCAATGCAAGAATCCCGGCGTCGCTGGTCCGATTTCGTCCCCGCCCGGGCGGCTGCCTGACATGAAGCTGTGGCAACTCATCACGCTCACCATCCTCACGCACGCCGTGTTCAACGGCAGCCGCATGCTGGTGTCGCTGTACGCCATCCATCTGCATGCCTCGCCCTTCACCGTGGGCGCGCTGATGTCCTTCTATGCGCTGTTGCCGATGCTGTTCGCGGTGAGCGCAGGCAGACTGGTCGACCGCGTCGGCGCGCGCTGGCCGATGTTCGGCGCAAGCGTGTCGGTGGCCCTGGGGACGCTGCTGCCCTTTGTCTGGCCGCGCCTGGAAACGCTCTATGCCGCGAGCACGCTGATCGGCACCGGCTTCATGGTGTTCCACGTCGCGGTGAACCAGGTGGTGGGCGCGCTGGGCCGATCCGAGGACCGCGCCGCCAATTTCAGCTGGCTGGCGCTCGGCTTCTCCGTCTCCGGCTCGCTGGGGCCGCTGATGACCGGCTTTGCCATCGACTCGATCGGGCACGCGCGAACTTTCCTGCTGCTGTTCCTGTTCCCTTTGCCGCCGCTCATCGTGCTGTGGCTGAATCATCCGCCGCTGCCGCGGGCCAGGGAGCGCAAGGCCGATGCCGGCGACCGGCGCGTGATTGACCTGTTGCGCAACCGCGAACTGCGTCGCGTGTTCATCGCCAGCGGGCTCCTGTCCATGGCCTGGGACCTGTACACCTTCGTCATCCCGATCTACGGCTCGCGCATCGGCCTGTCGGCATCCACCATCGGCGTGATCATGGGGACGTTCGCCGTCGCGACCTTCGCCGTGCGCCTGGTGATGCCGCGGCTGGTGCGGCGGGTAAAGGAATGGCACACCGTCACCGCCGCGCTCCTGATCACCGCAGGCACCTACTCGCTGTTTCCCTTTTTCACCAGCGTGCCACCGCTGATAGCGCTGTCCTTCGTCCTGGGGCTCGGACTGGGTTGCTCACAGCCCATGGTGATGGCGCTGCTCTACAACACCTCGCCTCCCGGGCGCCAGGGCGAGGCCGTGGGCGTGCGCACCACTGTGATGAACGCGAGCAGCACGGCCCTGCCGCTGGTGTTCGGCGCGCTCGGCGCCGCGCTCGGCATGGGCCCGGTATTCTGGTCGATGGCCGGGCTGCTCGCCGCCGGCGGCTATTTCATCAACCGGCGGCGCGTACATATTTGATTTCTACTGCAGCGTATCCAGCCAGTAGCCGAGCCCCTGGGCGTTAAGCTCGACGTCGTTGGAGTAGATGTCGAGGATGCGCGCATCCGGCAGCGGCGAGCCCCAGCGCCTTGCCTCTGCGAGGAATATGCGCTTCACGCCCTCGCGCAAGCGCTCGGGCCGCTCGGGCCCCGCGTCCTTTGCGCGCAAGCCGAGCTCGGCATGCGCATCCACCAGGCGGTGCAGCACCGCGCCCTTGGCCTGGATATCTCGGATCTGGCTGTAGTGGGTGACATATACCGCTTCCGGCTCGAGATGCAGGATGAGATCGATGGAGCGATGGTAGGGCTCGGGATCGAACTGCGCCGGGCTGGAAGTCGGCACGATGAACTGCCTGCCGTTCTGATCCATTTCACGGTAGGACAGGCCGAACACGTCGCCGGCGAAGACGTGGCCGGATCTGGTGTCGAGGATGGCGACGTGGTGGCGCGCGTGCCCCGGCGTGTCCAGAAATTGCAGCTCCCGGCCGTTCAAGCGGATCAAGGATGCGTGCGGCGTCTCGAGGATGCGCTCCACCGGCACGGGCAGGATGTCGCCGTACATTTTGCGCGTCGGCCCCTCCCCGTATACGGCGACGGTGCCGGCGATCAGCCTGGCCGGGTCTGCCATGTGGCGCGCGCCGCGCGGATGCACGGTGAGCGTCGCATTGGGAAACTCCCGCATGAACAGGCCCGCGCCGCCGGCGTGGTCGAGGTGGATGTGGGTAAGGATCACGTAGTCCACCTGCTCCGGCCGCAGGCCCTTCTGCCGCATCGCCGCCAGCACCAGCGGCACCGAGTGGTTGGTACCCGTATCGATGATGGCCGCGCGCCCGCCCTCGACCATCAGATGGATGGCGTCGAGCATGGGCCGCTGGTAGCCGGAATCGACGGCGCTGATGCCGTGCTCGTAATCGATGACCTGGGGCATGGTCTGTGCCGGAAATGACAACCAGCGCATTCTACAATGCGCGGATGCCGGCATAGCATGGCACGGCGGGGTAAAATGGCGCACCAGCATCGCTCAGGATCCGTTCCGCTACATGCGCATCGCCGACATACGCCAGGAATACATGCGCGCCGGATTGCAGGAAAAAGATGCAGCCGCCGATCCGCTCAAGCAATTCGACCGCTGGTTTCACGATGCGGTGCACGCGGACCTGCCGCTGCCCAACGCAATGACGCTGGCTACCGCCACGGCGACAGGACGGCCTTCTGCGCGCGCGGTCTTATTAAAGGGCGTCGATGCGGGCGGCTTCGTCTTCTATACCAATTACCAAAGCCGCAAGGGGCGCGAACTCGCCGAGAATCCCTACGCCAGCCTGGTATTCCTATGGGCGGCGCTCGAACGCCAGGTGCGCATTGAGGGCGCAATCGAGAAGGTGTCCGCCGAGGAATCCGACGCGTATTTCGAAAGCCGCCCGCTCGGCAGCAGGCTCGGCGCCTGGGCCTCGCCGCAGAGCATGGTGCTGCCCGACAAGCTGACGCTGGCGGCGAAGGTCGGCGCGATCGTGCTACGCTACGGCAAGCATCCGCCGCGACCGCTGCACTGGGGCGGCTACCGCGTGCTGCCCGAGGCGATCGAGTTCTGGCAGGGGCGGAGAAACCGCCTGCATGACAGGTTGCTCTATACAAAACACGCCGGCGGCTGGAAGATCGAGCGTCTCGCACCATAAAGTCGATTACAATTTTTCAAACTTGGAGGAGCCATGACCGACACCGTGAAATACCTGCTCGACGAGTCGCGCATACCGAAGTACTGGTACAACCTTGTCGCCGACCTGCCGGTGGCGCCGCCGCCGGTGTTGCATCCGGGCACGATGCAGCCGGTGGGACCTGACGATCTGGCGCCGCTGTTTCCGATGGACCTGATCATGCAGGAAGTCGCGACCGAGCGCGAGATCCCGATTCCAGAGCCGGTGCGCGAAGTGTACCGCCAGTGGCGCCCGTCTCCCTTGTTCCGCGCGCGGCGCCTGGAAAAGGTGCTGCAGACGCCGGCCAAGATCTATTACAAATATGAGGGCGTAAGCCCGGCCGGCAGCCACAAGCCCAACACCGCCGTACCGCAGGCCTTCTACAACAAGCAGGCCGGGGTGAAACGGCTGGTTACCGAAACCGGCGCCGGCCAGTGGGGCTCCTCGCTCGCCTTCGCCGGCACCCTGTACGGGCTGGAGGTCAAGGTGTTCATGGTACGCGTGTCCTATGATCAGAAGCCCTACCGCCGTGCGCTCATGGAGACCTATGGCGCAACCTGCATTGCTTCACCGTCGAACGAGACGCAGTCCGGCCGCGCCATCCTCGCCCAGCGCGCGGACCATCCGGGCAGCCTCGGCATCGCCATATCCGAAGCCGTCGAGGTCGCGGCGCAGAACGACGACACCAAGTACGCGCTCGGCTCGGTGCTGAACCACGTGCTGCTGCACCAGACGGTGGTCGGACAGGAAGCACTGGCGCAGATGGATATGGCCGGCGATTATCCGGACGTCGTCATAGCGTGCACCGGCGGCGGCTCGAACTTCGCCGGCCTCGCGTTTCCGTTTCTCGGCGCGCAATTGCGCGGCGGGAAAAAAGTGCGCATCGTTGCGGTCGAGCCCGCCGCCTGCCCCAGCCTCACGCGCGGCACGTATGCCTACGATTTCGGCGACACCGCGGGTCTGACGCCGCTGACCAAAATGCACACCCTGGGCTCGACGTTCATCCCGCCCGGATTTCACGCCGGCGGCCTGCGCTATCACGGTATGGCGCCGCTGGTTAGCCACATCAAGGAACTCGGCCTGATCGAGGCCGTTGCCTACGAACAGATTGCGTGCTTTGAAGCCGGAGTAACGTTTGCACGGGCCGAGGGCATCGTGCCGGCGCCCGAATCCAATCACGCGGTGAAGGGTGCAATCGTGGAAGCGCTGAAGTGCAAAGCCGAAGGCAAGCCGCGTACCATCCTGTTCAATCTGAGCGGCCACGGCCACTTCGACATGCAGGCCTACCTCGACTACTTCGGCGGCAAACTGAAGGATATCAAGTACGACGAAGCCGACTTGGCCACGGCGCTCGCAAAACTGCCGCAAGTCAAGGAAGCAGCCTGACTTAGGTTGGCGCGCGCATGGAGTTCAAGACGCTCAAGGTCGCACTCGACGGCCAAGTCGCGAGCATAGAGCTCAACCGCCCCGAGCGCGCCAATGCGCTTGAGCTCGCCATGTGGATGGAGCTGCGCGAGGCGATGCGCTGGCTCGACGAAACCGCCGCGGCGCGCGTAGGCGTGATTTCCGGCGCCGGCAAGCATTTCACTTCCGGCATAGACCTCGGCATGCTCGCCGGGATGCAGGCGCAGATCCGCGACGACTGCGACGGCCGCGCGCGCGAGAAGCTGCGGCGCGTGATCCTCGACCTGCAGGACACGCTCAACTCGATCGAGCGCTGCCGCAAACCGGTGATCGCGGCGATCCACGGCGCCTGTGTCGGCGGCGGCATCGACCTCATCTGCGCCTGCGATCTGCGCTATTGCTCGGCCGACGCCTTCTTTTCAGTCAAAGAAATCGATGTCGGCCTTACCGCCGATGTCGGCACGCTGCAGCGGCTGCCGCGCCTCATAGGCGAAGGGGCGGCGCGCGAACTCGCCTACACCGGGCGCAAAGTCGGCGGCGCGGAGGCGAAGGAACTGCGCCTGGTCAACCATTGCTACGCGGACCGGGACACCCTGATGGCGGCGATGCGCGAACTCGCCGCGACGCTCGCGGCGAAACCGCCGCTCGCCTTGCGCGGCTGCAAGGAAATGATCACCTATGCGCGCGACCACACCGTCGCGGACGGCCTGAACTACGTCGCCACCTGGAACGCCGCAATGCTCCTCTCGACTGACCTCGAAGAATCGCTCGCGGCGGGCAGGGAAAAGCGCGCGCCGAAATTCCGGGACTAACCGCCTCCCGCACAAGCGGCGGCGTTTGCTTGCAGCAACCGGCTCATGACCATACCCGACCCGGTCGACTTTTTCGAGCGCCAATTCCAGCGCCAGGTGCGGGAAACCGATTTCGCGCTTAATCCCTTCGAGCAACTGGCGCTGCCCCATGTCGCTGGACACGTTCTCGACCTTGGCTGCGGCCTGGGCAACCTCAGCCTGGAGGCCGCGCGGCGCGGCTGCAGCGTTTGCGCCGTCGACGCGAGCCCGACCGCCGTCGAGCGCGTGCACGCGGCCGCCCTGCGCGAGCGGCTGGCGCTGCAGGCGGTGCAGGCCGACCTCGCTTCATTCACCATCGAGCAGGACTACGACACCATCGTCGCCATCGGACTGCTGATGTTCTTTCGCAAAGAACAGGCGCTGCGCCTGCTGCAACAGATTGCGCGGCGCGTCCGACCCGGCGGGCGCGCGATCGTCAACGTCTTGGTGGAAGGCACGACCTACCTGGGAATGTTCAAGCCCGGCGCATACTACCTGTTCGGCGCGCAGGAACTGGAGCAGGCCTTCGCCGGCTGGACGCTGCTCGCGGCCCGCCACGATACTTTCCCAGCGCCCGAAGGCATGCGCAAGGAGTTCGCGACCGTCATCGCGCAGAAAGCGCCGGGCTAGGCAGCGTTCGGCGCAAAAGGCTTAGAGGCCATTTTAGAATTACCGAAATGGCCCCTGACATGGGGAAGCACGAGGGGAGACGCCGCGAAGGAGGTCCCCTTGGGGGATACCCCCTCGTTTTATTGCATACTCCTATTTCTTCAGCTTGCCGATGAATTGCTTGCGGAACTTCGCCACCTTGGGCTGCACCACCATCATGCAGTAAGGCTGGTAGGGATTGCTCTGGTAGTACTCCTGGTGCTCGTCCTCGGCAATATAGAACCTGCTTGCGGCCGTCACCTCGGTGACGATGGACCGGTCCCACAGGCCTGCAGCATCCAGCTTGGCTATCACCTGCTCCGCCGTCGCCTTCTGCTCCGGCGTGTGATAGAAAATCGCGGAGCGATATTGCGGCCCCGCATCGTTGCCCTGGCGATTGAGCGTCGTCGGGTCGTGAATCACGAAAAATACTTCGAGAACTTCGCGGAAGCTGACCACGGCCGGATCGAAGCTGATCTGCACCACTTCGGCGTGTCCGCTGCGGCCGCTGCACACGTCCGCGTACCTGGGCTCCTTCAGGTCCCCGCCCATGTAGCCGGATTCCACCGAGTCCACGCCCTTCAGGTCGTCGAATACGGCTTCCAGGCACCAGAAGCAGCCGCCGCCCAGGGTCGCGATTTCCTTTCCGTTCTGCGTTTGCGCCATGCGGTTCGCCTTTCCGGCAGTATGCACAACATCTCGTTTAGTCTGGCGGGTCGCCGAAAACTTGCATATGATAGCGGAACTTTTGCCCGGCGCCGCAGTTACCCATCCCCAGGTTCGAGACGATGAAGCGATTTGTGAAATACCTGCTGCTGAGTTGCGCGCTCAGTCTTGCCCTGCTTACGCCGGGCCGGGCCCAGCCCGCCGCCCAGGCGAAGGCGATATTCGCCGGCGGGTGCTTCTGGTGCATGGAGCCGCCGTTCGACAAGCTACCCGGCGTCATCTCCACCACTTCGGGCTATGTCGGCGGACACAAGAGAAATCCGACTTACGAAGAAGTCTCCGCCGGAACGACCGGGCACACCGAGGCGGTGCAGGTGGTCTACGATCCGAAGAAAATCAGCTACCAGAAACTGCTCGACGTATTCTGGCGCAATATCGATCCCACGGTGAAGGACCGCCAGTTCTGCGATGTCGGCACGCAGTACCGCAGCGGTATTTTCTACCAGGACCAGGAGCAAAAGCGCCTGGCCGAAGAGTCGCGGGCGGCGCTGGAAAAATCAAAACCGTTCAAGGAGCCGATCGTCACCGAGATTACCGTGGGCTACGAATTCTGGCCGGCCGAGGAATATCATCAGGACTATTACCGCAAGAACCCGCTGCGATACGCCTACTACCGCGCCGGCTGCGGCCGTGATGCCAGGCTGAAGCAATTGTGGGGCAGTGCACCCGAATAGATACGAACACCTGAGAAGAAGAAGAAGAAGAAGGGAAGCCGAATGGGTAGTCTGCAACTGTTCCGCAACGCGCCGGAAGTCGTTCCCGTCGCCGCCGGCGAATACATTTTCCGCAAGGGCGAAGCGGCCAAGGTGATGTACCTCATCATCGAAGGCGAGGTCGACCTGATGCTCGGCGATACGGCGGTTGAGACTGCTATGGAAGGCACCTTCATCGGCGAGATGGCGCTGATCGACGAGGAGCCGCGCAGCGCGTCGGCGCGCGCCAGGAGCGATTGCCGCGTGTTTCCCATCGACGAAGCACGCTTCCAGTCGCTGGTAAAGGAGACACCCTTTTTCGCCCTGCAGATGATGAAAACCCTGGCGCGCCGGCTGCGGAAGATGGATGCGCGCATCGGCACACCGCCCAAGGCCAAGAGTAAGCCCTGATCCCGGGGCAGCCAGGGTCTAACAGCCGCGGGCGATGAGCGCTAACGGCCTCTTTTGGGCTTGACTCGGCTCCGGGTTCGGGGCTAGATTGCCCACTGCACTGGCAGGGATTGCGTCAAAATCCTGCCCGCCGCAAACTTGTTCAATCCGACACATAAAGGGGATTTCGATGAAAAGCATATTCGTCCGCTATATCTGCCGTATGTTGATCGTGTGCATGGCCGCATTCCCGTTCAGTACTTACGCCGGCATGATCGGCACCGACAAGGTGGTCACCGCGGCGCAGTCTCAGGGCGCGCGCGACATGCTGCGGGATCTCATCAGCCGCAGCGAAGTGCGCAATCAGCTGCAGAGCTACGGCATCAGCCCCACCGCGGCGCAGGCGCGCGTCAGCGCCATGACCGACTCCGAAGTGGCAAGCCTCGCCGGACAGATCGACAGCCTGCCTGCGGGCGGCGCGAGCGGCTGGGCGATAGCTGCAGGCCTGCTCATCATCGGCCTGATCTGGTACTACTGGGTCAAGTGACCGCGAGGTCTGATCGGCCGTCAACCCAAGCCCGCGTCATCGCGGGCTTTGTTTTTGTGCTGTTCCTTCTGGCCGGCTGCGTCAGCCTGCCGCAGACGACTGCGCTGCGCGCCGGGGCTGGCGCGGGCCTGCCGCCGCGCGTGGAACTGGATACGGTGCCGTTCTTCGCGCAGGATGATTACCAGTGCGGTCCGGCGGCGCTCGCGATGGCACTGAATGCGGCCGGCATCGCCGCAAGTCCCGATGCGCTCGCCGATGAAGTGTATATCCCGGGGCGCAAGGGCAGCCTGCAGGTGGAAATGCTTGCCGGCGCGCGGCGCCACGGACTCCTCGCCTACGAACTCGCGCCCGAGCTGAAGGACGTGCTCGCCGAAGTGGCCGCCGGCAACGCGGTGATCGTGCTGCAAAACCAGGGCCTGTGGTCGTTTTATCCCTACTGGCACTACGCCGTGGCCATCGGCTACGACCTCGAGAAGCAGGAAATCCTGCTGCATTCCGGCACACGGGCGCGCCGCGCCATGGCGCTCGGCCTGTTCGAATTCCTGTGGATCGACGCTAAGCGCTGGGCCATGGTCGCCCTGGATCCCGGACGCCTGCCGGCGAGCGCGCGCGAGGCGAGCTACGCGGCCGCCGCCGCTGGCCTGGAGAAAGCCGGCCGCATCGCCGAAGCGCGCCGGGCCTACGCGGCCCTGCTGGAACGCTGGCCGGGGAATCTCGTCGGCCAGATGGGCTTGGGCAACACAGCGTACGCGCTGGGCAAGCTGCCGGAAGCCGAAGCGGCATTTCGCCGGGCCGCCGCCGCGCATCCGCTCGCGGCCGCGGCGTACAACAACCTGGCGCAGACGCTCGCCGACCAGGGCAAGCTGGACGCGGCGCTACAAGCCGCGCGCGAGGCGGTGCGTCTGGGCGGAGCCGGCCTGCCGGCGGCGCAGGCGACGCTGGACGAAATCGTCAACAAGCAGCAGTAGGCACCAACCCCGGGTTGGATTTCAAGCTCAGGCGATGCGCTGGTGCGCCCATTCGGCGACGGCCAGGGCACGCGCGTCATCGCCCCTGCGGCCGATGATCTGCACCCCGACGGGCAGGCCGCGCGGGCCCAGCGCGCAGGGCAGGTTGATCGCGGGAACGTGCAGCGCGGTCCACATCCGGCAGAATATCGGGTCGCCGGTGGCCGCCAGACCCGCGGGCGCCTCGCCAGGGGCGCTGGGCGCGAGCAGCACATCCACCTCCGCGAACAGATCCTCGAGCTGCCGGCCGCAGGATGCTACCAGCGCCTGCGCCGCGTCATAGCGCGGCGCATCGCATTGCCGCGCATGCTCCAGCAACTGCTTCAGCTTGTCGCTGAGCGCCTGGTGGTGTTGCAGGCGCTCGCTGGCGAGCGCGGCGTAGCTTTCGTAATTCATGATGTCCATCTGCGCCTGGGTGACTCGGGCAAAGTCCTGGGGCAGGCTGATTTCCTTCAGCTTCGCCCCGGCGCGCGCAAGCGCCGCGGCCGTGCTCTCCAGCGCCGCGACGGTTTCCGGCTGTGCTGCGTTCCACTCGGGCGTGCGGCACAGTCCGATGCGCGGCGGCTGCGCGAGCGGCCTGGTCACCAGGTCGCGACCGCTCACCGCAGCCACGAACATAGCCGCGTCGGCCACGGTGCGCGTAAGCGTGCCCAGCGTGTCGAGGCTGTCGGACAGCGGCTTGATGCCGGCGCGCGGCAGCGTGCCATGGGTCGGCTTGTAGCCGACGATGCCGCAATAGCTCGCCGGGCGGATAATTGAGCCGGCGGTCTGCGTGCCGTAAGCGAGCGGCACCATGAAATCGGCGACCGCCGCGGCCGAGCCGCTGGAAGAACCACCGGGAGTATGCGACGGATTGTGCGGATTCGCGGTCTTACCCGGATGGAACCAGGCGAATTCGGTGGTGACGGTCTTGCCCAGCACCAGCGCGCCCGCGGCGCGCGCGAGCGCGACACAGGCCGCGTCGGCACGGGGCCGGTGCCCGGCGTAGACCGGGGAGCCGTATGCCGTCGGCATGTCCGCCGTGTCGATCAGATCCTTCACGCCCAGCGGCAAGCCGTGCAAGGGGCCGCGCACCGGCCCGGCGTCGAGTTGTCTCGCCTGGGCGAGCACGGCATCCGCATCGACGTGTATCCAGGCGCCCACGGCGGCCTCGCGCTCCTCGATGCGCGCGAGACAGGCGCGCGCCATCTGTTCGGCCGTGATTTCGCGCGTGGCGAGGCGCCGCGCCGCTACGCTTGCGCTGAGTTGATTCAGTTGCTGCATGCCGCCTCCCTTGAACAAGGGCTACAGCATACAACTTCTGCCGTGGCGGGAATCGACGCCGGCGTGCAGCCCGGCCATCAGAGCCCGAACGATGGGCCGGAGGAGGCGGCGCGCGCGGACCCGGCGCGCCTTGGGCGCGCTACTTCTTTTTCTTCTGCTTGACGTTGAGGATGGTGCCCTTGCAGCGGCGCGCGCCGCAGCGGCACTGGTACAGCCGCTTCAGCTCGGGCGTGTGCCGTTCCTCGAGTTCGATGCGGTAGTTGTAGGAGAGCTCCTCGCCCGGGCGGATCGCGCGCAGCGTCTCGATGTAAATGCGGTCCTCGTCATCCACCGCCTCGCAGTTGGGGGCGCAGCTGTGGTTGATCCAGCGGGCGCTGTTGCCCCCGGTGGTGGCATCGATCACCATGCCGTCGTCGAGCGCAAACAGGAAGGTGTGCGGGTTGTCGTCTTTTGCATAGCGCTTGTCCACCTGCGCCTCGGTCAGGCGCTCGCCCTTGTACTCGATCAAACGGGTGCCCTTGGGGATGTGGGTGGCGGCGAATACGCCTTTGCCGTGTATGCCGGAATTGCGCACGACGAAACGGCGGCGCGGCTTACTCTTACTGGTAGCCATAGCTCTCGCGAGGTGGGTTGTAAACAGGTCGCGATTTTAGACGATTTTGCGGCACGACGGCTGCTTTTCCCTGCTCTTGGCTGTAGACTTTTGCATACCAGTCATAATGGAGCCGCAACATGCGCGCCCTGCGCACTCCCGACGAACGCTTCCTCGACCTGCGAGGTTACCCTTACGCGCCGCATTATGCGCAAGACCTGCCGGGATTCGAAGGCCTGCGCATGCATTACCTCGACGAGGGCATACGCGATGCGGCGCATACTTTCCTCTGCCTGCACGGACAGCCGACCTGGTCTTATCTGTATCGAAAGATGATCCCGGTGTTTGCCGCCGCGGGCGCGCGCGTGATCGCGCCCGATCTGTTCGGTTTCGGCAAATCGGACAAGCCCGCCGAAGATGTCTTCTACACTTTCAGCAGGCATCGCGATGCCCTCGCGGCCCTGGTCGAACGCCTGGATCTGGTCAATATCACGCTGGTATGCCAGGACTGGGGCGGGTTGCTCGGGCTGACGCTGCCTATGGACATGCCGCAGCGCTACACCCGGCTGCTGATCATGAACACGGCGCTCGGCACCGGCGATGCGCCTTTGACTGAAGGTTTTCTCGCCTGGCGCGCCTGGTGCAACAAGAACCCCGACATGGACGTGGCGAAGCTCATGGCGCGCAGCTGCCCGCATCTGTCCGCGGCCGAGTGCCTAGCCTATGCCGCGCCTTTTCCGGACGCGAGCTACAAGGCCGGGGTGCGCCGGTTCCCAAACCTGGTGCCCGACGCGCCGGACGCCGATGGGGCGGAAATCTCGCGCCGGGCGCGCAGCTGGTGGCAAAGCCAATGGCAGGGCCAGACGTTCATGGCCATCGGCATGAAGGACCCGGTGCTCGGTCCGCCGGTGATGCAGGCTCTGCGCAAGCTGATCCGCGGCTGTCCCGCGCCCTACGAACACCCCGAAGCCGGCCACTTCGCGCAGGAATGGGGCGAGGATATCGCCCAACGCGCCTTGAGCGCGTTCGTTCAAGGGTCGCGTTAAGCGTGTTCGCTCAAGGGGCGCTATAAGCGCATACGCTAGACGCGGCTTGTGTGCGTCCGGCGGCAACTGAAGAAAGGCAAACCATGTCAGTCCACACTGAGAGTAGCGGTCCGATCAGCACCGTCATCATGGAGCGGCCCGACGTGCGCAACGCAGTCGATCCCGCGACTGCCGACGCGCTGGTCGCCGAGTTCGATGCCTTCAACCGTGACCCGCAGGCGAAAGTCGCAGTGTTTTTCGGCTCGCAGGGCACGTTCTGCGCGGGCTGGGACCTGAAGTACGGCGCTTCCCTGGCAGGCAAAGACACGCGGCGCGAACTCAGTCTCGATTTCCCGCAAGGCGCTGCACCGGTCCCGCGCGGCCCCATGGGGCCCTCGCGCCTGGAGCTGGACAAGCCGGTGATCGCCGCCGTCGCCGGCGCCGCCGTCGCCGGCGGCATGGAACTCGCGCTGTGGTGCGACATGCGCATCATGGAGGAAGACGCCTACTTCGGCGTCTACTGCCGCCGCTGGGGCGTGCCGCTGATCGACGGCGGCACGGTACGCCTGCCGCGGATCGTCGGCATGGGCCGCGCGATGGACATCATCCTCACCGGCCGCAAGATCGATGCCGAAGAAGCGTATCGTATCGGTTTGTGCGAGCGCGTGGTGCCGCACGGCCAGGCGCGCCAGGCCGCCGAAGCGCTGGCGCTCGAAATCGCGCGTTTTCCGCAAGGCGCGGTGCGCGCCGACCGGCGCTCGGCCTACGGGCAGCACGGCCTGTCGGTGCGCGCGGCGATGGAACAGGAATGGGCAAGCGGCGCGAGCGCGCTGGCCGAGGCGATTCAGGGCGCGGGCCGCTTTACCTCAGGCAAAGGCCGGCACGGCGCATTCGACGATATTTAGATTTTCGCAAGGGACCTGCCATGAACGATCGCGCCGCGGCGCCTACGGAGCAAACAAACAACCAGCCGCCCCTGCTTGCCGGCTACAACGCCTGGGAGCAAGATGCCATCCTGCGCGCGGCGGTGGAGCGCGAAGGCGGCGCCTGGATCGGGGAGCGCGCGCACCAATTGGGCAAGCTGGTGGGGAGCGAGCGCATCCAGTTGCTCGCCGACCAGGCCAACCGCCACCTGCCGCAACTGCGCACGCATGACCGCTTCGGCGAGCGCAGCGACACCGTGGACTATCACCCGGCCTATCACGAGCTGATGTCGCTCGCCTTTGGCGCCGGGCTGCATTCGATTGCATGGAAAGCCAAACGCGACGGCGCCTTCGTCGCGCGCGCGGCACTCAATTACTTATGGAACCAGGCCGAGAACGGTACCTCCTGCCCGGTCACCATGGCGTTCGCCGCAGTGCAGGTGATGCGCAATGATGCGCTGCTTGCCGCCGAGTGGGAGCCGAAGCTGCTCGCCGACGCCTACGACCCGAGCCCATTGCATCTGTCGCAAAAACGCGCCGTGACCGTCGGCATGGCCATGACCGAAAAGCAGGGCGGCTCGGACCTGCGGAGCAACCAGACCAGCGCCACGGAACTCGGCGACGGCGCGTATGCGCTCGAGGGCCACAAATGGTTCTGCTCGGCGCCGATGAGCGACGGTTTCCTCACTCTGGCGCGCACCGCCGCCGGCGTGACCTGCTTTTTCGCGCCGCGCTCGCTGGCGGACGGCACGCGCAACGGCATCCACATCCAGCGGCTGAAGGACAAGTGCGGCAACCGCTCCAATGCATCGAGCGAAATCGAGTATCACGGCGCCTGGGCGCGCAGGATAGGCGCGGAAGGGCGCGGCATCGCCACCTTGATCGAGATGGCGCACCTGACGCGGTTCGACATCGTCGTCGCATCTGCCGGCATGATGCGCGGCGCGCTCAACCAGGTTCTGCACCATTGCGAGCATCGCAGCGCGTTCGGCAAACGCCTGGTGGAGCAGCCGCTGATGCAGAACGTGCTCGCCGATCTCGCATTGGAAACCGAGGCCGCGACCCTGCTCGCCCTGCGTTTGGCCCGCGCGCTGGACCGCTCGGCGCGCGACCCGCAGGAACGCCTGCTCTCGCGCATCCTCACGCCGGTGGCGAAGTACTGGCTCGCCAAGCGCAACCCCGCGTTCATGTTCGAGGCGATGGAATGCCTGGGCGGAAACGGTTACGTCGAGGAGGCGGCTTTGGCCCGCTTCTACCGCGAGGCGCCGGTGAATAGCATCTGGGAAGGCAGCGGCAACGTCGCTTGCCTCGACGTGCTGCGCTCGATGCAAAAGCAGCCCGACAGCGTCGCAGCGCTGCTCACCGAGATCCGCGCCGGCGCCACCGGCGACCGGCACCTGGCGATGTTCGTCGACGCGATCGAGAAACAGCTCGCCGAAAGCGACGGGATCGAACAGCGCGCGCGCCGCATCGTCGAGATGGCGGCGCTGGCGCTGCAGGCGAGCCTGATGGCGCAACATGCCTCCCCGGCGGCCGCCGACGCCTTCTTCAGTTCGCGCGTCCAGGGAGACTGGGGACACGCCTTCGGCACCCTGCCCGGGGACTCGCGTTGCGACGAGATCATCGCGCGCAGCCGGCTCGCATGAGGCGACCATCCGTGGCGGATCAGCGCGACGCGTTCTGCCTGCCCCTGGGCGGCCACGGAGCCGTTGCGGCGGAATTAGGGGCAAGCCCTGGTTGCTGCGGCGTATAATTGCCCACTTGGAGCCCAATATGCGCATCGAAGTACACGTACACGGCACTATCCCGCTGCGGCCCGAGACGACGCTTTCCCAGGTGGAGACGGCGCTGCGCCCGTGGCTGCGTTATATCGACGAGGACAGCCTCGTCGATGCGAGGAGCGTCTACGAGGACGAACCCGGCGTCGTTTTCGACGCCAAGGGCAAGACCCTGGAGATCTGCTGGACCGGCGATGTCGGCCGCGGCTTCCGCGAATTGATCGAGGAGGCGCTGCAGGCGCTTTGTCCCTTTACCGAATCTGCCGTCGAAATCGAGGTCAGCTATTACCACGACGACGGCCAGGACGAATTCGGCATGGTCTTCGTCGGCCCCACGCCCGAGTCCATCCACGAGCGCCAGAAGAGCCGCATGATCGACGATGTGTCCGGCATGCTGGCGCGCCACTTCACCGAAGCCGAGATCGGCGAAGTCGCGGCGCTGGTGAACCAGTTGTTCGAACGCAATTGGACCGAGAAGACCGGCAGCGCCCGCTCTGGCTCCACCACCGCTCCTAGCGGTCTGACCCCGGCACAGCGCCGGCGTTTGCACTAGCGTTCGCCCCTGCCGCGGCTACGAGCGTCGCGGATGACCTACTTTAGTTCCGACATAACTTGGCGCGTTGCGCCAAGTTAGTCTGCACTGAAACAAGCGGCGCACCCTGCAGTATTTCCTCAGGCAGATAGTTGTGGTGCGCATCGCGGTTCTGTAACCGGCCGCGCTGCCGCTTGTTTTCGTCCCGAAAGCAGGTCATCGTCGGCAAGCCTGTAAAAGCAAAAAGCCCCGACTATGAGGTCGGGGCTTTTTGTTTTTAGGGACCTGACGATGACCTACTTTCGCATGGGTAATCCATACTATCATCGGCGCAACACCGTTTCACGGCCCTGTTCGGGATGGGAAGGGGTGGGACCAGCGTGCTATGCTCGTCAGGAATTCTGTTGGTCGGTCGCGAGGCGGGGAGCGTGCTCCCCGGGGTCGTGACTGACGCATTCTGGTGAAGTAAAGTTTGGGTTTTGTAACTGTATATTGGGCGCGATGCGCTATTCCTTCGTGTTGGCTGTGTTTCAAGCCACTTAAGGTTATAGGATCAAGCCGCACGGTCAATTAGTACTCGTTAGCTCAAGGCATTACTGCCCTTCCACACCGAGCCTATCAACGTCCTAGTCTTGGACGAACCTTTAGAGAGATCAAGTCTCTGGGAAGTCTCATCTTGAGGCAAGTTTCCCGCTTAGATGCTTTCAGCGGTTATCTCTTCCGTATTTAGCTACCCGGCGATGCGACTGGCGTCACAACCGGTACACCAGGGATACGTCCACTCCGGTCCTCTCGTACTAGGAGCAGCCCCCCTCAAACTTCCAACGCCCACGGCAGATAGGGACCAAACTGTCTCACGACGTTTTAAACCCAGCTCACGTACCACTTTAAATGGCGAACAGCCATACCCTTGGGACCGGCTACAGCCCCAGGAT
>Ga0182021_10002513_pt1 | contig 21417 bp, 34 predicted proteins | sample 612E3MmetaG_FD_120493 | JGI IMG/M metagenome (GOLD analysis project Ga0182021, IMG submission 120493) | Permafrost microbial communities from Stordalen Mire, Sweden - 612E3M metaG (Illumina Assembly) | ecosystem: Environmental > Terrestrial > Soil > Wetlands > Permafrost | place: Sweden... | reverse complement strand
TTCAGACAAAGCACAAAATAACAAAAACACGAGAAAAACAGAACACTTCTCCCTAATTACATATATTACTTAATCTATAATTTCACCTGAAATACCCCGAAATACCATTAAAATACGCGAATTTGCGCGCGAAATACCTAAAATAACTAAACAATATAAAACATCCGAATAATGCAATATAAAACAAAAAAATAATAGAAAATTTTTAATATTAACCACTAAATTTTGAATAAATGAAAACAGAAATCTTTGCTTTTGAGGAAGTCCTTAAAAAAGCAATTATTGAAAAAGAAAGAGTTGATGAAAAAACAGCTCAGCTTATCTTTGAGAATATTCTTAAAGATATAAAAGAATGGATTAAGAAAGACTTTAATCCAGAATTGATTCCTACTTGCCTTTATGATTATGGAACAGAAAACATTCCAGTTTTTGATATTTGCCGTTTGGCAAATGAAACAATCTTGACCGAATCAAACAAGGTTATTAATGAAGATAAAAATGTTCAGTTGTTCATTGAACTTTTGTCTAAATGTCAGGTAAAGTATGACTTCTTTATTGCTCAAGGGAACAAGCACTACCTCAATTTAACTCATTTTGCCTATGATAATAAACTCTTCCCAAAAATGGAAGGAATTTTCAAAGAGATCAAAAAAGATCAAAAATCATTATTTACCATTCTTTTAGCAATAAAACGGAATTTTCCCGAAGTTTGGTATGGTTGTAAACTCGAGTGGTTGCGTTTTTCTTATCACACCAGTATTTTTAATCGGTATGATGGAAAGAATCTTAAATGGTTAGAAAATTCTGCAGACCCTGTCCTTTATATGGAAGAAACTTTTGATTTGGTTAATTCAATCTCAGAGAATTTTGAGAGAATTATGGGTGTGAAATTCGAAGTAGAAGAAGAGCCAAACAGGGATTCTACAGGCCATTATGACTGTTATTATATCTGTAGGGTCACATCGGGCTTTATGGCAAGAACTTTTGTTGATAATGCTAAGCCTTTTTGCTTTTCTCTTTCTGAGAGTAATCTCTTTGGAGAATCAAATCATCTTAGAGATATTATAGAACTTCCAAATTGGTCTGAAAGCAAAGTAACTTTTGCCAGGGGGAGAAAAGGAGAGATTATTAAAATTTCTTCTTATTTAAAATGGCTTGATTGGATGGCTTTCTATATCTCTCGTGGAAAAGAAACTACTAAAAGAACAACTGAAAACTTTGAGAAATCAATAGAATTGGTCATTGAATCTTATACGACTCATGAAGAGGCTCGTTTAAAGAAAAATCTACTTGAGCAATTTAAGGATTATCCTTCTGCAGCCGGATTAATCAATAAACTTTCTTTACACAAATTAAAGAACTTGGACTACAATCCGGATTTTGGTATGATTGCTTATTTGGATGGAAGATCTGAATGGGGTTCTTCGGGAGGAACAGCACTGTATTCTCAAGTAAGATTGTGGGTTAGGGGGAACGAGTACTCAAAGGAGTTTCAGTATCGCGACCGTTATTCTGGGACAAACGATAATTATGCTTATGAATTTAGAAGCGTTAAAATCCTTAAAGTTGAAAAAGAGAAAGAAAATCTGCATGTTTTAATTGAAGCCATACCTGGTCAGGAAAAATTTCATTCTACTAAAGTAGAATTTAATGTTGAACTTTCCACAAAGGCCGAATCTTTACCAGAAGCAACGCCTGATCAGCAAAGAGAATTTTTATCTTTCTTTGAAAAGATTAAGGCAGAAAAAATGGCCGGACTTACAAAGTTTAATGGGCAGTACTTTCGGAAACCTGTTTTTAATGGAGATACTTCTTCAGGTTATTCTCCATATCCACAACCAACAATTAGTTGTTCTGAATTAAAACCAAATCTCCTTACAGGTGCCTTTGTAATAAAAGAAACTATTGATCATAGGGTAGACGATTTACAAAAACGTTATACTCTTTATTTAGTAGTTGGAGAAACTTGCTTAGAAGTTTATGAAGATCATGCTTATGAAATCGGAGAGGGTGATGCTTCTATATTTGGTTTGAAGATTTCAGAGGATAAAATATTCTTCAGCACAAGAGGGGGAAGAAAAGAACGTCCTTTGAGATAAATAGATTTATTTGATAATGTGAAGTTGGTATTATAAAGCAAGGCTCGACGCGCTTGCTTTTTACTTTGAAAATAATAATCTGCTTTAGACAGAACAAGATATAATTATAGTATAATAAAGATATAACAAAAAAATAATAAAAATATTAACTTAAATTTTACAGTCATGAAACACTTTGACAGAACAACCTCAGAACGTATTGACAAGGTTCTAAGAGTCCTTGCAGAAGATTTCAACCTAAGAAAAAAAGGTGTCCTTAAAACAGAGACCCTTGAACAACTTGAACTTTCTATCCCCTGTTCATTAGGAGAGAAGAAACTTACATTAAACAGAAACTTGAACTTTTAACCTTTTAATACATAAAATCGTGAAAACAATTAAAAGTTTTTCAGACAATTCCTGGACGAGATTTTTCTATTGCTTATTGGGCTTTGGAATTCTTTGTGGAGTTCTATTTGCCTCGTCTTTTATAACTAAGTCCGAATTCTTTATTAAATTCGGAACTTGGATAAAACTTTTTCCAATTCCATTTGTTATCATATACAGCTTATTATTCATAAGCATTGTGGATGTCTTTTCAGATACGGCTCTGTTAACTGAATGGTTTCTTCATATCGGTTCATACATTGTTGGATGTTTTGCAGGCATTGCAGCTGTTTCAATATTCCTCTTAGGAAAGTGGTTAATTCATCACCCCCTTGTATGTTTTGGAGTTATTACAATATTAGTTATCTTAACAGCAACAAAGGGACGATTCAGAAAAATAACTTTTAAATAAATAAAACAGTGAAAACAAAAACTTTAAACATCCTAAGAGTAACTACAAATGTTCTCTTAGTCATTCTCATCTCAGGAGCAATCCTTGAGGTATTTTTTCATCTCCTGCTGCAAAAGATTGTAGCATTCCCAGATATATGGCATATATACCATTATGTATTAGCCGTAATCGCTCTTCCAACTGTTATTGGAATTGCTTTTCTTCATAAAGAAAAGGATAAAGATACCCCTCTTCCTTCTGAAAACGGCACTAAGGAGCCAACTTTCTTTAAAATAAAGATAAAATCGGGTGGAGTTGAAGTTTATCTTATAAGATTTGGCTTCTTCGCATTATTAGGATTCATATGTGGAGTTCTCTTTATTTTATCTGGCTTACTTTGGTTTAATGAGTGGGGAATATATGGGAAATTGTTCAGAATCCTGTCAGTTTTATTTATAATCATCTACCCTGCAATACGAGGAATATTTATTAGAACCTATTTAAAATGGTCTATATGCATTCCAGAGATGGCGTCATACTGTATTGGAGGAATGGGGGGTCTTGCAGTTGGAACAGCTGTTGTAATAGTTATGGTCTTATGTGTTATATTTCCCGCCTTGTTCAAATTCATTCACGACTGGGGATTCCTGTTTTATTTGTATATTTAATCTTAACACATAAAGTCATGAGAACACTTGAAAACATTTTATCTTACGTTTTTATCGCAAGCTTTTGGGGTTCTATTTTCTTATATCAAACTTGCAATATTCTACCTTGGATATTTTTCCTTAGCCTTTTTCTCTTACTCATTATTCCTAAGGAGAAAGGAACCTGGCGTCATCCTTATCAGGCCTAATTTGAAATATTTACGTTATAAGATTTTTTAGTTTTAACAAATAAATTTTAATTATGAAAAATTCAAATCAGTTAACTCGTTTTATTGTTATGGTTGCCGTATTTAGTGCAATCTTCCTTCTTGGATTTATTGAGAAAGCATTCTCTCAAATAGCTCTTAATGACCTTACCATAACTGAAGGAAAAGGCGCCATGACTTCCGGTCTTGATGCTGTTATATCTCTTAAAAATTCCAATGGACTTATTCTCGGAGCTCAGGCAAATAACGAAAGGTCAAATCTTCGCTTCGGAAAAAAATTCGAAACGAAATTCGGAGATTTTTCAATCCTTGCAACAGGGGGTGCATTCAAGAATGTTCCTTGGATAGGGCCCATGTTTCTTTATGAATATAAATGCATTGATTTATTCAGCTGGACCGGAATAGGAATGGCCACTAACAAGAATTTTACTGATCCAGGATGGAAACCTACTTACTTCTTTAATTATGAAGAAGTTGGATTAACCCTTGGCAAGAATAGGTTTGCTTATTCCTTCATACTCTTCACTACAGAAAAGATAAATCACTTTGTAATATACAGGAGAACACTTCCTCTTAATGAGAAGAGTAAATTTTTTGTAGAAACAACTTATCACTTCAGCCAGGAGATACCAATGTTTGTTATAGGGTATTGTCATTCATTTTCAAAATAATAAAACAATAAAATTTTCTAAATGTTCGTAATAATTATAAAAATGAAAACAACAAATTATTTCTTCAAAATTGTAAGACTAGCTTTAATCATAGTTTTAGCTTTATGTCTTACAGGTTTCTGTATTCTCGTTATGTTCCAGGGCGATGATTCCGAAGTTAAATTGACTGTTATGCTTGTTCCTTCTTCAATCGTTCTGGGAATGCTTCTCGGATTTCTTATAGGACTAAAGCTTATCAAAAGAAGAATTGTTTCTACCTTAAATGCAGGGGTTAGAATTGCAGCTGATGGTTCAACAGTAATAACTGGAGCTTTTGTTCTTGTTACAAAAGGACTGAAATTGAGGGGAATTGCTATTGCAAATGATTCTTGCCATGTAGAAACGCCTCCTGCAGAACTAAAAAAAGAAGATTGTACTCTTGTTCTGGGGAGTTCGAGAATACTCAAATAACCCTCCTTTTGTGAAGTTGATTTGGGCAAGGCTGTTATCATGATTGCGCTTGCCTTTGGTTTTAAAAATAATTTCTTTAACTTTAATAATAAAATAATGAAAAATTTGGTAGTTCTTTTAATTAGTTTTTTATTCACAATTGTATTATCTGAAAAGGCAGTTGCACAGGATACAACTTCAACTTCAAATTCCAGTTGGAAGTTAAATTCTATTGCACTCACTACAGGAGAAACTCCTTTAAGCTCTGGCTTGAATGTGGATGTTCTTGTTTCAAAAGGAAAGAATTCTTTTTTCCTTAGTTATAACACAGTACTTGGCCAAATTGTTTATGACATTCCAATAACAAAATGGTGTTCTTTTCAGCCAACGGGAGGAATTTATCATAATCTTCCTTGGGCAGGACCAATGCTCACTTTTAAAATGTTTAAAGGCAATCTTGTAACTAATCATTGGTTTGGCTGGTCTGCAGGAATACCTGAAGAAGGAAAGGCCTCATTAAAGAAAACTATTTTCATATTCTCTTTTCAGGAGATTAAATACACATTAAAGAGCACTAGTTTTGATTATATTCTTATGCATTACGAAAAAGATTCCCCCATGCATATGTTTTGTTTAGCGCAAAAAGTAAATCTAGACAAAAGCAAGGCTATTACAGGCTCCTTCACATACCTGCTACAGAAGAAAGATAATGTTATGACAGATAGAACTCTCTGGTCTCTCGGATTTGTCTGGAGTTTCAACAAGTAAAATAATTTCTTAAACAATTTAATACTTTTAATCATGAAAAGTTTTTATTATGACAGTGGGAATGGGAAGAAAGTTTATTATGAAACTTCTAATCCTGACCAAACTACCAAAGGCTATTATTCAGACAAGTCAGAAGGAGAGAATACCTCTGAAGAATTTTCAAGTAGCAAATTACTCTTATCGGTATTTTTCTGCGTACTTGCTATAATTTGTTTCTTTATATCACGTTCTCTTTTTATTAACGTGAAACCTAATGAGATGGTTGTAATACAATCTATTACGGGAAAATTAAATATTTATTCTACCCCTGGATTAAAAATGCGAGACTTTGGCAATGTCACAGTTTATGAAAAAAACAACCAATACTCGTTTTCAGGAAAAGAGGATTCATTACAAGAAGATAATTCTAGTATTGGAATTAGGTTTAACGATGGAGGAACGGCTAAATTATCTGGTTCTGCACTTTGGATATTGCCTTCAGATCCCAAGAGCATAAGAATTATTCACAACTTCTATGGAAGCCAGAAAGAAGTAGAAAGAAGATTAATTAGAGCCTCTCTTGAGAAGGCAGCTGGATTTACAGGACTATTAATGTCTACTAAAGAATCCCTTACTACCAGAAGAAGTGAGATGATTGATAGCATTTTTAATAAATCTTCAAAAGGACTCGTTATATCTGATGGCGTTAGAATCTACAATCTGGTTATCAATAATGTGGAGTATGATTCTACGGTATTATCTTCTTTAATTAGAAGTGAAATAGCGAAGCTTAGTGCTGATGGAGATATATACAAAAAGGGGATAATAAGTAATCCAAGTGAAACATTGGCGAAGCGCCTTGAGGTTTATGAAACTCTAAATAAAAAGATGGAAAAAGCTTTGAAAAAATGATTCTTCAGTATTTATCAATTTCTTAAACGTTCTTAATAATTAAAATCGTGAAAACAAAAATTTTGATCTTATGGTTTCTCTTCATCTTAGTAGGATGTGAAAAAGAGAAACATTCATGTGCTACCTGTTCAGATAACATTACCTGGACTTCTTATGGAGAATGGACTCTTCAGGGAGAAGGAGGAAATGGATCTTCTGAAGGATTAGATGCTACTAACCTTGTATCTAACTGTGGATGGAAAATAATTCAGGATACTACTTTCTTTGGATTGAGTATCTATGAAGTTCAATCTTGCGATGGAGGAGTTTTATTTTACTGGTTTGATCGGGCCTTTACTATATTTTCAGTTCAGGAAGGATGGACAGGTTCAACAAAAGAAGGAATTAGATTAGGAGATGATACAACAAAATTCTTGCAAGCCTATCCTTACTTTAAGCATCCTGTATACAAACAACCAGCCCCAAAACCAGATACGAACTATGTATATCTTGAATATAACAATCCGGCAGAAAGAAAATTTGTTGGTGCTGCATTTACTAAACAGGGAATATTATTTCAGTTGTATGTACAGCAAGATGCAAAATAATTCGTATGATATTCTCTTACTCTTAAAATTGCCTGATAGAGTATAAACAAATCAGGCTATTTTCTTTTATTTAAAAAATAACTTTTAGTAAAATATTTAATAATTAAACAAATGAAAAAAGGTTCAGAAAATTGCTTATTATCTGCCAGACAAAACAGTGGCAGACTCTTCTTCAATGAGGATATAACTCCAATAATCCCCAATGCTACCATTTCCAAGCTTAACAAAAAAAGCAGGGATACGATGAGGGTGATTAAATTTCATCCAAGGAGAAACCATTCTGAAAATTAGTTTATAAATTTTAAAATTTACAAAGATGAACACAAAAGAAACTTCGAAATTAAAAAGATACAGAATACTATTTGTTATCTCTACGATTGGATTTATGATAATTCTTTTTGTTGACCGCATTACTGGCATTTATTCTCATGAAGTTGTATCAGCTCATCCGAAGTTTGCATCATTCATGGGAATTATTACAGGATTGTTATTAGCGTCATTTATTCTCTTTGGGCTTCTTGCGCTTCTTGAGAGTAATGATTCAAAAAATTCTTAATACATTCTTTCTGTGAAGTTGATTCGGGCAAGGCTGATAGACACGCTTGTTGTATTTTTCTGACTTTGAAAACCCCCGTTGTATAACCGCTTGATTAAAATAAGAAAACTAATCCTCGGGGGTTTTCTTTTCTTTGGCAATAATAATCTGCTTTGGGCAGAACAAGATATACAATATCAATTTTAAAATAAAGAATTAAAGAAAATATTAATAATCTAAAACTTAAAAGTTATGAAAAAGTTTGCATTATTTTTAGTTTGGATACTCTCTATAGTATCCTGTGAGAAGCCCAATGAAAAAGAATCAAAGGGTTTTGGAAAACTTAATGGATATTCTTACATTGTAGATAAGACTCATCCTGCTTCAGGTTACGGAGTTAACCTTCCCGGTTATGGAGTTCAGACAATAAACTCTGAGGGACATTTTGAATATTCTCAGGTTTTTGAGGGGAAATATACACTTTCTGTTACAGATAATGCTGGACATTTTTATAAGAAAGATGTTGAGATTCAAAAAGATAAAACTACTTTTGTTGAGGTTATTTTACCAGATACAAGAAAAGATCTTCCTGATTTTAGTGTCGTCGACATAAGCAAAGAATCTACATGGGATTATGAAGTTGTTGGAAAAGAAGAATGCTTTTATATTGACGCAGAAAATTCCCTTCCTAAATTTGTGCAGTATCATTCCTTCAAAACTGGAAAAGATTATGGGATTACTTTTAATGAGAAAGGATTACCAAAAAGAGTAATTACTGACAACTTTATTTTCTTCTTTGATCATTTCAATGGGAATAAAGTGGATTTAGGAATTCTTTCTCCCTCGGGTGAAAGTCAGATATTTAGGGAAATTAAAACAGATTTTACTTGGCCGACTGCTTCTAAATCTCTCCAATCTAAATCAGATATGATAAGATGGACTGGGAGAATAATTGGAGCAATACCTTGTGTTACTTCGGGAGTTACTGCTGTCTTTACAGGAGGTTTTGCTGTTCCTGTTGCACTCTGGACATGTGGAAATTATTTTATAAAATTACTCGATAATTTCTATGATGATGCAGATATTGAGAATGGATTTACGCAATTTGTGGATGATTATAAATTAAACTCAACAGTTTATACTTGTACAACAAGTGGAGATCCTTCCTCTTGCTTAATTGCTCTTGCAAATCAGGGTTTGATAAACTATGCAGATTATGTTGAAGAAATGGAGAAGAGAGAAGCAGAAATAGCAAAGATAGAAGCGCTTATTGCTAACAATGTTCCTTTAAAGACAATCGTTATACAACCAGGTCCTGAGGGAAAAGATTCTCATATAATATTACGGAGTTTTGATGATTGCATTGAGCTCTATGAACATTCTGGAAATGATTCTCTTATAATGGTAGTTTATGATCATTGGGGGACTTGTCAAAAAGAGTTTCACAGAATGCTTTTACAATTTCCTATTAGTGGTCAAGTGCCATCAAACGCAACAATTTTTTCTGCAAGGCTGGCAGTTTATGGTGTAGCATCTAGGAATGATACTATAACTCCAGTTTTATCTCTTATGGAAGTAAAATCCTTTTGGGATGAGAACACTACAGAATGGATTAAAGATTCTGATTTAGATCTTATAGGAGAAATAGGTTTTGAAGGTGTTCAAGGAATGTATTCTTGGCGCACGTGGGACGTTACTTATATTATACGTGATTGGGTTAGTGGGTATAAAATTAACTTTGGTTTTGAAATCTCAAGCTACGAGAATTCAGTTTATGCGACTATTCGTAGTGGAGATCACCCTAATGCAAAAACAAGGCCCAAACTAATTATTTCTTATTACTAAATTTAATATTTACAAATTTTCTAAACCATTTAATAATTTAAGATTATGAAAACAAAAATTTTTATTTCAATCGTCCTCATTTCATGTTTATTCACAGCATGTCAAAAAGGATCAGGAGATTCTATTATTAATTCAAAGAAGAGCGGTTTCAACTCTCCAGATGAGTTTTTAGAAAATCCATCTATAAAAAATGCAATTGTTGAATCTGACATTCCTATTTATCAAGGTACAAATCCTCCAGTACTTTCAGGAATATACACTGCAGCTGGCTCGGTTATCGATGTTTCTGCAAACGCTTCAGAGTTGTATGGTAGCCCAATAAATTCTTTAATTACACTCTACAATCAAACTGCTTCAGGGAAAATAAATTTTAAAGAAGAAGTTTCTGGGGTTACTGTATATGGAGCAGGTGGATATATAATTGGTAAAAATGGAGAATTTTCAATATTTCAGGAATCTCTACAAAGCGGAGAAGAAGCTGGACTTCCATCGGATCTCACTGTTACAGTTGTTCTAATCATGTCTGGTTCAAAATATAGCCAGGGAAACAGTCAAGGGGATCTAAGGGCAAAAGGAATTTCTATAGTTACCAAAGCCACTTCCACTAATCCCAAAAATTATGACCTTAAGGAAATTGAAAAGATTTGGTGGATGTGGGATGCATATTTTAATTTAGAAGGACCTGCAAAGAAATTTTCATCAATCAATCAAAGCAGTCTTTGTATTCCAGGTAACATAACAGAAATAATTCGGAGTTTCAAATTAAATTAAATTATTCAAACTTGTATTAACAATTTAAAAAATAGGAGATTTAAACTATGAAAACAAAAATTTTCTTCTTAATCATATTGGTTGCATTTGCAACTAATAATTTATTCTCTCAGGATGTAATTTTAATGAGAGACGGTTCTCTTATAAAAGGGAAAGTAATAGAATTTCAGGATAATCTGGTTAAGTACAAACCGTTTGATTTTCTTGAAGGTCCAACAAGGAGCGTTTCAATTTCAAATGTAGCTAAAATTACATACGAAAATGGAAGGATAGAAAATTACATACAAGTTGAAGTTCCAAAAGAAGTTCCAGTTCAGGCAGAAACTCCCAGAATAGATAATCAGCCATCTTCTCAGAAGGAAGCCACAACTAAAAAATATTATCCTGTAAGAGCTTTTTTTAGATTCTCTGGTCAGTTGTGGCATAATAAGGATCTTTCAGATTTCTTTGGAACAAACTTGCTTGGGGGCGTGGGAATTGAGAAACAGGTTTTTGATCATATTGTAATTGGGGCAGATGTTGATTTTGTATCCAAGACAAAGGATGAAATTACCATGAGGTATGCTCAGTATGGGGGGTATATTAAATTTTCCTGGGCAACTTTTAGTAGCGGTTCGCCTCTTTTGTATAGCCAAATTGGAGTAAGAGGACTTTCTCTTCAGGATATTGAAGCTGATTTTACTGACAAGGCTACAGGGGTAGGATTTTCATTTTTGCTCGGACTTGAAATTCCAATTGGGAAGAGAACTACTCTTAATTTAGCCTGGGATACTGTTTTAGGAAATGTGACCTACCAAGGAGAACAAATTAACATGGGAAGTGAAATATTTTCCGGAGGTCTTGTGTTTAGTTTTTAATAATTTAATTTCAAAACTAAAAATTTCGGAGGAAAACGAAATGAAATCAAATGAAAAAAAGGCCGTTCCTTTTAGAAAACTTATCATTGGCAATTTACCTTTGATATGCTCTTGGACATTAGCCGCCTTTATGATGGTCTTGCTCTCTATCTTTGGATCAGATGTTGATTTGTGGCCAAAATGGGTAGGTCCGAGTTTTATAGTGTCCTTAATATTGTTAGGTCTTTTAATGTTTAGAGCATGCTTCTTACCAAAAAGTTGGAGGAGAAGATTATGAAACCAACTGAAAGATTAATTCGGTTAACCTGCTCGCTTATATTTTTAATCCTTGCAGGTTGTGCACCTATGAAGGTGATCGACAATGTTCCGCGCAATTCTCCTAAGGGATATGCAGTATTCTTTTGCAGAAATGATAAACAATATTGCAATCATAAACAACACCTATCCCTTGTAAAAAGAAAAGGAGAATATCTATTCACAGGCAGTGTATCTCCTAAGAATAGGAAGAAAGACCCATATAATACGGGTTATATTATTGCTCAGGCTCCAGGTCCTCATTATGTGTCAACATTAACAGGTACCTATTATTTTAATATTGAAGAAGATATGGTTACACCTATAGAAATTAAGCTATGTGTTTCTGTATCTAAAATTATGCTACCTTGGGGACCAGTAGATCAAAGTACAATAGAAGCAGATTTGTTACCGCCTGGAAAACCAGTTCCTATTGCTGAGTATAATCTTAAATAAAATTTTAACTGTTAAAAAAGAAAGGAAATAAATGTTTAATTAAGGTTGAACACCTAACATGAATTTATTGTAGTATTAACCTTTTAAAAAGTTGGAGGACAAAATCGTGGAAGCACAAAAAGAAAAAGGGAGTCTTTTGTCCAGGATTGGTAAGGATATAAAGGAGTATTGGGCATTGTATGGCTTGATTCTTCTTGCTCTCGGGATAATTGCTTTTTTTCTTGACAAAGGTGGTGTCATCAATATATTTCCAAAATAAATATATGATGATATCAATTGCTTATTGAAATCCCTGATTGAATTTTTCTTTCAGGGGTTTCTTTTATTTATTGAATTTTGTTTAATCTAAATTATGGAGGAATTAGTCATGGACAAAAATTTAGTAGAAATAAAGGATATTCAAAAGTTGGAAATTCCTCAGTTTAATCTGCTTGACCTGAGTGGAGACAAACTTGAAAGAGTTATAGCTTATCTCAAGCACAAATTTCCAAAAAAATTAAAAAAGGAGGTAAACGCATAAAAGAAAAGCCATTTTTACAATTCAATTTTATAAACAAATAGTTCTAGTATTAACAATTTAAAAATTTAAGGTTATGTTTTTAGAAATAGGCAATTTATTAATCGTCCTTGCGATTATTTATTTTCTCGTTGAGGTGGGAGGACCAGCTGCAATTGGTAACACTCCTTATTTTTGGTTAACCAAATCTATCTTTGGGAAAAAGAAGAATAATTCAAGGGGCAATACTCTAGAAGATGATATAGCAGAAGCTATGAAAGCAGTTGAAATTGCTAAGATAGCACTTGAGAAAGTCAGTTATTCTGCCGAGCAAGGATCTTCAAAAGCAAAAGAAGAATATGAAAAGCTTAAGAAGATTTATGAAGATTCCGAATCAAAGCTTAAAGCTTTGAGGAGAACCAAAACATCAAAAACAGAAAAATAAAACTCTTTAACAATTTCTTTTTAACACATTTTTAATTAATTTTTATTATTAACCAATTAATTTTTATTATTATGGGAAATTTTGAAAACAATTCTGGAAAACAGTCTTCGACTAGAAAAGTAGTTGTAGGCGTCATTGTTGGCTTATTAGCCTTAGTTCTTCTATTCTCCCTGGGTTCTGTTGCTCAAAATGTAAGAGCCGATGAGATTGTAGTAATACAAGCTCCATTGAGCGGGCACTTGACTTTTTATTTTACTCCTGGTTTAAAATGGCAGGGTTTTGGTCACGTTACTATTTATCATAAAGAAAGTCAATATTGGTTTTCAGCTATGAAAGATCAAGGAAATAGGCAGGATCAGAGCATTAGAATCAGGTTTAACGATGGAGGTCATGCTACACTATCCGGTTCTGTACGTTGGAAAATGCCGTTGAATGTAGATGGAATGACAAGAGTCCATACTTTATACGGAAGTGAAGAAGCAGTTAAGCAGGCACTTATAAGAACTGTCTTCGAAAAAGCAGTTTACATGACCGGTCCTCTAATGTCTTCAAAAGAATCCTACGCTGAAAAGAGGAACGACCTGATTTTTTATATAAATGACCAAGCTGAAAAAGGAGTCTATAAAACAAAGACAAAAGAAACTAAAGGTGTTGATTTGCTTTCAGGAAAAGAAAAGACAATAAATGTTGTTGATTTGGTTGTAGATCCTTTGACAGGAGATGTTGCAAGACAAGAAGTTTCTCCACTGAAAACTTACGAGATTGTAACTTATAACCTGTCTATTAATGAGGTCAAGTATGATACCATTGTTGAACAGCAGATTGTTTCTCAGCAAAAAGCCATTATGGATGTTCAGACAGCAATTGCTCTTTCAAAAACAGCAGAGCAGGATGCAATCAAAGCAGAGGAGCAGGGTAAGGCAAAAGCAGCAACAGCAAAATGGAATCAAGAAGTAATAAAAGCACAGGCAGTAACCGAAGCTCAGCAGAAGAAAGAAGTTGCAGATTTAGATATGCAGGCTGCAAAATTTACTAAGGAAAAAGAAATTCTTCTTGGTGAAGGTGAATCTGCTCGTAAGAGACTTGTTATTAATGCTGATGGTGCATTGACCCAAAAGCTTCAAACATACTCTGATGTTATGGGTAAGGCTTTTGATGCTTTGTCAAAGTATACAGGAAATATTGTTCCTCTATTGCAGACAGGTGGAGCCGGCTCAGGTGCAAATAGTGGTGAGAATGGATTCACCCAATTTATGCAGCTCATGAGTGCAAAGGTTGCTAAGGATCTTTCTCTTGATATGAGCATTCCTAAAGGGGCCAGTAAATAATTCCCCCTCTTTGTCCTATTCAGAAATCCCCAATATTTTTACCTTAGGGGATTTCTTTTTATTAATCTAGGATTATTTAACTTAAAATTTACAGGAGGAATTGTTTATGAAAGAGCTTTTGAGTGCTGTTATAGAAAAAGTCAAAGAAGCAGAAAAAGAGATAGTGCTTCTCTGGAGTGGAATTATGGGGATTGTCATCATTGTTGCAACATCGATTGTGATAATCAGATTCTTCAAGATGATTGTCAGTATTGTTCAATTGGTTACCGCAGCTAATCCAGGTACACCAAGTTATTAACGTAAATTATCTATTTAATTATTAATCCAACCCCTGAGTTAAAAATAAAATTCAGGGGTTTTTCTTTTGAAAATAATACTCTGTTTAAAGCAGAACATCATATAATCAAATATTATTAACCATATAAAGATTATAAGCTATGAAAAATTTATTATTCTCTTTGGCAGTTATGATTATGACGATATCTCTATTTGGACAAGAAAATTCCATTGAAGATAATCGTACAATGATTATGGAAAACTTTCCAGGGGTCTACGAAACAATTGAAAATGGAGCTGTTTCAGAATGGTCAGACGATGAGGATACCCAGGAAATCACTATAATTGACCAGTGTTTTGCATTTAGTGAATATATAGTATTTATGAATACTGATAAACTCGTGATTCCTAAAGATACCTTGAAAGGGATAATGGAAAAAGCACTTAGGAAGTATTCAAAAAATCCTATTCCTGAAAAGGCGTGTGATGAGCTTATCGATGAGCTTCAAAAACTTGATTGCATTTTATCTTACATGCAAGCTGATTGGGTTAAAGTGATTATAGAAATCAAAGAGCAGATTGAAGTATACAAGTCAGTCAAGAAGAATACGTGAAATAATTTTTTGTTTAATTAAATTTATAGGAGGATTTTTTATGAAAACAATTTTTAAAATGACAGTACTTGTTCCGTCTATCTTTCTTTTTTCTGTCTCATTAATGGCACAGAATTCTTTGAACGAACAACTGCTTGCAGCGGCTAAAAGAGGAGATAATGCTAAAGCCACAACTCTTCTTGTATCAGGGGCTAATATCGAAGCTGAAAGTGATAGTGAGGAAGAAACTCCTTTGATGATTGCAGCATTTGAAGGTAAAATTGAGATGGTAAAATTTCTCTTATCTAAGGGAGCCAAAATTGATGCAGTAAATTTCAATGGAAATACAGAAGTGGGAATATTAGCTGGAACTACTTACTTATTGGACGAAGTAGCAATAGAAGGCCTGAATATGATTAAATTTTTAATCTCAGAAGGAGCAAAGATTAATACTAAAGACGATTCCGGAGCCACGCCTCTTATTCTGGCATGTTGGGCAGGAAATGACCGTATAGTAAGATTTTTGCTAGCTAGTGGAGCTAATATATCAGATAAAGATAATGCAGATATGGGGCCGCTTCATTGGGCAGCTCTTAGAAATCATCCGAGCACAGTAAAAATATTATTGGACAAGGGTGCTAAATGTTATGAGAAAGATAAAGATGGAGAGACTCCTTATGATATTGCTAACAAGTGGGGTCACTATGATGTTAAGTCTATTTTAAATAAAAATTAGAGGAGGAAATATTATGAAAACTTTTTTAAGTGTTTTTGGGTGGATAATACTTGCTATATGTGTTTTGATAGCTGTTAATTCTTTTTCTTATACAGGGAGAATAAGCATTTTTGCATGGATACTTCTTGCTATATGGATAACTATAAGAGTTATCATTAAAGGAATGTCCAGTAAAACTTCGTAATCAATTTTATTGTTTAATTTAAAATTTATAGGGGGAAAATTATTATGACAACAAAAAAATTGTATGTGCAGGTTAAAGAATGGTGGATCGACCAATTTGGTGATGGACAATCGAACAATGGAAAGAAAATACTCACCCTTCATTCTTTCTTGACAGCTCTTAAAGAGGAAAAAGTCCAAATGTTATTTGTTGAGATTAATGACAGATATCGGATAGTTCATGTTATTGAAGGAGATACTCTTCTCGTTAAACACCGTACTTATGGTTATTGTATGCTTTATCCAAGACATAACACATTTATTAGATTAATCTTCCCTTTTGAGGATGATTATATGAAAGATTTGCTGAAGGAAGAGAATTAACATTAGAAAAAAGGATTTCTCCCTATGGGTTATCCTTTTTTTTGTCAAATACATATGAAAATATTTTCATATGTTATATATAATACTATATAAACGGTGTTGATTATATTTTTTTTTGCAAAATTTCTGACCTATTTATGTTTATTTTAGAATTAAATACACTTACTTAGCGAATTTCTTTCCTAACTCACCAATATCTTTCTGTAAGGCTTCAACAGCCTTAACAAATATGCTCTTAGCTTCTATCTGACCGAATGATTCTAATGATATTATCATTTCTCCAGTATCTTTCACTTCTATCTTCTTATTATATTTCTCTGCAAGTCCTTCACATATGTCAGCAACTTCTTTTTCTTTATCATCCATTACTAAATATTTATCTCCCTTTTGTTTAATCTCTATGCCTGGGAAAGTGCTCTTTATTTTTTCTGCAAGTTCTTTATCAACATAGATTTCTGAAATCTGTCTGTAATTCATTATTCCCGGTGAAAATTTAGCATGGTCCTGTCCTTTTCCCATTTTTATATTAGCAGAAACTTCTATTTCCTGTCCTTCACTTAAAAGCGTTAAAGGTATTTTATCATAAACAACATCAAAATCTCCCTTTAAAGAACCTGAATAAACAAATCCTTTATCCTGAGAACTCATCTTTAGTTTTCCTTCTTTTTTTCCATTCTGTTTAAGAGGAACTAGTCCTAATCTGTGTGCAAGAGTTTCATCGTATAAAGGAGAATCATTCTTTGATATCTCAACATCATCAATTGCTGCAATTTGAATCTGTCCTACGTATCTTCTTATAGAATTAACCAAGCTATCTTTTATTTCTGCCTTGAATGCGTATTTGTTTTCTGATTTGCTTATGTTTTCCATTTTTTATTTATACCCTTTAGACATCCTTAGATGTCTTGTTCATTTAAACTCTTCTACCTCTTCTTCCGCCCTGTTTCTTTGGTCCGCCACGTGGAACTCTCGTTGTATCCAGAATATTTATTATTTTAAACCCTTCCCTTGACAAACTTTTTATTATTGCATTCGCTCCAGGTCCGGGGCCAGTGCTCCCGGTTTTTGCACGTATTCTTACGTACAAAGACCTTATTCCTTTTTCTTTCATGTTTTCAGAAATTCTTTTTGCAATAAACATGGCAATTGTTGGATTTGCCTTAAGTCTGCTGTGTTTTGTTACCATTCCGCCCGAGACCTTTGCAATAGTTCTTCCAGATGCGTCAGTAACGTGAGCAATAGTATTATTGAAAGAAGTGTATATATTAAGAACAGCTTCTATTTCTTTTTCCTTTTTCTTAACAGTAGCCTTTTCTACATTTTCTTCTGATTTCTCTTCAACTTCCTTCTCTATTTCTTCTTCTACAGTTTCTTCAGTTCCTTTGACTTTTTCTACTTCTTCTATTTTTTTTGGCATTCTATTCTGCACTCTCCTTTTCTACTTCTCTCTTTTTATGAACTTTTTTATCTTTTAAAGTTATTTTGCTTTCAAGTTCTATAGGAACAACATATGAAGGGCTATCAATAGCTTTTCCGTCAACCAAAACTTTTTTGTGAACAATTAATTGTCTTGCCTGTTTTGGAGTTGTTGCAAGTTTTCTTGTAACCACTACTGTTTGTAATCTTCTTTTCATGTAATCTTGTTTATCCAAAGACAAAACTGATGATATTGAATTTACTTTTAATCCCATCTTGTTTAATTTATTGAATAGAACCTGTTGCTCTTCTGGTTTTGAAGAAATTAATTTTTTAGCTTTTTCTCTTATTGATTTTATTTTTGCGTCTGCTTTCCATATTTCTCTCTTATTCTTCAATCCAAATTCTTCAACAATTCCAGCCTCTTCTTCTATTCTTGGTTTGTCAAACGGTCTCTTTGGTCTTGAATATGTTTTATGTTTTCTTTTCATTTTTTATTTGTCAATCTTTCTAATTTATTTGTAGCAAGTATTGAGCTTACCATTCCTCCAGTTAAAATCATACCTGCCATAAGCATATTACAATTTTTTTTATTGTCAGTATTCTCGACTTTTGGTTTATAATTATTAAATCCACTATCAATAATTTCTTTACCTAAATATCCTGCAGATAATAATTCAACAGTCAATCCTCCAATTGCAATTGCATAATAAATTCCTTTTTTCATTTTATTTTTTATTTCCCTCGTACGGTTTTTTTACAGCTCCTTCTGTATTTTTCTTCTTAATTCCTGAGCCTCTCTTTCTGTTTGATCTGAAATGTGCCTTAGTTCTCTGACCTCTCAGTGGAAGTCCAGCTGTATGTCTAATTCCTCTGAAGCTTTTTATCTTCTTCAATTTCTTTATATCAAAGTCTTTTCTTAAATCTAAATCTGTACCTGTAAGATGTTTTTCAGTTCCAGTTTCAATATCTTTTCTTCTGTTCATAAGATATTCTGGAACTGTTGGATTTTTTATAAAATCGGAAATTTCCTGTATTTCTTTATCACTGAGAGAACCTATAGTTTTATTTTTGTCAATCTTTAGAATTCTGCAAACTGCGTTTGAAAATGCCCATGAAACACCTTTTATTTTTGTTAATCCGACGTAAATCTTCATTTTTCCTTCAATATCTTTTGATAGAATTCTGACTAATCTTTCTTCTCGTTTTTCCTGAGGTTTTACGTATTCAGGTTTTGCGTGTACTGGTTTTATATTTTCTGCCATCTTATGCTTTATTTGTAAAAAGATTGTATCTTTCTATATTTGTTAATTCTTGAAATATTCTTTTTTCAACAGATTTTTCAGGATCAGGAAGATTTTGTATTCTTTTCTTCATTTCCGTGAAGGATTCGAATTCCTTTTCTTTTCTTTGCTTTAGTATTTCCTGCATGTGTTTTTTGCCTAATCCAGGAAGCATTTCTATCTGGTGGATTCTTTTGTTTATCGCATCAGACTTGTTGAAAAATTCCACGAATTCTTTCTCTCTTTCTTTAACAATTTGCTTTATAAATTCTCCTAATTGTTCTTTTGCAGTCTCTGTTAATTTTTCTCTGTGTAATCTTCCAAGAATATAATATACCTTGTCTCTCTTTCCCTCTCCTATGTAAACTTTTTCACCAATTTTCAAATCCATTCCTCTTCTTGGGACAAGTTCAAGCAGAACTAAAGTTTTCTCTCCAATAGCCTGAGCTATGGGCATCATTTTCTTCTCCAAAGGGTATCCGTTCGGGAGATATTCTAAGATTATTGCATTTTCTTCTTTTTCCATTTTCTTTATTTGAATTCTTTAATTGTGTCAAGTATTTTTTTTGTTTCATTCTCGTCTAGGCCTATGTCAACGAATATTTTATTGACTTCCTCAGCTTTTTCAGGAAAGACATCAATAAGCTTTGAGATAGTCATATCGTTCATCTTTACAATTTTTAAATCATCTAATTTTTTTCTGAGTTCCCTAGCTTCCTTTGGTGTTATCTTTACAAACTTTTTTATAAAATCAGCTGCAGGTTTATCAGCTCTTTTGTCTTTTTCTATATATTCCAAAGATTCTGCCATGCTTAGGGGAGTTGTATTTCTTATCATTTTATTGTTTATCTTTTATCTTTTTTAAGTGTATTGGAGAGATTATAAAATCCTTTTCTTTCGTCTGATCTTTTATCTTTACTAAATAGCTTTTTCCTATTCTTTTTTCAACCTTTCCTGTTCTTCCCTGAAGTCTCACAGGGAATGCAGAATGCAATGATTTTTCTCTTACAACGGTTACAGAATCTCCTTTCTTTAATTCCTGAAAGTATCTACTAAACTGCAGTTTCCCCCTTGTCCTTATAGGTTTCCTATCTGTCATAACATACCCAGAAAAATTCCATTTAAAAAACTATCCTTTACATAAAACTAATTCTAGAATTACCTAATTTTGCAGGAGGTTGTTCATTTGAAGAAACAGTTGAATTGCACAAATCTCCATTATCTTTTGCATTCTCCATATTCTGAAGAATTGCATTAAACATCTTTTGACCCCATACTCCGACTCCACAATTGTTACAAACATCCAAAGATCTGTCGTCGGTGATATCAGTCTTGCAGTAAATACATTTTTTTGTCATTTTCTCTTTTTTTATCTAATCCTTTCTTTAACAAAAATTAGTTTTTAAATTTTTGTGTAATACTATATAACTATTTTGTACATTTCCTAATTTGATATAAACCTAAGCAAGTTTTGTAAAAATGCCATTCAAATCGCTTATAGTAAGTTTTAAAAACAATATTTCAACATTATTTATATGATAATTCCAGTTCGTTGCTTTTCATGTGGTAAACCTATAGGTCATCTATGGGAAGAATACAAAAAGCGAGTAGCTCAGGGTGAAAGTTCAAAGAAAGTGCTGGATGAATTAGGACTGGATAGATTCTGCTGCAGAGCAATTTTCCTAGGGCAGGAAGATCATATTGAATTGATTGCAAGATTCAAAAAATCATAAGATTTAATTAATTAGCCTTCTAAATTTGTTTATGAAAAAAGTAATATTCGTTTATGGATTCATGAATTCTAATAAAGATTCACAAACAGCTAGGAAAGTATTAGATAATTATAATGTAATTTGCTTTGAGTATGATTCTGGATTAAAACAACCAATAGAGGAGATTGCAAAAAAGCTAGATGATTTTATCTTTTCTAAGACCAAGAAAGACGAGAAAGTGAATCTAATAGGGGTTAGTGCAGGGGGAATTATTGCTGCATATTACACAAAATTTATCTCTCCTAATAAAGTTGATAAATTAGCTACTATATGCTCTCCTTTTAATGGAACTTATGTTCCTGGTTTTTATACAAAAAAGAGGGAGGGATTGAAAGAATTAAAATATAATTCATCATTTCTAAAAAAATTAAATTCTAAAAAGCTAGATAAAGAGAAGATAATTAACATCTATTCCTTTTTTGATTATCTTGTTCCAGGAAACTCAGGTAAGGGGGAGAATCCTGTTCATACTTGGAATTTCATCCACTTTACAGCATCATGGGATAAAAGAATTTTAAATAATATAAAAGAATTTTTTTCACATTAATTTAGCATAGTTTACACCCTCCATAAACTTTTAAAAAAAAGTTAAGACAGCTTGTTATTTTCCCATCTTGTTGGACAGTACTGATAACAACATAGGGTGCTTAACTTCTGTGTTCGGAAAGGGAACAGGTGTTACCAACCTATTA
>Ga0182021_10002512_pt1 | contig 21417 bp, 21 predicted proteins | sample 612E3MmetaG_FD_120493 | JGI IMG/M metagenome (GOLD analysis project Ga0182021, IMG submission 120493) | Permafrost microbial communities from Stordalen Mire, Sweden - 612E3M metaG (Illumina Assembly) | ecosystem: Environmental > Terrestrial > Soil > Wetlands > Permafrost | place: Sweden... | reverse complement strand
CCCCTGGCATCCTTTAACAAGGCACCTTTGATAAACAGGATCGCACAGTATTCTTTAAATCCATGGATTAAAACGATGTTACTTTCCTGAAATGTGTAACAAGGATGCATCCACTTATATTCTTCGTTCAGCCCGCAGTCAAGAATGATCATTCTCAGTTTTTTATATTCTTCCTGCCATTGTTTGGCTTTACTAAAAAAGAAATCAACCTTGGGATTCATTGTAGCCATTCCAGTCAGCCTCCTTGCTGAAGGTGAAAGTCAATCCCCCTAAGGGATTGAATTGGATGTGGAAGACATATTCTAGTATGCCAAGATTAAAAGATAGTGAGTTTCGATCTTGCTGATAAGTCGGGCGGTGTGCGTGATCGGCGGACGGGGGGCGGGGTGAAATTCATCAGCGAAATGGATTAAATTGGAGCAATGAAACCTTTTATTTTTACGGGAGGATCCCCGTCGACCGCTGAAACCGTTTGTTGGGCTCCTAGCGCACATCAAGTTGCTAGCCGGGGTTTGCGGACAAGACCTTGTCTTTCTCAGTACTCTATTGTTATGATCCGTTCTCTACTTCAAATTTAGCTGTCTGAGCATAACTTAGACCCTCAGCGAGCCACGGAACCCCCTGGCTCCATTGTAAGAGGGAGCACCGTTGGGATACACGAAGACGTGGTCGTAGCGACGATCCGCAAAGATGGCGCCGCCGAGTTTTCTAATTGTAGGAGGTGTTTTCAACCAGCTCGACGTTTTCGTATCGAAATTTCCATGTTTCTGCAACTCTCGATATTGTTCTTCCGTTAAAATCGCGATGCCCATGGCGGCTGCTAGCTCCATGGCGGAGCCTTTTGGTTTAAATTCTTTCCTTGATTCCATGGCTTCCCGGTCATAACTAACATTTCTGCGGTCTTTAGGACTTTCCGCTGAACAATCATAAAAGATGTATTCGTCCGCCTTTTTATCATATCCAACAACATCCGGTTCACCACCGGTTCGCTCCATTTCATTGAGGGACCACAGTTTTTCAGTATTAGTTTCCAGCTTTTCTTTAATTTTAGCCCAATCGAGATCTTTATGGCGGATCATGTTATTCTCAAAACGGGCCTTCAATACTCGGAGTAGTTCCTCGTATTGTTTTGCTGTCAGGTCTTTAGCTCTATGCATCCCTGTCTATGCCTTTCTGCTCTGTGTCATTGGCCTTTGCTTGCCCGGCCTTCTTACGGCTTGTTCTTTTGCTTCACGACCGCCGCAATCATGAACCCGTTGCTCACAGGCGAGGAGTTCAATCAGGGCCTGCGAAAGTCCCGGACCTCCGATTCAACGACCGCGCAAGACAACGTCGACACTCACAGTCTACGCTGGCGTCCACCACGCGTATGAACGGATCGAACATCAGCTTGTGGTCGATCCGTATAAAAGCTCAGTTGTCTGGGATTTTATACGGACTTGGATTGATAATAATCCAAGAAATTACGATATTATTTGATCGGCTATGTGTACTCGACTAAAAAGAATTATACAAAATAAAGATGTACACAACAATCTGTGTACATCGCGTAACGCCCCAAAGCACATCGTAGAGGATTTGAACCTCGAACCTAGCGGTTAAAGGTTCAATTCCTGCACGAGGTGTTTTTATATGTATTATATTACACGAGCAGTTCTTCTGCACCCCTAAGATTTCTGAGGCTGTAAGTCTGATTGAAGCTGTTCATGGACAATCGATTTGTAGAGCGACAGTGCCAAGGCGATCCCGGCAATGGTCAGTAAATCAGTTGAAAAAGAGGAATATATTTGCACCCAACCTTGCCATGGAGTTGAAACAAACTCACCGGCGTGCATGGCCACTTGAATTCCAATCACGGCCAACACCACAATGGTACTGGCCTGCTTGATTGCCTTGTCTGAGGCGGAGCGTACAATCCAAACAGGCGCGACGACAGCGATAAGAGTGCGATAAACCAGAACGATCCCACTAATCCAAAACAGAGGGGTTTCCGTGGTGTGGCCATACAAAACTGTTGGTAGGAGATATCCCAACGGTAGAAGTATGACCAGCCGGCCGTGACGACTAGCTAGCAAGGTTCCAAGCAGTATGAGCAACAAGAAACCGCTGTAGTAATAGAAATCGCTAGCCGAAATGTTTTCTGGATAGAATTTCCAATTGAATGAGGCTAGGTTGATTAGAAAGGCATATCGCATCGTTATGACAACGAGCAAAAGATAAATGCCCATCCAGGCCCATGCCCAGGTTGAGAACTGTCTGCGCCGTGCGCTGAGCCACACCAAGATGATCATCAAGCTCAGCGGTCCTGCTACGATTACGATTTTTTCTACAATCGGATATTGATACACCAGGTACATTAATCGCGACCAGATCTGGTTGGATGAGTCGAGCATGCTATTTTGTAATCGGTATCCAAACCCCCAAACGGTATTAAATAATAGTCCAAGCGGGACTAGGCCCCAGATGGGGAACTTGCGCGTGATGGCCCAGATCAGTATAACCGGGATGATCAGGAAATAGGCCGCCCGGTATACCATCAGGTCAAACCAATCCTGCCCCGAAAGCTGACCGATCTGGGCGATGAAGAAGATCAAGCCAGGAACCAGCACCATCGCAACCGCTTTCCATGGCAGGGGCGCATTGGGGACTGCTTCCAGCATTCCCCAGGAGCTGCGTGGTGAGGAGACTTGCTCTTGCAAAGCGCTGATGCCCAGGTCTGGAAGGATTCGGAACCAGAGGGCGATCAGGCCCCAAAATTCCCCCTTCTGGCAGGCTGAACGGCACTGGTTCGTGAAGACCTGCAGCATCGAAGGACCATACTCGAGACGGTGTTCTTTTGGATATAGATAAAGCAGGCGGCTATAAAAACGCCGGGATAATTCGATCCAGCGATCCGATTTCATCGATCCCCTCCCCCATCAAGCAAAAGTCAAAGCACGTTTCTGTCGGGCAACGGTCAGAGCCTGCGCCAGCCGCTCGCTTTCCGCACTGACGGCGCTCTCGCCCAGCCCTGTAAGGCGGTAGTAGCGCCGGCGCTCATCGTCCAGTTCCGGATCGGGCCGCTCATCAGCCTCTTCGATCAGGCTAGCCGCGAGCATGCGCTTGATAGAGCCGTACAATGTGCCGGGACCCATTTTGAATCGCCCATCGGTCTGAACCTCTACGTCCTTCATGATGGCGTAGCCGTGTTTTTCGCCGTCGGTCAAAGCCAATAAGATGTGATATACCGCGGGAGTGAGTGGTCGATAGTAGGGCGAAGGTTCTGTCATGGACCGTTCTTCCTTTCTAAAAATTATATCTGTTGCAGATATATGCGCAACGGATATAATAACCTTCGAAGAAAATGATGTCAAGACCCTTTTCTATACTAATTGAGTAGTTCGCGAGGGAACCAGCCACCTTCAGGTTATGAGTCCCGGTCTTCTTGCACCGCCCACTTACGGTCAACGGGCTGCTGATTCTGCCTGGCCCGGCGGTTTTCGATCATTTAGGACCCGGCGAGATAAAGAATGAAGTGCAGTTGATTACCAAGGTGCAGGTGGCTTTCAATCAGACCGCTGACAGCCATTCGCGGCCGTGAACCCAACCCGAAGAAGCTCAGCTTCTCCGATTTTGTGATCAAGTTGAACAAGGCAGGCAAACCCGTACAGACCACCTGTCCGTCGCAGCAGATCGTCCCCGTGCATCCGAGTTCCCAGAAGAAGGCTTTCGTGGCCCTCTTCGATTCAGCCAAATGGGCGGGTTCTTGCAGGAGACTCATTATAGTAATCGACATTGAAAAATCAAGGAAATAATATAACGGAATTTGCCTTTAGCTATTTAGCTAAAGGCAAATTAATTGTGCCAAAGCTCCTCGCCGAGGATTTGAACCTCGAACCTAGCGGTTAACAGCCGCCCGCTCTGCCGTTGAGCTAGCGAGGAAGGCAGGCGGGATTATATAGTCAACATGGAACTCTGTCAAGCCGCATGGCGAATCGGCCTCTGTTAGAATGGTTCAGGATACAAAGGGGGAGGAAAGCACCCTGAACGGTACACAAAGGCCATTTTAATGCACCACCGAACTAAGGACGGACGAATGTACCCGCGTACGGTTTTCCATGGTCGACCTGCAGGTGCTGACAACCGCTGATCTGAGGACCAGCCTGCTATCGGTCAGCGTGGCTGGCGAGAATGCTGTCCAGGTTGTCCAATGCCTCGTAGATGCAGGCTCACGGCCAGGCGTTGGTAAAAAAACCACCGCCGATCGATGGCGATGGGAAACACATTCCTTTTTCTGTTTAGAAATAGATCGACCGGCGAACATCATGCTGGTCGAACCTGATTTACTTGTAATTCGCTGCCAGGTAATTGATAAGGGTCTGTTCTTCCGTCGCGTTGAGCTGCGCGCCGTGGGAGATCATCCGGTCCACGGTTGTCTTCCAATCAGCCGGAGACTTGTGTGCCGAAGTGATGCGGTCCGTGGAGTGGCAGACCGAGCAGCGACTCTGCATCAAGGTCAGTCCATCCGTTCCGACAGCAGTGCTGCCAGTTCCGCTTGAGCTGGAGGTACCGCACGCGGCCAGCAATGCACCAATAAACAAAACCAACAGGACAAGGCTGATGATGCTAAAGCTGCGTTTTGTCATTTTACAAACTCCTGGTCAAATATTGGTGAATTGTACTGCAAATTAACGGCTGGAGCGGACCACGAAGCCGCTGAATTCGCCGGTCCCGGATTCCCAATCTATCTTTGCCTGGTCCACCCTCCCGCCAGTCGGACCGGCCTTCATTTGCTCCGCGAACCATTCCAGTTTGTTGCGAGTACCCTCCACCATGGTTTCCACCTGATCGTAACCCAGGTTGCGCACCCATCCGGTGAGATCGGCCTGTTTCGCCGCTTCCAGGACAAAGGCTCGAAAACCAACACCCTGCACGCGGCCGGTCACCTGAACGTGCAGGCGCACCAGGTTAATGGGATTCTTGTGGTTCAATACATTCCTCTCTGTGCTTTCAGCGCCAGGTTTGATTCGCTTTTGCCCATTTTACCTCCCTAGCAGGTACAGCAGAGGGGTCAGGGTAAGCGGGCTGAGGATGGTGCTTACGAAGACGATGGCTGTGATCAGGGAGGCATCCAGATCGTACTCGGTCGCCAGGACTGTAGTCATCACAGCCGTAGGCATGCCGCCATCGATGATCCCATCTTGGCGGGCGGCGCTGTTCACACCGAAAACCGCGGACAACCCCAGAGCAATGACCGGACCAAGCAGCAGACGGCAAACCACCGGGATGCTCAGCGCACGCAGGTTGTGGGTCCATTCCACTTTTTGCAGTTCCAAACCCAGCAGGATGAGCATGGCAGGCACCGCACCTGCAGCGGTCAAGTCCACTGTCTTCTGGATGGGAACAGGCAAATTCCAGCCAGTTTTAATGAACGCCACTGCCAGCAGGATGGAATAGATCGTCGGGACTTTAAGGAGACCCAGCAAGGCTTGCTTCCACCGCAGGTGACCAAGCGAGGCGATCAATACACCCACGGTGTAGAACAGTAGGGAATTTGTCACAAAATAGATACTGGCGTAAGCCAGCGCATCCTGCCCGAATGCAAAGGCGATCAGGGGCAGGCCGTAGTTACCGTTGTTGGCGAACAGGCTGGTCAGCACCACGGCGTTCAGCGTCCCGGGATCCAGACGAAGCAGCCTTCCGACCCCGTAAGCGATCCCAGCGACGATGAACATGACCGAAGCGGCATAGCCCATCATCACCAGGATGCTGGCAACTGCCAGCTTGCTGCTGGTCATCAGGCTGAAGACAAGTACGGGACTGAGGATATAAAAGATCACCCGACCCAATGGGCGCGAATCGAGGTGAAGGCTTCTGCCCAACAAAAAGCCGGCCCCGCTTAGCAGCAGGATCGGCAGGAGATTGTTGGTAAATACATTCAGCAATGCCATACTGGAGTTCGGGGGTCGCAGCGCCAACCGGCGTTGATCCATGCCAGGTCGGGAACGTTATTCCTCATTATCCGGTTCTTCTTCGATAAAATCCACATCAGGGTCGACATCCAGCAGGTCGAATGGACCCTTCTCCTCCGTGAAGGTCAGTGCATCCAATGCTTCTTCAATGAAATCGGCTTCTTCATCGTCTTCTTCCATTTCGAGCAATTCTTCCAATCTGGCGCGCACACCTTCTCCGCCGATCTTCGAAAGCGCCCAGATGATCTCACGCCGTATTTCCAGGTCCTCCTCATCTGCCAGCAGGTCAAGTAAGGCTGGTCGCGCGGAGTTGAGTTCCAGTTCCCCGACGGCATGGATGGCTTCGGACCGTACATCCTCGTTGGCCGCGTGCATTTGTGCGAGCACCTGCTTCTTCCAACGCTCGTCACAGGAACGGCCCATTGCGAACAGGGCGCTGACCAGCCAATCGGGATCCTTCTGGAGGTAGGCAGTCTCGATGAGCGGAATGACTTCCTTCCGCCCCGAGTATCCCAGTGATTCCAGTGCCCGCCTGCGGATGAGGGTCTCTTTGGCAGTGGTCGTTGCAGCCAGCAACTGGTCCTCGATCTGTTTTTTTGTTTTGGAAGGATATTTATCCAGCTCGCCCAGGTACACGAATTGACCCAAGGCGTTGGCTGCCGCGGCGCGGGTACCCGTATCCTTATCCTCGTTCAACATCTTGAGGTAGACCGGGATCAATTTTGTATCCTCCGATTCCCACAGCAGGTGGATGGCGCGCGTCCGTACTTCCGGGTCAGGGTCGGACAGCAGACTCTGCGCCATGTCATCGAAAGAAGTAAGTGTATCGGTTTCAGCCAGGTCTTCGAGGTCTTCGAGCAGGGTATGTTTTCGACGGGCCGAAACTTTCGACCAGGTTTTTTTCACAGTATCCAATTCAATAGGAGGCAGGTCCGAGAAACGGTGCAAATATCGCGCCGGGAAAGGCCGGTCATCATCAAGCAGGGCGTCCATGACGGCCTGGAAAGGTACATTTTGGTCCATACGGATAATTGATCTTTCTATATGTTATGGCAGGATAAAGTTCACCGGACTTATGATGTCCTTGACATAGAAGAAGCCCAGCAGTCCGACCAGCAGGAAAAAGCCGATCGTATTGATCATTACCTGGTATTTGGCAGGGATCCGCTTGCGGATGAAGATCTCCGGCAGGACCATGAAGATATGCCCTCCATCCAAGCCTGGGATGGGTAGCAGGTTGGCCACTGCCACGGTAATGGTCAAAGAGATGATCGTCAGGAGTGTATAGTTAGTGGGCGCTGTGGCAGTGCTGCCCGTGGAGGCTGCCTGGCGGCTGGAAACATCTCTGGAGACAGCCTGCTGGAAAAGGTTCCAGACGCTGCGCGGGCCGCCGATCTGAGCCTCTTGCGGTGAGACAGAGCCGGCGATGATGCGCCCCGGCAGTGTCAGCAAGCTGTTGATATCCTGTCCGGTCGCGGCAAATGCGGTCGGGATGGTTGCGAACCAGGTCTTTGCCGGTAGCAGTGGCTCACCAATACCAATTCCCATGGGTCCCTGGGTGGACGGGTAAACGGTGCGCGGCGTGATGATGATATTCACCTCCTGGTCATTCCTCAGGACGATCAGCGCCATGGGTTTGCCCTGGAATTGATGGGTGATGTTGATCAGCAGGTTGTAATCGGTGATGTGTTCACCGTTAGCTGCTAGGATGACATCACCCACCTGCAGTCCGGCAGCCTGGGCGGGAGAGACTGCCTCAACACTGGCGACCACTACTGAGTGAGTATCGGGAATACCCACTTGGATGAAGAAAAAAGTATAGACTAGCACCCCCGTCAACAGGTTCATCCCTGCCCCAGCCAGCAGCACGGCGATCCGCTTCCATGGTTTCGCTGAATACATGCCGTTGTCAACGCTCGGGTCATCTTCACCCCTCAGCTTGTTAAATCCGCCCAATGGGATCCAGTTCAGGGAATAGATGGTATGGGGCTGGACGGTTTCTCCCAGAGGAGGTATGTTTTGACCGAAGAATAAATGCCATTTATTGGTGGTGTCTCTGACCACGCCCAGAAGGCGAGGCGGGAAGCCGATCCCAAATTCCTCAACCCCAATATGCAACAGGCGGGCCACTGTGAAGTGCCCAAGTTCGTGGATCAGGATGATTCCGGCAAAAACCACCACAAAGATGATTCCACCGAGTAATGTAGTGTTCATTATTCGCCTCGTAACGATAAAGTCCGCCTGCTATCAGGCAAGCAGGGGTATTATATCCGTTTTGGGAATTGTCTGCTGATTCCTGGGGCCTCTATGTTCGATCCTCAGCCGTCTGGAGATTTTCAACCAGTCTGGCCGGTCCTCCAGAATTCGCCAGACGAACTTCACGGACCCCTGGAAGGCTGTTCACCAATTTGAGCGTTTCCTGTACCGCGGTCCTTTCACATAGGACGTGAACGTTGGGTCCCGCATCCACCGTATAACAGGCTTGTAATCCCTGTGCACGTGCCGTCTTTACTGCCTGGATGACGCCCAGTGTTTCAGGCAACCAGTAGAAAAGAGGGGACGGGAAGTCATCATGACAGCATGCATCAGGTTGGAATCCTCCTCCACGATGGAGGCAAAGGGCGCAAAGTTGCGTCCCATGATCGCCTCCCGGCAGATAGCCAGACGCCGGGGAGCATCTGCCACCCGCGCTGCCTGGAACGGGGAGGTCCCTGCCAGTTTGTTACCCATGCTCGATCCAGTGACTTTGGGGGCACTGCTCAGCAGGATGATGCAATCTTCCAGTTCCCAATACCCGGGTGATGCGATGGAGACAGCCATCGAGTCTGCGTCTCCCGTCCCCACCTTCCATTCGACAAACCCGCCCGGAATGGACCTGCATGCAGAGCCCGAACCGTGCCGCGCCAGGCAAGAAAGGCTGGCTTCGTCCAGTTCAAGCCCGGCGGCCCGGCTGGCTGACAGGGCCAGGGCGGCGAACCCGGAGGCGGATGAGGCAATTCCAGCCCCCAGCGGGAAATTATTATGGCTCTCAACGTGGGCGAACTGTTGCATGCCTGCCAGCTGGCGTACCTCGTCGAGCATCCGCCTCACTCTTTCGGTTGCTGATTTGTCAGGGTTCTCGCCGTTGATCTTTAGTTCATCCGCGGAGAACGAGTCATCGAAATCCACGCGCGTGTGCGTTTCCAATCCCTCCAGGTTCATGGAGATCGATCCGTTGGCAGGCAGGCGCAGGTCATCGTCACGGTTGCCCCAGTATTTAATAAAGGCTATATTGGGATGGGCGAGGGCTGAGGCGGTACGGGAGGACATATGTTTTCCTTTTTTTGTTGGTCTGAATTTTACCCCGTCTGTATCATTCCTTGGCATAGATTATATATGAGATTTGTATGCAAGATTAAGCTTAAATCACTCCATGATTAATGATCTGGCCTGGTGAAGGATCAGGAGACCGCCGTCAGGAAGTTAAATCCTGGCTTACATGGTCCAGGATCACAGGATCGCTCCTTGGGGTAAATGACAATGAGACGATCCCTCTTTTTACATTATGGGTTTGATCATGATGATCCTGCCGTGACTTAACACATTTGAAAGATGCCTTGACTGTAATTCCACCCTATGCTAAATTGAATTACCGTTTTGAAGATAATCCTCTTGAATACAGGACCCGGGCAATGACTGAAAATCGTAGTCAACAAATGGTCGACCGTCTGCGATTGTTCCAGACAACTTCTTCGGATATTGAAGCTTCCGCGATCATCAGCGTGGATGGTTTGAGTATCGCTTCCGCTTTACCAAAGGATGTGGAGGAAGACCGTGTCTCAGCGATGTCAGCGGCCATCCTGTCCCTTGGTAGGCGGATCACTTCCGAATTGGGACGAGGTACCGTGGAACAGGTCTATGTAAAAGGCCCCAGCGGCTATGTGATCTTGATGTCAGCTGGTGAGGAGGCCGTATTAACGGCTCTTGTCACTGAAAAAGCAAAATTAGGATTGATCTTCCTTGAAATGCAAAAGGTGGCGGATGATTTGATAAAACTGGTCTAAGGAGACACGCCCAATGATGAAACCCATCCCGAAGAGTGGTTTTTACAGCACCAATCTTTATGGTCGCATTGCTCTCTTATCCTTTGAGGATGTCCTCGGAAAACGCGGCCTGAACGTCCTTCTCAATCTGGCATCTTTGAGCAATCTCATCGATCATTATCCCCCGGCCAATATGGACCGTGAGTTTGATTTTGCTGACCACACTGCGATTTTGATCGCGCTGGAAGAGCTGTATGGCTCCCGCGGCGGGCGAGGTCTAGCAGTACGGGCGGGTCGGTCTGCATTTAAAGGTGTGCTGGACAATTTTGGGACAATGGCTGGAATTACCGACCTGTCAGCCAAGGAACTGCCTCTTCAAGCAAAGATGGGTATTGCGCTTACCTCCGCAGCAAAAACTTATTCCGAGGTTTCCGATCAGCTAACAACTATCCAGGAGGTGGATGATTCCTTTATCTGGACGATCCATCAATGTCCATCCTGCTGGTCGCGCCAGGGAGCTGACAAGCCGGTCTGTTCGGTAACCGTCGGTTTTCTTCAAGCCGGCCTGCATTGGTTATCCAATGGGCATGAATTTCATGTAAATGAAACCAGGTGTTGTGCCCTGGGCGATGCCACTTGTGATTTTATGATCCAAAAAGAACCCGTTTCATGATTTTTCATGGGAAAGATATTTCGCTCCAAACGACCGGGCGAGGATTTTTCATTTCCTGTCTGTTGCCAGTAACCGCCTCCCCTAGATCTCTTCTTCTGTTTTAACATCCAATCCGTTATTCTTGCACAGCTCGGCAAAAACGCCGTTACCCACTCTCAGGGTTCCGGTAAAACTCCCATCGTAAATCTGCCCGGATCCGCAGGACGGTGACCTGGCTTTGAGGATGGCCAATCCTGCACCTGTAAGTTTGGCCAGTTTCAAGGCCTCCTGGGCGCCGCGATGGAACTCATCGGTCACATCCACGCCATCTTTTCGTATGACCCTGTTGCCGCGGATCTCTGCGGATATTCGCGGAGTCGCTAATCCGCCCAGCTGCTCGGGGCATACTGGGATCGCCTTTCCTTCAGCGACCATGCGGATCACCTTTTCGCACGGCTTTGCCACCCCGTCATAGCGGCAGTTTAAATTAGCAAGACAACCACTGACGATCAACATATACTTCATATCCTGATATTACTGATGGTAAGCCGTGCCAAGCCCACTGGTAAATGAATCTCCCGGCTGAAGATCATGGGATCATTGGTAATCATAGAAAGTATTTCAGTCGGATGGGGAATGGGATGAGTCGATCCAGGCAGTTCTGGTATCCTGGATCGGCTCATTTACCGATCGATTTAGCGTTCATTTGTTTCTCCTTTGGCATGAGAATTGGATGGACGCCCAAGCTATACAACAGCCATTGGATCAGTTGGTTACGGTTATTCTGTCACCTTTTTGGAGCTATTTCGGCAAGCGGTATCTCCCTGGTGTGACGCCAAAAAACATGGTATTTATTTGTGAGCATCAGCGGATATTCCTTACCAGGCGGTCGGTTCAGCAGGATCAGGCTGAGCAACCATATGTCTTAGACCTTGACCACGGCTGCACCGACAAATTGCCCCTCCCGTAATTCTTCGAGCGCCTCCCCGGCCTGTTCCAGGGGGAAGACCTTCACCTCCGTTCGGACCGGAACCCGCTGAGCAAGGGCGAGAAACTCCTCACCGTCCCTGCGGGTCAGGTTGGCTACCGAGCGGATCACGCGCTCCTCCCATAACAACTGGTAAGGGAATGCCGGGATGTCGCTCATGTGGATCCCCCCGCACACCACCACCCCGCCCTTGTGCGTGGTCTTGAGCGCTGCCACAACCAGCGGCCCGACCGGGGCAAAGATGAGGGCGGCATCCAGTTTTTCGGGCGGTACCTGGGTCGAGTCTCCTGCCCAGTCCGCACCCTGGTGGAGGGCAAATATCTGGGCAGCCTGATCGCCCGGGCGGGTGAAGGCAAAGACCCGCTTGCCCTCATATTTTGCCACCTGGGTAATGATGTGGGCTGCGGCCCCGAATCCGTAGATCCCCAGTGATTCGACCTGTTCCCCGGACATGCGGTAGGTTCGGTAACCGATCAACCCGGCGCAGAGAAGGGGGGCAGCCTCCAGGTCACTGAAGTCAGCGGGCAGGGGAAAGCAGAAACGCTCATCAGCCAGAGTATATTCCGCGAATCCGCCATCGACATTGTAGCCGGTAAAAGTGGGGTGATCGCAAAGATTTTCCTGATCGCGGCTGCAGAAACGGCAGGTACCATCGGTGGCACCCAGCCAGGGTACGCCCACACGCTCGCCGCTGTGGAATCGCCTTGCACCTGCACCCGGCTCGGCAACTATTCCAACGATCTGATGTCCCAGAACCAGTGGAAGTTTCGGCCCGGTCAGTTCACCATCCACGATGTGCAGATCCGTATGACAGACACCACAGGCCTGAACTTTTAGCAGCACCTGTCCTGGGCCGGGAGTGGGAATGGGTAACTCTGCCGGTCGCAGGGGCCGGCCAGGTCCATCAAGCAGCATGGCGCGCATGGTTTTCATTTTTCCTCCTCATGGTGCTGGCTGGGCGGGTGTGATATTCAGGCCGGACCGCCAGGCAAACAGGTATGCATAGGGGTCCACCTGGCCACGACGGGCCTTCCAGTCTTCAGGATAGCTGGGGTATGAGATCCCAAAGTGAAGGTGGGAATCCGTATTGCGGGCATCACCGGTGTGCCCGATATAGCCGAGTACCTGTCCCGCGGTCACCCTGACGCCAGGTCGGATGCCTGCCTGGATTTTCGACAGGTGTGATCCGTAATACCGCATCCCATCCTCACCAATGATGGCAACCGATAGGCCACCGCGGCTTGCGGGGTCATCAGTCTGAGGGTCCCAGGTATCCTGGGAGGAGACAAAGTCCACCAGCCCCCCTATAACGGCAACGAACTTCGTGCCTTCCGGGGCAAATATATCGGTGGCCGGGTACCCATGGCTGGCTAAGCCCTCGGCAAAGCTTGCCAGTACCGGAGGCTGAATCGGGAAAAAGTAAATGTATGAGATTGTAGTTTCAGTGGGCGTCGCAGTAGCCGTCTCAGTAAAGGTGTCTGTGCCGGTTTCGATCGGTGTACCGGTTGAAAGGGTGGGTTGTGAGGACGGTTTGACAGGGGTAATTGTATCCATGGATGGAGGAGTCAAGATGGCCGGGGGGAACGGGGTCAGGGTGGGTTGAGAACCGACCAATGCGATCGTGTTGGTTGAAATCACGATCGGGGATCCCGGTTTTTTTACGAAAACCTGACCGCAAGCTGTTAAATTGAGGCCGAGGAGGATAATCGGGACAAGGGTGATACGACAGGAAAACAGTGATTTGCGCATAGCTGTTGACTGTTTAAGCTCCCCGTCCGTTTTTCCTTAACCATGCCTCGGTGTCCGGGATATCCGCTGCCGCTCGGCGCAAAATATCGAATGCGATATCCGTCAACGAATCCAGGCGCGGTGCTGGAACAGGAATCCCGGCATCCGCTTCGTCAAGCACTTTGAGGATATTTCCGCGCAACCCGCTGGCACGCCTTGCCCAGCGTGAGTCCGCCGATAATCTCTCCAGGCGGGATGCCAACAAACGCAGCAGTTCAACTTGCTTAAAATCGGTCACGGGCTCATTATAGCGTAAGGCAACCCACCACCGGGACAGATCGCCTCTTGACCGGAAAATGAACAGAGATTGCCGGTTATCACTCTTTAATGTTGTCCAATAATATGCGAGTGGTCTCGATCAGCTTTGAACGGATGGGACGGGCATCCAGACCGGCGGTCTGCATTCCCAGCACCACACCGCCAATCACCGGCGGGGCTTCAAGGCGGACCAGCCTGGCATTCGGTGCTAGGGAGCGGACGGTCGTTCCGATTGTTTCGGTCATTAACCGGTGTCCATCAAACAGGCTGCCAATCAGAACCACGTCGAATCCCTCCTTTTCGAGGCTTAACTGGCGGATCACTGCACAGGCCATCTGGCCCAGCTCTCCACCGGCCCAGCGGACCACCTCCAGGGCTTGCGGGTCATCCTGGGCGGCAATCTGAAAGACCAGCCGTGCATCATTCGGATTAAGGCTGTACTTTCCGATATACATTCCTTCTATCAGGTCACTCAGATCCCTTGCTCCGGTAGTTTCGATGAAAGCAGAGGTTAAGGCTGTAGCAGGACCACGTTTATCCCACTCATATGCGACAGCCTGCATGGCGCGTAGGACGATATCAAAAGCACCTGCAGCTTCACCGGACCATGTAGCGCCACCGACCACCCGGCCTTCATGTTTGTAGTCCTTGCTCCAGCCGCGGCAGTTACAGCCCGTACCGGAAACGATGGAGACCCCCCAGCCTTCCGCTGCGCCGGCCAGTATCCCCAGCGTGGCGTCGTTGACAATTTCGATCTGGCAGGTCAGTTTCAGGGGATGGATGGCATCCAGGTGGGCTTGCTTCTGGCTGGGCCAATCAAAACCTGCCAGGCCAAAACCAGCCCCGGCAACCCCCCGGATTGGAATTTTGGCCATTTCAAGCGCCTGGGCGGCAACAACCAGCAGGTTTTTGGTGAGAACATCATAGCCGACACTTTCCCAATTTCCGGGTCCAGCCAGGCCGAAGCCGACGGCCTGACCGGTCTCATCCGCGATCAGGGCGTGCGTTTTAGTCCCGCCGGCATCTACACCAAGAAAATATTCCATCCCTCGACCTTTTTCTCTATATATTCATATTACTTCCAGAACTGTGGCAGATATTCCTTGTAACTGGTCAGATAGTCATCCAGGATCTGTTTGGCGACCTCGATATCGGCGACAACCGGGTCAAGCAACAGGCATTGCAGGGCTTTTTGCCTGTCTCCTTCAACCGCGGTATCCACGCATACTCCATTGAAGAATTCGATCAACGCGGAGTTTATCCGTGTTCTTCGCGTTACCGCGGTCAAAGGACCTTCAAATCATACCGGTTTTCACCGACTGTCAGGCTGCCGGATGTAAGGGTGGCGGATAGGATGTATTTTCCAGCTACCAGGGAGGGCAGCGTTAATTTGATTTCTGTTGATACTCCGTCGGTGGGGATATCGACCGGGAAGGAGGCTGAGGCGATATCCCCAAGACTACCTTCAAGTCGCCAGGCACAGGTGGCACCAGAGAAAGCCTGGAGCAGGTCATTGACCACACAGAAATAGACCAGGGTAGCTCTTCCTGTTTCCACTTTTTCCGGAATTCGGAAACTGGGCAAGACCGGCTGCATCGAGCGGCGTAAGGTTTGAAAAGAGGGCTTTGGGGTGCGCCAGTAATCCAGGACGGACCAGGTCACAGCAGGCCAGGGATCGGTGAAATCGAACTGGAACAGACCGGTAACCTTTGTGTATTTTTCCCGGCGATAACCTTCCGTGGCAAACTGGATCAGGTGACATTGATACGCCTGGCTGTTGGTAATGAACTGGTCCAAGGATGCCCTCGGTGAGATGCCATTGTCGAAAGTCTCCGCGGGTTGGAAGTCGTGGAAGCGCCAGGTTTCCCAAACCATTCGGGCGTGGTGCAGGTCTTCCGGGGTTCCATCTAGCGCAGGAATTGTATTGTAAACCGAGCGTTCCACTTTTATACCCCAACCGCTCACCCAATCCTGCAGGGTTTTCCAATGCTGGCGCTCCGCAAAATTCCAGAAGGCTGTGCCAAGATTGAACAGGTTCTGGGCTCCAATGCTGGTATTTTTATGCGCCTCAAGCCAGGATTTGAAGCGGACCAATTCAGAAAAGCCAGCATCGGGTCCGAGTTGAGGTACCATCCGCTGGATATTCTCCTTGACCGGCAGCCCCTGAGCGCCATACTCGGTCACGAAGGGGGCAGCGGGGAGATTGATAAAGTCATGCCAATGGCCCACGTACCAACCAGGATAGGTATGCCCATCACCACTTCCGGAGTTGCGGTGCACATAGCGGGATGAGTCCAGCGCACGCACTGCTTTCTCCAGGTGGATATCCAGCTGGCGGTTATGGGTCGGGTCGTACCGTCCCCCCTGCTTGCCAGCCATCCAGGGTGCATCACACGGACTCTCGTTGTGGCAGCACCAGGCTGCTATGGACGGGTGGTTATATAACAATGTCACCATGCTCTGGATCTGGCGTTCCGCCTCAGCCTGGAACTCTGGCTCGTCCGAATAGCCCCATTGCAAGGCAAAATCCTGCCAGACAAGAAGACCAGCCCGGTCACATGCCTCATGAAATTCAGGAGGCAGCACATGAGCATGGACGCGTAAGAAGTTGAGATTGGCCTCTTTTGCCAGGTCAACATCATGGGGGAAGAAATCAACATTTTTATCCGGGTCCGGAAAGGCGGTTGCGCCGCCGCCAAATGGATGATCCCTGCTCCTGGCTGCCTCGGGAAACAGTGTTTCGGACAGCCACTGGGATGGCAGGTAATTGGAGCCGCGCGGGAAATATGCCCGACCGTTCACAAACCAGTGGAAACCCTCCTCGACGCGGATGGATCGAAAGCCAAACAGGCTGGAAAGTGAAATCTTCTCTTTCCTGAGCGTTAACTCTGAGGTGACCCGGTAGAGATGTGGAAAGCCCCGGTCCCATGGTTGCCATAGATGAGCATCCGTGATCGGCATTTCAATCCGATGGACGCTCCTGCCTTCGGGGATATCCAGTGTGAACCTGGATAACCGGGGTAGCCCCTCGAAGTTTTCCGGGGCACAGAGCAATTTCAAGCGGACCTGCATTTGACGGGACCGATTACTTATGTTAAGTTCAGCTTGAAGGATGGGTGGGTTGGATTCTAATTCAGCCTGCAAAAGCAGGCGATCGATTGTGACTGCTCCGTGCTGTTCAAGATGCACTCGATTCCAGATCCCACCTGTATTGTAGGATTGACCCAGTGGATCCCATCCTCCGCCTGGTCGACAATCGTGATGGTTCAGAACGCCTTTGATGATTTTTTTGTGCAGATGCCAGCCATCGAAACCGAACGTTTCATAGGGGCTCTCCACGCGCACAGCAAGGACGTTTTTTCCCGGGCGAAGCACCTCTGTCACATCGAAGGAGAAAGGCTCAAAATAGCCAGTGTGTTTGCCAAGCATCTGACCATTGAGATAGACTTCACTAAAGTAATCCACTCCGTCGAAGTGAAGGGTGGTAAATCCCTTAGGGGACTTATGGATGAATTCAAATCGAAACCAGACCACACCGTGATAGTCCAAGCCGGCCAGAAACCAATTCTGGGGGATGAACATTTTATTCCAGCCAGAATCATCATATTCGGCTAGGGAAAAATCGGGATTATCTTCCGAGCAATAATTCCAATGTCCTGAAAGCTCCATAAACCATCCTTCCGGCGAGGAACAGGCTAAATTGGGATTTAATACTGGAGTCAAGTATATCAACAATCTACAGGTCAAAATGCAGTTTCAGGAAGGGAAGTGCCCGCTGGAAAGAGATGACGCGCACCCAACGACTGAGCATACGGTCGGTAAGGGTGCCGACCAGCAGGTCGTTGACCGCGTCCCAGAGGATGCCGATCAAGGCGGTGATGGAATCCAGGCGCGGTTCCAGTCAGATCACATCGGTGAGAAAGATGACATAGAAAATTCACCGCAGGGTGCCCTAGCTGGCGTTGCGCCGGTTGCCGGCCCCGTATGCCAATTTGTTCCAGAAAGACAGGAAGCCTGCACGGGATAGTTTATTCCCAGGTGATATATTTCTCCTCAATCAATCCCAAGTTTAACATGGAGAGAAGCGTGTAGCAACGGGCATTTTGATATAATGCCTGCATCATGACCACGGGATCGTTACCGAAACCAGTCTCATTGGCTGATAAACTTGAATCGTTGGGTGTCAAAGTTGGCCCGAAGGACCTTCGGTCTCCTGCTCAGGAACCCAGCATGGATGCTCCCGTTCAGTCGGTGGTGGAGGGAAGATTTATTTCCACACGACGCGGTGAAGTATTTGTATCTGAACATACTTTTCCCCCAGCCTACCGTCATGGTCTGACTCCGCTGCGGACTTCCGTACCCCTGCTGACGATGGGTCAATGGGCACATGATACGCAACTTGCCGAACTTCCGATCGAAACACTTGCTTTCCTGGATACCGAAACTTCCGGACTTTCCGGTGGAACGGGAACTTACGCCTTTCTGGTCGGGGTGGGCAGGTTTATCGGGGATTCTTTTCACCTGACACAGTTCTTCATGCGTGATCCATCCGAGGAACCGGCTCTACTGGAAGGATTAATGGATTTTCTTGCACCTTGTAGCGGGTTGGTTACATTTAACGGGAAAGCTTTCGATGCACCCCTGCTTGTTACACGATATTTGCTTCATTCGATCCCGGTCCCGTTCAAGGAATTTTCACACCTGGATCTTCTTCCACTGGCCCGCCGTCTCTGGCGCGACCGCCTGCCCAGCCGCGCCCTGAAGTACCTGGAAGAGAACATCCTCATCGCTCCGCGCTCCATCCAGGAAGTTCCCGGATATGAGATCCCCTATCTCTATTTCGATTACCTGCGTACAGGGAACGCCTCTCCTCTCAAAGGAGTGTTTTATCATAATGCCATGGACGTTGTCGCGCTGGCTGCGCTGATGAACCACATCGCAGCCGTGCTCCATGAACCATTAAACGGGAAAGTGGAACATGGCTTGGATTTCATCGCATTAGCCAAACTTTTTGAGGATTTGAACCGGTGGGAGGAAGCTGCCCGTCTCTATGAACGCGGGCTGGAAAGTGGTTTGAACGAAACGGACTTTGGATCTGCTCTCCAAAGGCTTTCCAGCCTTCAACGCCGCCGGGGCGACATAGAGTCAGCTGTGATATTGTGGAAGGATGCGGCTGCCAAGGGCTATATCTACGCTCATGTTGAGCTGGCTAAATATTATGAGCATCACCAGCGTGACTATTCCGAAGCTTTGAAATGGACTGAAAGGGCCGAACAGTTGGTCAGTTTGCAGGATATCCCTCGCTTTGAATACCGTCATTGGATGGAAGAATTGGAACACCGTAGAATAAGGTTGGAAGAAAAGGGTAACAAATGACCGGTAAATAAGGAGATGCCATGGAATCGCTTAACATAAAATGGATGATCGGGCTGGGGCTGGGTACTGTTTTCTTGACCATGCTCGCCTGCGGGACGGGTACCCCCCCCACGCAGACCGCTACTCCACCCCTATTACCCTCGGAAACCAATTTGCCGACAGCAAGCCTTCCTCCGTTGTATCTGTCAGTGAGCCTGGGAGAAGTACCGGTGAAGGAGCAGGGGACCCTACCGAACTACACGATTGATGCCCAGGTGCCTGTCCTGCAGGGCAGTGCCGATCAACGCGTGACGAAATTTAATAACGAGATGACCCTGCTCATCCAGCAGGAAATCAGTGTATTCAAGGACAATGTACGGGAACTGGCACCTGTCCCTAACTCGAACGGCAGCACATTCAAGGTACAGTATACGCTGCTTTCGGAGCCAGGCAATCTAATAAGTTTGAAATTTGATATCATGGTCTCGATAGCGGGCACGGCTAATCGCCGGGCCCATAGCCGCACGGTTACCTACGACCTGGAAGCAGGTTCAGATGTAACTCTCGATAAACTATTCCGTCCCGGGAGCACCTATTTACAGGTTATTTCTAATTACTGCCTTACCCAGCTTAAACCAAAAATCGCCAATCTGGTCGCTTCCGGGGTGGATGCCATACCAAGTAATTACCAGAGTTGGAATATAACCTCGAATGGCTTGATGATCACCTTTGATGAAAACCAGGTAGCGGCCGATGCACAGCAGGTGGTTATTCCTTATGCGGACTTGAAAGAGGTCATCGATCCAAAAGGTCCACTGGCATCCTTCCAGCCTTGAGGGTGTTAAAAACGATCTACCTGAGCGACCCGAACGGCGCAACGATGGGTGCGCCGTTTTTATTAGGCATTATGGTATAAAATAATGTCATATGAGCCGAACAAGGAGCTTTATCAGCAACCTTATCATCCTCTCGATTATGCTGGCATCCTGCACCAGTACGAAAACTGCAATCCCGGGTTCCAGCCTGCCCCGTGTCCTGGCCGTTGAATCCTTCCTGGCAGACATTAAAAGAAATGTAACAGGGAACCGGCTATCGGTTGACAGTCTCATCCCGCTTGGCGTGGACCCGCACACATACCAATCCACACCCCAGGATTCTGCACGAATCACGGACGCAAATGTACTGATCTTGAACGGGGCCAACCTGGAAGCCTTCCTTGATCCCATCCTTCAGAATGCCGGGATGCAGCAACAGCTGATCATCAAAGCATCGGAGGGGTTGACTCCACAACCGGACCCTTCAGGAGATAATTCAGGAGGAGATCCGCACTTCTGGCTGGACCCAAATAATGTCATCAAAAACGTTGAAAACATCCGGGATGGTCTCTCGAAGGCTGACCCGGCGGGTGCTTCCAGCTCCGCTGCAAACGCTGCTCAATATATACTCAGGATACAGGCCCTGGATAACTGGATCGTTTCCCAGGTCCAAATAGTTCCGCAGCAGCGCCGCCTGCTTGTGACGAACCACGATTCCCTGGGTTATTTTGCCGCCCGGTACGGTTTCAGCGTGGTCGGTGCCATCATCCCCAGTATCAGCAGCGGGGCGGCACCATCAGCGCAGGAACTGGCTGCCTTGATTAACAGTATCCGTTCCACCGGTACGCCGGCCATTTTCCTGGAAACCGGCACCAACACACAGCTGGCGGATCAGATCGCCTCTGAGACGGGTATCAAGGTGATCACGGGCCTCTATTTGCATTCCTTGAGTGCAGCGGATGGCCCGGCCCCTACTTATATCGATATGATGAAGTATGATGTGACTGCGATTGTGGAAGCCTTGTAATGATAACTCCATCCCATCCCCCGCTTTATGCACATGTCCATCACAACCCCGATGCACCCATCCTTGAGACCCATAAACTTACGGTCAGTTACGATGGTCGGGTTGCACTGGAGGATATTACATTTCACCTGCATACCGGTGAACGCATCGCGGTGGTCGGGCCAAATGGAGCCGGCAAGAGCACGCTTTTCAAGGTGGTGGCAGGGGTGCTGCCGCCAACTTCAGGCGAGGTGAAGATCTCGGGTTTTGGTCCGCGCGGCCACATATGTATTGCCTACGTACCCCAGCGCAGCCAGGTGGACTGGCATTTCCCCGCCAGCGTGGCTGATGTAGTCATGATGGGCCGGATCGGGCAGGTAGGCTTTTTTCGCTGGCCACGGCGTGCCGATTGGCATACCGTCCACGCTGCGCTGGAAGCAGTTGACATGGATGCTCTTGCGAACCGCCAGATCGGGGAACTCTCCGGAGGTCAACAGCAGCGGACTTTTCTGGCGCGTGCCCTGGCACAGGAGGCAGAATTAGTCCTGATGGATGAACCCCTGAACGGCCTGGACACACCTT
>Ga0182021_10002511_pt1 | contig 21427 bp, 14 predicted proteins | sample 612E3MmetaG_FD_120493 | JGI IMG/M metagenome (GOLD analysis project Ga0182021, IMG submission 120493) | Permafrost microbial communities from Stordalen Mire, Sweden - 612E3M metaG (Illumina Assembly) | ecosystem: Environmental > Terrestrial > Soil > Wetlands > Permafrost | place: Sweden... | reverse complement strand
CGCCCCCCACGGCCCGCGAAACTGCTCCTCGCCGATCACCTTCAACTTGCACAGCGCATACGATGGCAGATGTGCGTACCAGAAGCGGCGCACCGCCCACTGGCCGCGCTGCGCCTCAAAATAATCCAGCATCCCGCGCCACACGTGCCCCGTAAACAACGTCCCATCCACATCAAACAACGCCGCAATCGTCTTCAAGATCGGTCTCCAGATCAAATTGTAGGGCAAGATGATATCTTGCCGCGCAAGTTATCAACTTGCGCCACGGATAAACAAAATTCACCGCAGAGCGCCTGACTTCCGGCCTCTGCGGTGATCTTGCGCATCATGCATCTTGCATCATGCATCTTGCATCTTGTCTTACTTCTTCTTCGCCAGCCGCGCCTTCTCCTGCGCCACCAACTCGCGGCGCAGCACCTTGCCCACCATCGTCTCCGGCAGATCGTCGCGGAACTCAATGTACCTGGGCCGCTTATAAGACACCAGCTTGTCTTCGCAGAATTTCTTCAACTCATCCTCGGTCGCCGTCTGGCCGGGATTCAACACCACCCACGCCTTCACCACCTCATCGCCGCGCGCTGGATCAGGCACGCCGGCGGCCGCCACCTTCAGCACCTTGGGGTGCTGCTTCAGCACTTCCTCGATATCACGCGGCCACACCTTAAAGCCGCCGACGATGATCAATTCCTTCTTGCGATCGACGATGTAAAAGTAGCCGTCCACATCCATGCGCGCGATGTCACCCGTGTACAGCCACGGTGCGCCGTTGGGATCATCCGGATCCTTGCGCAGCACGTTCTGGGTGCCGACCGGATCGGCGTGATAGCCGAACATCACCTGCGGCCCGCGCACCACCAGTTCGCCGATCTCGCCCTGCGGCAGCGGCGTCACCTCGTCGTCCAGGCTGATGATGCGCGCTTCCACGTCGGGCATCGGCAAGCCGATCGAGCCGTCTTTGTTCAGCCCCAACATCGGATTACAGTGGGTGGCGGTAGGTGCTTCCGACATGCCGAAGCCTTCCACCAGATGACCGTGGGTCAGCGTCTCGAACTTCTGCTTGATGTCCAGCAGCAGCGGGGCCGATCCGGAGATGCACGCCCGGATGGACTTGAGGTCGTGCTGGCCGATGTCCGGGTAGTTGTTGATGGAATTGTACATGCGTGGCACGCCGGGGAACAGCGTGGGCTTGTACGTATCGATCGCGTCCACCACGGACGGCAGATCGCGCGGGTTGGGCACCACCACGATCGAGGCCGCCATCTGCACGGCTGCCAGCATCCCCACGACCATGCCATAGACGTGGAACAGCGGAATCGCCGTCAGCATCACCTCTTTGCCCTCCTGGCAATCGGCAATCCACGCGCGAATTTGCACCGAATTAGCCAATAGGTTGCGGTGCAGCGCCACGGCGGCCTTGGGCACGCCGGTCGTTCCGCCCGAATACTGGAACAGCGCCTTATCGTCGGCCGTGACAGTGACCTTGGGGCGCTGCGCGGCGGTATACTTGGCCAGCACGTCCTTGAACTTCAAATGACCGGGCAGCAGCGTCACCTTGTCACCGCTCTTCTTCTCCTTCGCCAGGCCGAACAACAGCCCCAACAGCGGGCTCATGTAATCCTTGATATTGGCCACGATGACGGTTTTGATCTGTGTCTTGGGCAACACCTTCTGGACCGTGCCATAGAAGCGGCTCATGCACACCAGCGCCACCGCGTCGCTGTCCGTCAACTGATGCTCCAGTTCCGGCTCGGTGTAGGCGGGATTGCTGGCGACAACTACCCCGCCAGCCTTCAAAATCCCGTAGAACGTGATGATGAATTGCGGGATGTTCGGCATGAAGATGGCCACCCGATCGCCCTTCTTCACGCCCAGGTCCGCCAGGGCCGCTGCCATCCGATCGGACAGATCGTTGAGCTCGCGATAGGTCAGCGCGCTCTTGGCAAAACCCTGATGCGACGGCTTGAAGTGGATGGCGACTTTATCGGGATACTTGGCCGCGCTGTCTTCCAGAAACTTGAACAGCGGGACATTCGGGTACGGCTTCAGTGTGGCGGGCACACCTTTGTCGTAGAACTTCAACCAGGGCTGGTCGGTCATGGCATTCTCCTTGGCAAGATGTGAGGGCACTTTCAGTATAGCCCCAAGGCGCGCGCCCTGTCAATATAAATATTGTAACTACTCAGCCGTCATTGCGACCCCGCCAACGGCGCGGGGCAGGTGAGCGCCGTTGGCGACGAAGCAATCTCCGGCACGGCCGACAATATCTGCGGCTTGGCAAGGAGGGAGATTGCTTCGCACGCCCTGTCCGATGCAGTGCAGCGGGGGCGCGCCAGGCGAAAACGCTCGCAATGACGCTGGCCGAGTAGTACCAAATACTTTTCAGCGCGCCGCAGGCTGTTGGATAACCCAAAAGTAGTACGTTCTGCGGCCATTTCTATCGCTCAAGCCAGGGTGCGAAAAACAGGCTAAGGCTGAGTAGTTACCATTTGACTCATTACGCTTTGTATCGTCCTGCATCTACTTTAAGGCGTAATCAGTCATGACTGCTCCAACCCTCATTGCAGAGAATGATACAAAACGGCCCAATCAAACTGGCTGGTCTTTTCCAGCAAAGAGCGGCACAACAACCGCTTGCCCGACGTTAGACACCGCGCTCCCACTGACGCCTGACCGTCAGCGAAACCTTGGTTCCTTCAGCTACGGCCTGATCTCTTCCGCTAGAATCACCCGCTGATTCCCCGCATCAACTTCCGAAGTGCCGCTGACCGGTAAACGACCTGCGGCCTCATACAACCCCAACGCGATGCGATAGTTTCCTTGCAGCACATTCGTCAACGGGATAGTCAGCGTTTCAGTGACAACCTCGTTGGCCATCCAGCGGGACGTGGGATAGGCATTGTTGCGCGGCATGGCATCCCACTGCGCCACGATGGTCTCCGTCTGCGGATCGAAGACGTGCGCGAAGACTTTGTAGTTGCGCTCGATGTTGCGCAAGGCTTTCCACGCCAGATCGATCTTCAGGACATCGCCCTCGCGCTTCAAACCGTATCCCAGCAGTTGAATCTGATCGCCAAAGACCGCGTCGAGCGGATGCGGCATCTGCGGCGCGGCAAAGTTGCGCGCGGGCGGTTCGATCGATTGCCAGTCATGGGGATCGAGCCGAAGACCGTCGATGGTCGTGCGGCCCACTTCTTCTTTCGAGGCGATGCGATAGAGGATCACATCGAGCGCATAGGCTTGATCCCGTGGCAAATCATCGGGCAGCGCGAGCGTGTAGGCATCATTCAACGTGCCTAGCTGCCAGGCGCTGGTCGGTTGAAAACCGTAGCCGGGCTGCGTATCGAGTGAAGTCCAGACTTTACCGGAAGCGTCATGCAAGCGCAGCGAGATACCGTAGTTCGCATCCGTCACGCCAGAGATCGCCCACTGCAACAGCACATCGAGACGGTTTGGACCATGCACCTGTGTTTGTGCCGCCGCGAGTCCAATGTTTGATGTGAGCGATCCGAATTGGGGTATGACGAGTTCACTGGGATTCTTAATCCAAACTGGATACAAGAATTGAGTATCGTCACCAACCTGCATGGACACATAGTACAACCCAGTGGGCAAGGCATACGGCGAATGCAGTGTCACAGTGCTTTGCCCATTTTGTACGGAGACTACCGTCTGTGTGATCGGGCTTGGTCCGCCCAGGAAATGTGTGGATGGCGCAACCAAGGCCAACGTGGCAGTGACTTCATCGGTCGTAGCAAGTTTCCAATCCGGGTCGATGCGAATACTTTCGCTGGATAACGCATTAATCTGATAGTCCAGCAACGTCGCACGTTGATCAAAAGCATAGCCGCCGGGATTGTGATGCCAATACGGCTTGCTTACAAAATCCATCGTTTCATCTCGAATCCCAGGTCTAGCGCTGGGTACTGGCTGCGTTGACTGAACGAAGAAAGCCAGTAGGCTTGCCAGCACAATCACGGCATAGACCAACACCGCCGTAGGTGATCTTAACGCGTCCCATATTTGGCGCCGATTGACTCTCTTCAGCAATGGTACGCACACTGCCAGGACAATGATCCACGCAACCAACGAAATGAGCTCGCCCGTCGTGCGAATGGGCGTATTGCCTAATTTGAATTCAACACGGTGTTCACCGCGCGGCACATCGATCTGGATATAGCCGAGATCGGGTGCGGCGCGCGTCTCGATCGGCTGCCCATCAATAAAGGCTTGCCAGCCGGGCCAGTATGTGATTTGAAAGTTTAACGTGGCCACATCTGACGTGACAGTGGCTTGCCAACGATGCGCGATCGCGTGACGTTCCATGTACGTAGCGGTCGCTTCGCCGCGTGATACGATCGGTTGTGGAACAGTCCACACATCAATAAATTCCGGTGCCGTGTACGGGCGCGGAGTCATCGTGCGCGGTAGATACTCGGCGCGAATGGTCGTGCCGATATTGCCCGTGAACGTTTCATACAGCCGCAACCATGTGGGGTAAGTCTCATCAGCCCGGACGGGCAGGTAATCGGGATGCAACGTGAAGAGCATCGAGGCGACGAGGATCAAGCCGCCGGGCGCAGCCAGTCGGCGCGAGAGAATAGTTGCCAGATAACCAATCGCCAATGAAGTGAACAGCGCTTGAATGGACAAAAAGCGCCACGGGAACTGCGTGTAAGACAGCAACGGCAGCGTGTCCCACAACGGCTTGGACAATGGCGTAATCATGAACGTGGACAGCGCCAGGCCGATCAACACGAAGAGGCGAAAACGCCCATGTGAATCTTTCTTCCACGTGCCGATCAAAACGACGAGGCCAGCCACCGTCCCGATCGCTTGAACCAGGCCCATCGCAAAAGGCGAATTCGATCCGGGTGCGGTCGTCCCACCTGCGGTAGGCGTCCCACCTGTGGTGGGCGCGATCGAGTAGTCGAAGCCGATCGAGTTTTGGATGAGATTCGCCGCGCGGAAATGCTCGGAATAATTGAAGTAGCCCGTCGTCTGCACGTCGCTCACTTGCGTCAACGCCGCCTCGCCTAAAGCAGGCAGCCAGAAGAAAGCGGACAGCGCGAAGGCGAGTACCAACCCGGCGATGATGCTGAAAATAGTGGTGCGTAGTGCGTGATGCGTAGTGCGTATCAACCACGCACCACGCACCACGCACCACGTCAGGACAAACGGCGAGAAGATCAACGCCGAGACATTGTGCGTGAGAATCAGTCCGCCATACGCCAGGGCCAGCAGCGGCCAGTTGCGCGCGGAATCAAACAGGCGATCGATCGACCACAGGATCAGCGGAAAGAAGATGAAGGCGTAAAACTCGCTGAGCGAATCGCCGCGCACGTAGACGTTGACCAGATGAAACGGGGCATACACGTAGGCGAGCGCAGCGAGCCAGGCGGCCCAGCGGCTGGTGAAGTGCCGCCGCGCCCAACCGTACAGCGCGAAACCGGCGAACACGAAGCCCAGCGTCTGCACGATCTTGATCGACGTGAGGAGATCGAAACCGAGGAAGTTGAAGATCGCCGCAAAGTAATAAGGCAGTGAAGCGTAGAAATTGAAAAAGGGATAACCCAATCCATACGCCGCATCGGGCATCCAGCGGGCGGGGAAAACCCCGTCGCGCAGATTCGCCATGAGTTGCTGGAGACGGAAGAACAAGAAGGGACTATCACCACCGCCGCGCGTATTGACGATACCGGGGCCTGTCCACAGCGGAACAGCCACGAGCAGCGCCAACAAAAGAAGCGTCAGACCGATCCAGTTGATCGATCTGACGCTTGTTAGAAATCCTGACCGGGATCGCGCGGGAGAATCAACGCTCGTCACGAGAGCCCTCATTGAAAAACCGGCTTCTGTCTGCTTCGTGTTTCTTCGTGTCCTCGCCGTGTCCACTCTCCACCAGAGAGATGGCGGCGCGCTGGGCGTAGTGGATCAACAAACTGTCGCTGCCGGCTCGCAAAGAAACCCGGTTCCAACAGCTTTACTCAGGCGCTGCGCGCGCGATTGATGATGGTATAGGCCAGGAAAGCCGCCGCGCCGAACATCGCCGCCCCTAACAAGAACACGACGATGCGCCCCAGCGTAGACATGTTGCCGCCACTCCCGCTGCTGTTCGCAGCGCTTTCTGCGGGCTGACTGCCAACCTGCACGCCGTAGGAAATATCATACTGCGCGCCGCTGGCCAGCGGCACCACCCATTGACCGGGTGTCGTCGCCTCGCCCTTGACCTTCTTCGCATCCGGGCGTGCTTGCACCGTGTATTGGCCCACCGCCAAATTACCGAAGCAATACGGCTCGCTGCTGCCATCGGTGGTGTAATTCTGGGATTTCCCGGCCTCATTGACCAACTTGAAATTCACGCCAGCCAACAGCGGCTCATCGGGATTGGTGTCCACTCCATCGCCATTGGTATCGGAGAAAGCCAGCACGCAGATCTGGCCCGTGCCCTGCTGTGGCACGGGGACCGCCGCTTGCACGACAGGCAAGTTCAACGCCAACAGCCCAGTGGCGCAGGCCCCGGCGATTGCCAGCAAACTCATCCAGCGAATAAGGCGCATGATCGTCACTCCTCTCCACATCGCACTCACGCGCGCCGCCGCGCGATGACAAACGCGCCAATGACCCCGGCGGCCAGCAACAAAACGAGACCGCCAATGCCGGCGATGATCCCGCCCACATTCGATCCACTGGACGGCTTTCCGCTGCTCGTATTGTCGGTAGTGCTACCGCTGGTGGACGCGCCGCTGCGACTGCCGAAATTGATATTGACGGTTGAGCCGCCGGTCAGCGGCACACCCCAGCGCTTGTCCGAGGTCGCCGTCGTGTTGGGAGCCGGCTGCACACTAATGCTGTAACTGCCCGGCATCAGCTTGTCGATGCAATGCGGCGCAGCGTCATCAGTCGAAACATACTCGGCCACCTGCGCGCCTTGACCATCGACGACTTTGAACTTGGCGCCGGCCACAGGACCTTCCTCAGGTTGCCGCAGCCCATCGGCATTGGCGTCTTCAAAGGCAAAGACACACAACACGCTCATGTTGGTGGCCTCGCCAGCTTGCGTTGGCGCTGCTGCAGTCGCTTGCGCTTGCGGTGTCGTCTCCGCCGGTTGCGGCGTCGCCTGTACTGGAGTTGCTACACCTGGAGCTGCGGTCGGCTGAACTGGAGCGGCAGTGGGTTGCGCCTCAGGAACCTGCGTGCCTGTGCCCGGTTTGATGATGATCTGCTGGCCGATGGATAACAGCGACTGCGCGTTCAACCCATTCAAAGAATAGATCTGTTCGATCGGCACATTGTATTGCAGGGACAGCGCAAACAGCGTATCACCCGCCACCACCGTGTGCACCAATCCGCCGCCGGGCAGCGGTTGAGCAGTGGCCTGCGGTTGAGTTGGGGTCGTGGCCTGTGGTTGTGGTTGAGTTTGGGTTGTCGGCTGCACAGTAGGCTGAGCGCCTAAGATCACCAACTCGGCTTGATCCCACCAGGCATCCAGATGGACCGCGGCGCTGCCACGGTAGTCGTTCTTGGTAAACACCGTCACTTTGCCCGTATCGCCCACCGGGCCGCCGGTGACACAAATATTCACCCAAGTATCGTGAGGATTGACCGTGCCTGACCACACAATGTCGGCATTATCCCAGTTAACGTCGCCATTCAAGAATATACCCACTTGCGACCGACCGTTCAGGCTTGTGACCGATGGTTCTTTACCAAAGGGAGTATTGCCAGCATACAGGCGCGAATAGGCGCAAAAGCGCACCTGCGAACCGGGCGGAACACTCACTGTTTGTCTGAGTCCAGCAATCCAAGGATCCTGTTGCAGCCCAACATGCTGCGCGGCATCACCTTCCAGAATCAACTGCGGAAACTTGCCCGATGGATTAGTTTCGGCGTTGAAATCCGCCGAATTTGAGTATTCCAGAGCCGAGGCATCGTCAGGTTTGGGAATCGTTACACGATAATGCCCCCAGCCATTCGCATACCCTTTACTGTCGTAGGGCAGATTCAAGCCGGGATTCTGCAACAGATTAGCCGACTGTGCCCGCAGGGTAAGCGGAACAGAGGCCAGCGCGGCAGTCAGCAACGCCAGCACAGCCGCCCACATAATCAATTTCTTGAAACTCATGGTGCTTCTCCTTCTAAAAAGTAAGCGCAATTATAAACCATTTTCCCCTCGTGCGGCCTTTTCGCCTCGACCTTGTGGTGAAGGGGTTTCAGGTTGACTGACGAGGCCTCAGTCAGAGCTATCTTCACATCCGCACGCGGCGGCGGCGCCAGATAACCACGCCGCTGACCACACCCACGACCATGACACCGACCACGGCCACCCCGATCAGAATCCCGCTCTCGTTCGTCGGATCAGCTTGCACGCCAAAGGGCATCGTCACGATCGCATCGCCGAGCAAGGAGACCGACCAGCGACGTTGCAACGTCGCATTGTAACCGGGCGGTGGATCGGCCAGCACCCGATAGGTCGTTGCCGGCAAATTGGCAAAACAAGTTTCGCCGGTCGCCTCATCCAGCGTCCGTTCGGCCACCATGTCACCCTGCGTATTCAGCACCGCCACATGCAGGCCAACTGCCGCGAGCGGCGCTTCACTGGCCAACCACAACCCGTTGGCATCCTCATCGACAAAAGCCTGCACACACAGCGTGCCGCGTCCTGACCCAACAACCTCGACCGTTCCAGGATAGGGATTTCCGCCTGGCGCCGCCGCAGAAGCGGCCTCCGGCTGTGATTTGGGCGGCGGCAACGCGATGATCAACTCGCGGCCAATCTCGATGCGTGAATCAGCCTTCAACCCGTTCAACGCCATGATCTGATCGACGGGCACGCCATACTGCAACGCGAGCGCAAACAACGTATCGCCGGGTTTGACGATGTGCGAAATGCGTCCGCCATTAGCCGCCTCCGGCTTGCCTTCTACCGCCACCATGGCTGGCGGCGGATTGATGACCAGGCCCGATGGCGAGCTGCCGCCGACAAAGCTCAATTCGGCATCGTCCAGATAGACATCGTTGTGCTCCATCGGGTTTTCCGGGCGCGTATGTGTGAACACCGTCACCTTGTTGGCGCGGGCCACGGCCTGCACTTCATAGCGATCGAACTTATCGTAGGTGTCCTTTTCCGTAGACCAGACGATATCCTTGCTCCAGGGATCGGTGCCCCCCGTCGGATCGATCCCGACCTTCATGTGCATACCGGTCTGCCCGAATGACAAATGCGGATTCGGTTCCACGCCGTTCAACTTGGTCGCGGACCAGGCCTGCATGTAAATGCTAAAGCGCAGCGGCGTGCCGGGCCGCAGCCCTTCCACCACTTGATACACACCGCCCTCGTGCACGCTCCAAAACGTGAAATACTTCTGCGAATTCTCGCCGCTGCGAATGCGCGGCGGATCTTGCGGCATGCTGCGCGTGTCGCGAAATTCCGGCATATGCCAGGCCACACAATCATCGGGCGATAGCTGGCCGCAATAGTTGGGGAAGGTATCGTAGAAGTCTCTCGCCTGACGATCCTCATTCGGGGGCTGCCACCACGCCGACCAGCCTTCGGCGACTTGAACAGTCTGCCATGGACGTGACGGCAGAACCCCATCGCAGGGCACGGCAATCCACGGCTTGCCGCCGGGGAAACTGCACTGAATCTCGTAATCGCCTTCAAAGCTGGGGTTTTTCAGCAGATTGAGACTTTGCTGCGCGTCGCTTTCCAGCGCGTCGCTTCCCAGCGCACCGACGCGGCCCGGTGGCACAAGTCCGACAACCAGGCTGAGAACAATGATCAGTGAACAATGAACCATGATCAATGAACGCGGAAGATATTTCAGGCGAGATGGGTTACGCAACACGCGCCCCTCTGCGCTGGCGATAGATCAACACGCCGCCACCGCCCAGCACGATCGCGGCCAACACCAACCCGATCGCGCTACTGCTCTCCGATGCTGAACTCGACGGGCCGTCCATGAGCCGGCTGCCAAAATTGACCGTCGCCGTCGTGCCCTGATCCAACGTCACGCTCCAGCGCTCATCGGAGGTGGGTTGAGCGCCGGCCGCCGGTTCGATCGAGATGAGATAGCTGCCCGGCGACAGGCGTGTGAAGCAGTGCGGCTCGCTCTGCCCATCGGATGTGTAGGCCACCACCACTTTGCCGGTCTCATTTGAAATCGTAAAGAGTGTGTCCTTCAACAAATCTTCCGCGCTGTTCATCACCCCGTCGGCGTTGGCATCGTTAAACGCGCGCACACACAGCTGCGTCTTGCCCGAAGGCTCTTTCAGCGCGACCGCGGTTGCAGGCAGAGACGTCGCCGTTGGCGCCGCAGGCTGCGACCCGGCCGCGGCAGGGGCAGGCGTCGGCGTCGTGACCGTCGCTCCCGCAATCACCAGCTCTTGCCCAATGTGAATCAATGAATCCTTCGTCAAACCGTTCTGCTGCAAAATCTGATCCATCGGCACCTGGTATTGCAGTGACAGGCCAAAGATCGTATCGCCCGCTTTCACCACGTGCACCTGCGCTCCATCGGGCCGCGGCAAAGCGGTCGGGGCCGGGGCCGAATTCACCACCGCCGGTTGCCCGGCAGAGGGCGAAGCAGGTTGAGGCTGTGCCTGTGGCTGGGGCTGAGGAATCACCACGCCTGACGCATCGATCACAACCAGCTCCGCATCGTCCACATACACATCGTTGTGCTTCATCGCCTTTTCCGGCATACTGTGTGTGAAGACGGTGACCTTGTCACACTGCGCTGTAGTGCGCACTTCGAAATAGCTGTATTGATCGTATGACTCATGCTCAGGCCCCCACACCACACTGGGGCTGAACGGATTTTCACCGCCGCACGGATCGATCCCTACCTTAAAATGCATACTGCTTTGCCCGGCAGACAAATAGGAATCGGGGAACTCCTCGCGCCCGTCTTGATTAGACGACCACGCATGCATCCACGCGCCAAAGCGCACCGTGCTGCCGGCCGGCACAGCCACCGTCTGCATCAAGCCTGCCTGATGCACACTCCAGAACGTGAAATACTTGATCGAATTCACACCGGAATGAATGCGGGTCGGCCCTAACGCGATCTTCTTGGTGTCGCGGAATTCCGGATTGTGCCAGGCCACGCAGCCTTCCGGCGCATCAGCATAGCAGTTGTTGGGATGATTCTGGTAGAAATCAGACGAGCCGTGATCTGTGTTAGGCGTCAACCACCATGCTTTCCAACCGATCGGCACCTGCACGGTATCCCAACGAATATACTCCCGCTTGCCCTCCACCTTGTGCAGGTCTAATCCTTCACACGAGATGTGCTGCCACGGCGGCGCATCGGCGGCCGTACAGGGAATATATAGCGGTCCTTCAAAGCTGCCGTCCACCAGTAAATTTTGCCCCAAGGCCACACTGACCGCGGTGGGCACTACGGCCACTGGAGCGGGTGTCGCCGTCGGATAGGTCGCTTGCGCGGTAGCCGCCAATTCCCCACCCAGGATTTCCAGCGAAACATCATCCCAGTAAGTCTCATTCTTGCGACGCGCATCATCCGGGGCAGAGTAGAGGAACACCGTTACCTGCGAACCGGCCGCACGCGCAAAAACCTCGAAGGACTGCCACGAATCCAGCGCGTCGGCCTCACCCGACCACACCACGCGCGGATCGAGCGGATTCGTGCCACCCTGCGGATCGATGCCCACCTTCAAGTGCATATGTGTGCCGTTATTAGAAACATTCTGCGGCTGTTCCGTTTGCGACGACCAACTTTGCCCGTAAGCCGTTAAGCGCACATCCGCACCCGGCGTCACATTGACCTTTTGATACAACCCGGCCTGGTAGGTGCCAAAGTATTGAAAGATGCGCTGTGCGTTACCGCCGCTGTGAATGCGATGATCGCACACACTGCCGCACCCGGCGCTCGCGATGAAGTCGGGATGGTTATATGACCAATCGGGCGCGGTGGCCGGTCGGGGTGTCCACCACGCCGTCCACCCCTGCCCCACGCTGGTCTTGCTGTCTTGCGCTGTAAAGGCTCCTTCAAAGCCGGGGTTCGCAATGAGATTGCCCGCCCGCTGCGGGGAGGCCTGCGCCTGCATGGGCCATAAAGCCAACACCGCCACGGCGATCAGTCCCAGCACGATCCATCTTTTATGCTGCATTTTCTGCCCTAACCCAAAAGTTTCCACGCGCCAAGTATACCCGATTTACTCCCTCACCCTTAAGCCTAAGGCCCAATGGCATTCGGCCCGCCGGTTGGCCCGCCCAACAAAATGGCCTGATCGATTACGGGGGACGCGGAGTCGATCACCTTCACGCGCTGCGCCGTAACCCGATCGTACACCCCCAACTCGATCAGCAGCTGCCCCCGATCGGCCTGGGGCGGCACGTCGATGAGGCGCTCGTCGATGATCACGTCGCCGGGTCGCCACAGCTTCAGCGGATAGAACCCGTCGCCGCTGTCGCCGTCTTTCGCAGCGAGCACCTGATTCGCCGCACGCAAGTGCACGAAGAAAGTCTCAGCGGCGTCGATCGGTCGATCAATCCGCCACAACGTCCGCAAGCGCCAGTGTTCGTTATCTGCGGCTTCCACCGAATGGCCCAACAATTTCAGACCGTTCTCAAATTGCGCTTCGGGTGGCGCTGTCGCGCCATCGATCGGTTCCAGCTGCACGGCCAGATAACCCACATGCGGCTGAGAATCAAGATCGCCTTTCGCCGGTGGCCCGGCCAGCACCTTGATGCGCAGCGGCTGCGACTGCCCTTTCAGCACTTGCGACCAATCTTCATACGGCCACAAGAACAGCGTCGCCGGTTGGGTCGTATCGATGTGAGGCAGCTGCCCATCAGGGATCGATGTATACGCGCCGCCGATCAAGAAGGGCACACTCGTCCAATCGCGCGCAAAGCGCTCGGCTACGTAGATGCGATACCCGGCTTGTAGATCGCCGCGCGCTTGCTGAGCCAACTGCACTCCCGCGTCTTCAAAGGCGTAATCTGTTTCTGCATCGACGGCATAGCGACTGTAATCACGCACCGTCCACGCGCCGGAAACGATCAACACGCCGGCGATAACCACATAGCTCAAGACCCGCGCGCCGCGCGCCGCCAACCACCGCCCGAGCGTGTTGAGGCCGATCGCTGGAACGATCAAGGCCACGGGCAGCACGCCCACCGCGCGCAAGAAATGCGGCGAGTCTTCCGCCAGGATCGTCGGCAGCAGCATCACCGGAATCCAGATCAACACGAAGAGGCTGGCTAGTTTGGATAGTGACTTCAAGCGCGGCGGATAGCGCATATCGGGGCCGGGCTGTAGAAAATCCGGAAGCGGCTTTTGCGATGGTGGAGTTGGCCCTAACGCAGCGATGATCAACCGGATCAGTCCCAGGGCAAAGAAGATCACCAGGATCGGATCGAAGACCGGTCGGTAGGGAACGTTGTGGCGCGGAATCCGATCGCCGCGCCAGAAGAACATGCCCGCCGCATTGGCCGTGCTGCGCACGAGAGTGCCGAGCGGGTCGCCGTGATTGATCGCCGGGTTGAAGATCGACAGATCACCCGGGCGGCCCATCACCACGTCCCATTGCGTCAGCGCCGTGACGATCAACGGCGCTGACGCAATCGCGACGGTCACGGCAAAGATGGCGAGGTTGCGCCACAGACGCTGGTTGCGTCGCGTGATCAAAGTCAGCACCAGCAGCAACACCAGCGCGATGGGCGTGAAGCGGCTGGCGAGGTAAGTGTAGAACGACAGGCCGTAGAGAATACCCGCGACGACCCAGTGCCACGCGCGGCCCGATCGATACGCGTGCACACCGGCGCCGATCGACAGTGCGATGAACAACGGCAGCGACCCGGCGCGAAAACTGATCAGACTCAAGTGCAGCGGCCACAACGTGATCGCCACGAGAGCAGCCGTCAACACCCCCACGCGCCGTCCGAATAACTCGCGCGCCATCCAGTAAGCAGCAGGAATCAGCAACGTGCCGATGATGGCGGATGGAAAGCGCACCGCATACACACTGCGCCCCAACCAACCCACGCTTAACGACACCAAATAAATGAAGAGCGGCTCGCGCCCGTGATTGGCCGCAAAGTACAACGGCCGATCACCGGCCAGCACCCGCAAAGCATCGAGGCCGTTGTATGCTTCGTCGTGATACAGGCCGGGCGGCCATGTGCCCAGTTCATAGAACCGCAAGGCTCCGGCAATTAACATCAATGCCAGAATCGGTCCCCATTCTTTCAAAAATTTACGCATGGGCTTACTATAACAACAACCGATAGGGCTGTCAAAACAAGGAAAGCAAAATGGCCGTGCTATAATTCGCGCGGATGTCCCATCCCAAATCTAAAATCAGAAATCAGAAATCCCCTTGCGTGTTGTCATCCTTTCCAAAGCGTTAGTCGTCGGCGCTTATCACAGCAAACTCAAACAGCTGGCGGCGCACCCAGACCTGGATCTCATCGCCGTGGTGCCGCCCAGCTGGCGCGACGAACGCGGCGAGCTGCCCTTAGAGCCGACGCCCGCTGAAGGTTATCAATTCATCGTCACGCCCATCCGCTTCAACGGCAATTTTCATCTGCATTACTATCCGCAGTTTAATCGATTGTTGAAGCAGCTCAAGCCCGATCTGGTGCACATCGACGAAGAGCCTTACAACCTCGCCACGTTTTTGGCACAGCGATCAGCTTGCGCGATCAAGGCGCGCACCGTCTTCTTCAGTTGGCAGAATCTCAACCGCACTTACCCTCCGCCGTTTCGCTGGTTCGAGCGCTACGTCTTGAAACACGCCGCCGCCGGCATCGTCGGCAATCGCGATTCCGAACACGTGTGGCGCGCCAAAGGCTATCGCGGCCCGCTGACGATCATTCCGCAGGTGGGCGTGGAGCCGGACATCTTCAAGCCGTTGGATGAGAGAGACCGGGGCTCTACGTCTGAAACGTCTCTGCTTCCAAATGGAAGAACCCCGGTTTCTTCGGACTTTGTCATTGGCTATGCCGGTCGCTTTGTCGAAGAGAAGGGTATCGATGTGCTGCTGAAGGCTTTATCCGGCTTAAGTGGTGATTGGCGCGCCGATCTAGTAGGCAGCGGCCCGGAACAAGCCCGCTTAGCTGAGCTGACCCAACATCTCAAGCTGGCCGATCGGGTCAGGTTTCTCCCCTGGATGCCGTCCGCACAGATCATCAACTACTATCACTCCATCGACGTGTTGGTGCTGCCTTCGTGCAGCCGGCCTAACTGGAAGGAACAATTCGGGCGTGTGTTAGTCGATGCGATGGCCTGCGGTGTGCCTGTCGTCGGTTCGACCTGCGGCGAGATTCCCAATGTCATCGGCGAGGCGGGCTTGATCTTCCCCGAAGGCGATGTGGCCGCTCTGCGAGCTCAATTGCAACGCCTGCATGATGATGCAACCTTGCGGCGCGATCTGGCGCAGCGCGGACGACAGCGCGTGCTGGATCATTTCACGCAAGCGCAGATCGCGCAGAAGACGTATGAGGTCTATTGCAATGTGATGCGTGATGCGTGAAGAACGGAAACCCGGCTTCTTGGCCGACGTTACATTCCCTGTTACGTTTTACGCATTACGTTTTACTCTTGGTATAATCGCCGCATGATGTCTACTGCGTTACACGTTGCAATCAGTGCGCCGCTGCTCGCGCCGCCCGGCCAGGGCAGTTATCGCAGCGCCGGAATTCACACCTACATCGCACAGACCTTGCGGCACTTGCCAGAGATCGATCCGGCGGTGCAGTTGACGCTGTTTGCCGCGCATCCGCCGGCCGGATTGGATCGATCGATCAGGGTTGAGTCACCACGCTGGAAAACCGATCGACCCGCCCAGCGCATTTTGTGGGAGCAATTGGCCTTGCCCTCCGCGGTGCGACGTGTGCAGGCCGATGTGCTGCATGCCACGGCTTTTGTCGCGCCGATCGTGCGCCCGGCCCCAACGGTGATCACGATCTACGACTTGAGTTTCGCGCTGTTTCCACAGTTCTTTCGCGGCTTCAATCAAACGTACTTGCGCGCGGGCACCCGCCTATCGGTGCGCCGCGCGCAGCGCCTTATCACGATTTCGGACTGCACCCGGCGCGATGTGCACCGCCTCTACAACGTGCCACTCGATCGCATCGACGTGGCTTATCCGGGCGTCGACGAAACGATGAAGCCGCCACTGCCCGATCGGGTAGAGGACTTCCGGCGCGCCAAAAATCTGCCGGAAAAATTTCTGCTGTTTCTGGGGACACTGGAACCGCGCAAGAACTTGATCACCCTGGTGCGCGCGTTTACGCAGCTGAAGCAAACGTGCCCTGAAGCTGCGCTGATCTTAGCCGGCGGCGTGGGCTGGTTGGCCGACGATCTATTTGCGGCGATCGATGCCTCGGGCGTGAAAGACAGCATCGTGCTGCCAGGGTACGTGGCGGCGGAAGACAAAGCCCTGTGGTATGCTGCGGCCACCGCGTTTGTGTATCCGTCGATCTATGAAGGCTTTGGTCTGCCGCCGTTGGAAGCGATGGCGTGCGGCACGCCCGTGATCGTTTCGAATGCGGCTTCGCTGCCGGAAGTGGTCGGCCATGCTGGGTTGTTGATCGCGCCGGAGGATGTGAGTGGTTGGGCTGCGGCGCTAATGCGCGTGTGGAACGATGCGGCCTATCGGGTCGAGTTGGCCGATCGAGGCCGACGACAGGCCGCCCGGTTTACGTGGCTGGAGACCGCCCGGCAAACCATGAACACTTATCGACGAATGCGATTTCCAAGTTGATTTACGGTCTCGTTTGGACTCAAGGCTTTAGCCGGATCCGCCCCACACCAGCCAACCGGCTAAAGCCTTCGCGAAGCATCCAATGTCGTAAACTAAACTGGAATTCGCTCTAGTGCCAACTTTTCGCCAAGCGGGGAAATGAAGCGATGAAGCGCCGCTCGCTGTCGATCGTGATGCTACTGGGCTTAATCCTGGTGGCCGTGATCTACAGTGGTATTATTTACTCCCGGCCAGCATTTACTACGATCGACTGGGGCGAAGGTGTAGTCGGCGTGATGCTGGGGTTGTTCATTTGCTCACGCCCGGCGGCCCATCTGCTGGACTTGCTGTATCGCTCGCACTATGCGGGGCCGCCCAATCTTTGGATCTGGATAGCGCTCAATCTACTCACGCTGCTCGTCGGCGTGATCGTCGTCTTCATCGGAGTCATGCAATTTACCCGATCGACGGTCGGCCATTAAACCGTGAGCGTTGAATTTTTCGCATGACTATGACGTCCAAATATCCACGTTGGCTTATTCCAGCGGTGATTCTCAGCGATGTGTTATTGATCATTGCCGCGTTTCTGTTGGCCTATGCCGCCCGCTATCGCTTGCAGCTCTTCCGCCCCGTCGAGCCGGAGTTCGACAACCCGATCGATGTGTATTTCCCTTTCCTCCTGGTGCTGACGATCTTGTTGATTGCCGCCTACAAGTTTGACACGGTGTATGTGCCGCGCCGGCTGGGGTTGTGGATCGATCAGATGTCGCGCCTGGTCCGCAGCACGATGATAGCCATGCTGATCATGATCTGCATCACCTTCATTTACCAGCCGTTCTTCTATTCGCGCTTGATCTATTTGTACGACATCATCTTGACCATCGTGTTGCTGGGCCTGAGCCGGTTTCTGTGGGGTATCGTGCTGGGGGTGCTGCGCAAACGCGGCGTGGGGGTGGTGCGCGTGCTGATCGTGGGAGCGGGCGAGGTGGGCCGCACCGTGATCCGTACCGTGATGGCCCAGCCTGAATTCGGCTATCAAATCGCCGCGTTGGTCGACGATCAAGTCGATAGCACGACTTTGACGATTGGTCCGGTGCCGGCGATCGAAGGCACACAACGTCTGCCGCAGATCGTGGCCGAGCAGAACATCGACGAAGTGGTGGTGGCGCTGCCGTGGTCGGATCACAAACGCATTCTGGAAATCTTTCAGGGGTGCGAGCAGCTGGGCATCCGCGCGCGCACCGTGCCCGATCTCTTTCAGTTGAGCTTGAACCGCGTCGACGTGGAAGACCTGGGGGGCGTGCCGCTCATCGGGTTGCGGCCGGCCGCCATTCGCGGCGCGAACTTATTCGTCAAGCGCGCCATGGACGTGATCCTCGGCAGCCTGATCACGATCATCATGTCGCCCCTTATGGCGCTGCTGACGTTGGCTATCAAGTTGGATTCGCCGGGGCCGATTATTTTCCGGCAGAAACGCGTGGGGATGCACGGCCAGGAATTTGTCGTGTACAAGTTCCGCTCCATGCGCGAAGGCGCGGACGAGGAGAAGGTGAAGCTGCTCGATCTGAACGAGATGAACGGCCCGCTGTTCAAGATGCGCGAGGATCCGCGCATTACGCGCATGGGCCGCTTCATGCGCCGGTCGAGTCTGGATGAACTGCCGCAGCTGTTCAATGTGCTGCGCGGCGAGATGAGCCTGGTCGGGCCGCGGCCGCACACCTCGCTGGAAGTGGCGCAATATCAGATCTGGCAGAAGCAGGTGTTGGAAGCACCGCCCGGTCTGACGGGCCTGGCGCAAGTGTCGGGCCGCAGCCAGTTGAGTTTTGACGAACAGTGCTTGCTGGACATTTACTACATCGAGAATTGGTCGCCGGCGCTGGACTTCAAAATTCTGCTGCGGACGCTTCCGAAGATGGTATCGGGCGAGGGGGCGTATTAGGCTCAAGCAGAATCTACGAGGTTATCAGGAGATTGATCATGCTAGCTCGTTTGCCCCGGTTTCGCCGTCCATGGTTAGTCGTCGCAGTGTTGATTGTACTCGCGCTGATCACGTTCGAAGTTGTGCGGCTTGTCACGGTGCAGCTGGCCGTCGATCGTGCAGCGCAGGAAGCGGCCCGTTATGCGGTGACGGGCGTTTACGATCAGAAATACTGCGCCCCGCCCTACAATTTACCCTGCGCTAGTTCCGACCAAGCCGTCAGGGAAGACGCTGAGGATCAAGCTCGCCTCTATACCATTAAAGATATTGCGCTAGCCGCAGCCGCCGGTATTCTGTCAGATTCGACCAACGACCTGAAGAATCAGCCCAACTCCAGCCGGGTCACGGTGTGCAGTTCACGGCAGGGCTTTGCCTATGACACAGTGACCGGGCAATGTATCCCGCGCGAAGATGCCGGTGGTCCAGGGGATAAAGTGCTGGTCGATGTAGGAACGGATTATCGTGTCGGCGCATTCCTGGGAAATGGAATGGGGCCGATTCGGCTGCATTCCAGCCAGGAGCTGATCGTCGAGCGCTATCGCACGGTCAGAATTCAGGGACTGCCACCCGCAATATCCGGAGATGGAACCACTGATAATACGGCGGCGACCTATTCGGCGAGTTCGACCATCGATCCCGTCGTCATCGCTCAAACCGGACGCGAGCAGATGATCGTCATGAACGGCGATCTGCAGCTGCGGGTAAATGAAGTGGACCAAACTCTGGCGCAAGTGAAGACGATTGCGGCTGAGGTCGGCGGCTATGTGGCAAAATCTGAAGCCGGGTCAGACGGCGCAACCCGATCAGCCAGCGCCGAGCTGCGAATTCCCGCGCTGCAGTTTCAGCCGGTGATGGATAGGTTGAAGGGATTGGCCGCGCAGGTCATACGTGAATCGTCGGTAGGTGAAGATGTCACCGAAGAATATGTGGATTTGGAAGGACGCTTAAAAGGCCTGCAGGCAACGGCGACCCGCACGCAAGCCTTGCTGGACAAAGCGCAAACGGTGGACGAATCACTGCACGTCAACACCGAGTTAGGACAGTTGCAGGAACAGATCGAACAAATCACCGGACGAATGGAATATCTGAAGAACCGCGTGGCGTATTCGACGATTAACGTGGCGTTGAATCCGGTGGCAGCGCCGTCTCCGGTTGAGGCGTGGCTGCCCGGCGCAACCCTGGAACGAGCCGTCAGCTTTCTGGGATCCGCGGCGCGTTTCCTGGGAGATGTGCTGCTTTGGATCGTGGTGGTCGGCCTGCCGTTAGTGTTGCTGATCTGGATCGTCAGGCGAATGTTACGACGCATGCGATCTCAGAAAAGCTAATACGTGAATGGGCTTCACTCACTGTCTTTGTAATTAAGGAGAATCCATGACATCCATTACGACTCACATGATCGAATTTCCTATCAACGCGCATAGCGCGCCGGGGTATCTGGCTCAACCGGATGATGATCAACCTCATCCAGGCATTGTGGTGATTCAAGAATGGTGGGGCCTGGTACCGCACATCAAAGACGTGGCCGAACGCTTTGCACGCGAAGGCTTCGTCGCCTTAGCGCCTGATCTGTATCACGGTCAGGCCGCCGCTGAACCCGACGAAGCGCGCAAATTGGCGATGGCGCTAGATGCGCAGCGGGCCGTGCAAGAGATCGCGGCCGCCGCACGTTACCTGAAAAAGTTGGACGCGGTCATGCCCAAAAAGATCGGGACAGTGGGCTGGTGCATGGGCGGCGGCTTGTCGCTGTCGACGGCGGCCTATCACAGCGATCTGATCGGCGCGGCGATTGCGTTCTACGGGCGACCGCTGACGGCGGGCGACACGGCCAAGCTGAAAGTCCCAGTGCTGGGGCTGTATGCCGAACACGATCATGGCATTCCCGTAGAAGCCGTGCAGGCCTTCGCAGATGAAATGGAAAAGCATGGCGTGCCCCACGAAGTACACCTCTACCCCGACACGCAGCACGCTTTCTTCAACGACACCCGTCCGCAGATTTATAATGCAACCGCCGCGCAAGACGCCTGGCAGAAGTCGTTGGCGTGGTTCAGAAAATATCTGGTGTAAATCAACAACCTCCCGGAGGATGAATACCTCCGGGAGGTTGCTGGCGTAAACCGCTCGGGGTTACGGTTGTCCCGTTTCCAGGCGATAACCGTAATTTCGCACGGTTCGAATCAACTGCGGATGGCCGGGATCGGGTTCCAGTTTGCGCCGCAAAAACCAAATGTAGCGTCGCACGTAGCCGCTATCCACGCCACGCAACGCCCCCCACACCGTCTCACGCAGGCGCGCTTCAGAGACCGCCGTGTTGGCATTTTCAACCAGGCATTGCAACAAACGAAATTCGGTGGGAGTCAGATCGATCTGTTTATCGCCGCGCATGACCTGCCGTCGATCGAGATCGACCACCAGCTCGCCGAAGACGTAATAACGCTGCGTGCTGGCCTGGCGTGCTTTCTCCGCCCGATTGAGCACGGCTTCTACCCGGGCGGCAAGTTCCATCAGGCTAAACGGCTTGGTCACGTAATCGTCGATGCCCAGGTTGAAGCCGCGCAGCTTGTCCACTTCGCTGTCTTTGGCCGTCACCATGATTAGCGGCACGTCGGATAATTCGCGCACCCGCGCCGCCATTTCCCAGCCGTCCATGCCGGCCATCATCACGTCCAACAAGATCAAATTGGGGCGCTCGTTAAACAGCGTGCGCAGCCCTTCGATGGCGGAAGAGGCCGTGAGGGG
>Ga0182021_10002510_pt1 | contig 21433 bp, 29 predicted proteins | sample 612E3MmetaG_FD_120493 | JGI IMG/M metagenome (GOLD analysis project Ga0182021, IMG submission 120493) | Permafrost microbial communities from Stordalen Mire, Sweden - 612E3M metaG (Illumina Assembly) | ecosystem: Environmental > Terrestrial > Soil > Wetlands > Permafrost | place: Sweden... | reverse complement strand
GCCTGAGCGAAGCAGAGTCCGGTCATAGAAAGTGCAAACAGAATAGCGATAAATACTGTCATGAGTTTCTTCATTCGATTTCACCTCCTTTCTTTCAGTTTTCCATATAATTTAGCAAGGACTATACCACGCCGAAGATAAATAAAAATGACCAGCAATAATAACGAGTTATCAAGATGCCAGGCTGGCAAACGCCTTTTTTGGTGAGGAAGTATTCCCCTTCCTTTGAGGAATAATTCCCTAACTGGACAACCAAGTTATCGCATCTGAAATCTACAACTCCGGGCCGCGGCAATTCCGCATAAGGAGTACAGAGACGTGTACGAGAAGTCGTCGTCAGTTATCACCAGCTATTGTGATGAATCCTTGAGGTGTCAAATCGATTAGCCGGAGGCTTGTGCTCGTCGGGATGCCCGATAGGGATGACGGCAAGCGGTATCACGTGTTCAGGCAGCTTCAGGAGTTTCTGCACGCCCTTGACGCGTTCAGTTATCGGATGCAGACCAAGCCAGACCGCGCCTAATCCTTTTGCCTGAACGGCAATCAGCATATTTTCTGCTGCTGCCGAACAATCCTGCACCCAGAAATCCTTATACACTTCCAATTTCAGGTCCCCGCAAACCACAACAGCCACTGAGGCCGACTTTACGGATTGAGCATATGGATGGACCTTGGGAATTTCATCGAGGATCTTCCGGTCATTGACAATAACGAAATGCCAGGGCTGTTCATTGCCTGCAGAAGGCGCGCTCATAGCGGCTGCCAATATCTCTTGCACCATGCTTTCCGACACCGGCTCCTTTGTGTATTTGCGAATACTTCTCCTCGAAAGAATCGCTTCCATTGCATCCATATGTGGCACCTCCGTTATTTTCTATACCCGCGGCCTACCGGCCCTTGCAATCCGACTTGCCCTTGCCGTAGCCCCCTGTTTCCTCTTTCTTGAGGATGGTCCCTTCGAACGTAAGAACGTAAATGAAATCGTTTTCCCCGCAGTTATAGTACCACTTTTCCGTAGATTTCTTTTTCTCCTTCAAGTAGGTGCGTTTGGTCTTATCGCTCTTATCTGTATCCTTTTCGTCCGTACGATAATGGCGGCCTTTTTTAAACCGTACCTTTTCTTTCGACGTCGGTTTGCCGCATTCGAGGAGCACTTTCGTCTTGGAGTCTCCGACACTGACATACCCTTCGCCGCATCTGAAGGCGCCGCTCTCAATACTTCCCACTAATATGAAGCATGCCGCGACTAACACTGAAATAATTATTCTTGTCATGACGATCTCCTTTCCGTATCTATGATTACACGGCCATTTACTAATGGCGTCATATTTCACGAAAGGGGCCGGATGGTCATCAGAGGACACTCTTGCCTTTGCGTCGGCGTAAGAGAGCGTGAGTTAAGAATGCGTCAACTTTTTCTGCTGGTTTTCGCCGTGAATGTGGAGATCTGTTGCTTTACCTTCCTGCTTTTGCATTTCGGACATGCAGCTTTGGCTTTTTCGTATTCGCTGAAACTCTGTATCACGGAAAACTTTTTCCTGCAGGCTTCGCAGAGATATTCATACGTCGGCATGTTGTTCCCTCCATATCAGGATTATTTATTGCTATTTCCTTGTTAGTATCTTAGTTAAATACCATATCTTGTCAAGTAGAGTAATAAAGAAGCTCCGGAGGGGCCATGTCGAGGATATTAATAATATATCATTCGCAGACGGGAAACACGGAAAGGATGGCCCAGGCTGTCGCCGAGGGAGCCCGGATCATTGAGAATACGGAAGTGGTTCTGAAGAGGGCGGGTGATACCACCCTCGCTGACCTTTTAGGAGCGGACGGCCTGGCAATCGGCACGCCGGAGAACTTTGGTTACATATCGGGCATGGTGAAAGATTTTTTTGACCGGACTTATTACCCCGCCGGAGACAAGGTCTTCAGGAAGCCCTATGTAGTATTCATCAGCGCCGGCAATGACGGGACGGGCGCCTTAAGAGCCGTAGAACGCATTGCCTTGGGCTACAAGTTCAAAATGGTCTATGACCCTGTGATCTCCAAGGGAAAATTAACCGACGACGACCTTGCAAGGTGTCGTGAATTGGGCAGCACCCTTGCAGCGGGCTGCCAGGCAGGCATATATTAATAAATTAGTGGGCGGCTTCAAGCTGATCTTTGCGGTTCAATTATCACCTTAAGCGATTCTCCCCCTTCGGCAACAAGCCGGAAACCGTCACCTGTCTTATCGAGAGGCAATCTGTGTGTGATCATCTTCCCGACGGGCACGCGTCCCGATCTGATGAGCTCTATCGCCACGGTAGCATCGAGGGGGCTGTTGCCGTATGAGGGCATCAGCTTTATTTCATTGCGCCAGAATTCATTGAGAGGGACGGACAGCTCCACATCCGGTTCCGTTGTGGCAAAGCAGAGGATCGTTCCGCCGCGGTCCACGGCCTTCAGGGCCTGGCGGAAGGCAACCGGCGCTCCCGTACAGACGATAACAAGATCGGCAAGCCTGCCCTTATTAATACGACGGACACTATCAGGAATATCCTCTGCGGCGTGAAGGACTGCGTCCGCCCCGAATGCCCTTGCCGTCTGCAGCCGGAAGTCGCTGACGTCCGTCGCCATGATGCGTCCCGCCCCGAGGGTTCTGGCCAGGAGAAGATGGAGAAGGCCCGATATGCCGCTTCCCAGGATCAGTACAGATTGGCCTGCCTGAAGATTTGCCACGCGCTGCCCGCGGACAACACAGGCCAGGGGTTCGATAAAGACGCCGTCTTCAAACGAAAGCTCATCCGGCAGGAGAAACACGCCCCGGTCCACGTTGAGTTTGGGTACCCTGATATATTCCGCAAAACCGCCCGGGTCATAGTTTGTCGTATGCAATGTCTCACAGGCGGTGTGATAACCCATCAGGCAGTAGTGGCAGGTATTGCAGGGAATATGGTGGGAGACAAAAACCCTGTCGCCGATTTTGTAGCGCCCTACCCCTTCCCCGATTTCGGCGATCTCTCCTGCGATCTCATGTCCCAGGACCAGAGGCGCCTTGCGAATACGATACCATTCCATGACGTCGCTGCCGCATATGCCGCTCGCTATGACCTTTACGAGAATCTCGCCCGGGCCGATCTTGGGCCTCGGCAACTCTTGCAGCCTCACGTCCCTGTTATTGTAGTACATTGCTACGCGCATAAATATGCTACCTGACCAGTTTCTTGCCTTTCGTTATTTATTTTTTAGACTGTTGAAGAGATCCCATGCCTCCTTGGCCGTGTACTTCTCATGAATGATGGAACGCAAAGCCCTGATCATGGCGACCGGGTAGGGATTCTGCCATACATTTCTTCCAAGGTTGATGCCTATGGCGCCGTTCTGCATGCCGTCGTATACAAACTCCATGACCTCGAGCTCCGTTTCACATTTCGGGCCGCCTGCCATGACTACCGGGACGGGGCAGCCGCATACTACCTTGTCGAAGTCTTTGCACCAGTAGGTTTTGACTACGCGCGCCCCAAGCTCCGCGGCGATGCGGGAGCTGAGTCCCAGATACCTCGCATCGCGCTTCTCCAACTCCTTGCCGACCGCAGTGACAGCCATGACGGGGATGCCGAAATTCTCGCACTCGTTGACAAGCCCCGAGAGGTTAGTCAATGATTCGCGTTCATAGTCGCTCCCGACGAAAATGGAAATTCCCACAGCAGCCGCGTTCAGGCGGATAATCTCCTCTATGGATGTAGTAATGCTTTCGTTTGCGAGGTCCTTGCCTACTACGCTGGTACCTCCGGATACCCTGAGGATGACCGGCTTGCTCCCTATGGGATCAACTGCCGCCCGCAATACGCCCCTGGTTACAAAGATGGCGTCGCAGTAGGGAAGGAGCGGCGCTATGGTTTCTCCGGGCTTTTCCAGACATGACGTCGGGCCCTGGAAGTAACCATGGTCTATGGGAAGAAAAAAACAATGGCCATCCGCCTGGATGAGCTGTGACATACGGTTCTGCATTCCCCAATCCATTTTCAATTCCTCCAAAAAGTAAAGTTGTATTCTCTTCTAATAAGACATTGTTCTTGACAAATATATTTTAATTATTGATTATTTTCAATATAAAGCTGCGTCAATGAAGCTTCGTCTGCTATTGGTGGATTTGCCGGCAGCAAGCTATTTAAGTCCTCTGACCTCGGCAGTAACGATGCCTGCCACGAGCGAAAGTTCATGCCGGGAGAGAGCCGCCTTGATCCGGGCCGGCTCGCGGCACTATTAGAAAGAGAAGACGGTAAAAGAGTGTTTTATCTGTCGACATGTCAATGAGCCTTTTCCTACTCACCTTTTTTCTCATCTACGGCGGGGTGCACCTTTATCTTTTTGCAAAGATCAAAGGGGCGTTCCATCCAGGCGCCGCAGGTAATGTAATCCTGATTATTGTCCTTGTATTCATGATCCTCGCCCCCATCCTCGTGCGGATGTGCGAGCGGTATGGCTCAGATACCCTGGCCTCCATCATGGCGTACACAGGATATATATGGATGGGCGTATTGTTCCTGTTCTTCGCCTCCTCCCTCCTCCTTGATTTATACCATCTCCTCATCCGCACAGGCGCCCTTATTTCCCACAGGGATTTATCACATCTGGTCCTTTCGCCTTTATATGCGTTTCTCGTGCCTCTTATAATTTCATCGGCCATCAACGTGTACGGATATTTTGAGGCAAAGGACATAAGGACGGAAACGCTGACCATAGCGTCTCCCAAAATCCCTGAATCAGCAGGAAGGATAAGGATCGTGCAGATATCCGATGTCCATATCGGAATCATCGTGAAGGGGGAAAGCCTGAAGCACATCGTCGAAGAGATAAAGAAAGCACAGCCGGACATCCTCGTATCGACGGGAGACCTTGTGGACGGACAGATAGACATGCTCACGGAGCATGCGAGGTATCTGCGCGACGTACAGCCGCGTTACGGCAAGTTCGCTATCACGGGCAACCATGAATTCTACGCCGGCCTTGACCAGGCCCTCGATTTCACGCGGGCCGCAGGATTTGTGGTTCTCAGGGAAGAAGGCGTCAGTGCGGCGGGAGTGATCAATATCGCCGGTGTCGACGATCCCACAGTAGACGCTCTCGGCCTCCCTCAAGAGATATCTGAAACGAAAATGCTGTCAGGACTTGACCATCAGCGCTTCACGGTGCTCCTCAAGCACAGGCCGGTCATAGAAAAAGGCAGTCTCGGGCATTTTGATCTCCAGCTTTCCGGGCACACCCACAACGGCCAGATATTTCCTTTCACCTTTGTTGTGCGGCGCCTTTATCCGCTCATCACCGGATACTTCACCTTGCCGAATGATGCGCATTTGTACGTAAGCAGGGGAACGGGCACCTGGGGGCCGCCGATCCGTTTTTTCTCACCCCCGGAAATCACTGTGATCGACCTGATACACGGAGGCACTGACAAAACGAAGTGATCAATAAAAAGAAGATATTGATGAGCATCTTATGGTTCCTGGTAGGCATGGCCGTTGCCGTCTTCCCTGTGCTGCTTTTTGAGAAGTGCTCGGAAACTAAGAAACCGGAAATCAGGGAGAAACAGGCCTCAGTCGATCATTCCACAGGGAAGCAGGCCGTTTGCGGGAAACCGACAATAATCAGCCGCACAGTGTAAGATTAATTCTTGATCCCGGCAGGAAGGAGGGGAAACAGATAATGAAAAAGTTTTTCATCTCTCTATCCATATTGATCATTTCCTTCAGCATGTCTCCAGGAGCGTTAGCAGATCTCATCGACATGGGCGACGGTACGGTCTATGACACGGATACCAACGTCACCTGGTATAAGCATCCGCACAATAACCCCATGACCTGGGATGAGGCGATGAAATGGGCCGCGAGCCTCGCTGTCGGAGACTATCGCGATTGGCGGCTCCCCACCACTCCGGGGACTGAATACGACTACACAAAGGAAGGAGAGATGGGACGGCTCTATTACGTTACTCTGGGTAATGATGAGGACGGCCCGTTGGCAAATAATGGTCCACTTACGGAGCTACAGCCCTACGATTACTGGTCCGGTACGGAGTTTAAGGACAATCCTGCCGACTACGCGTGGGCCTTCGATTTCAGAACCGGCAGGCAGCGCTCGATCGCCAAGAACAGCATTGCCTACGCAATAGCCGTGCGCTCCGGCGGCGGCAATGTACCGAGGCCACCCTCGCGCGGAAAAAGCTACGACAACTTGCCTGAGCGCCAGCCGGAAGAAAGTGGTGGTAAGTCTTTATACTGATTTTTTCAACATGATTCAGGATGCATCCCCGGCTCATTCATGATCCCAATGTGGGAATGACATGTGGGATGGGCTTTAATTTATCTAATAAAATGGCCTCTCGTTTCTCTATGTATAAGGCGTGAAAGACCGCCATCATGATAAATGGCGGATACAGCACAACGATCATCTGGGCAATATACAGGACCGCCAGAAGATAGGTATGACTCTCGAAAAGGCTAAAAATGCCATAAACGCCAAATACAATGGGCAAGACAAATCCGATGTACTTTCCAATCATCTTGATTTCTCCCGTCTTTCTGTTGAAATAACGAATCCCCAGATCATCAAGCGTCCAAAGAAAAGAGAGCAACAATGAAGTTATCACGGCAATGATCGTGATACTCAGGAACCGTCCCAGACTAAATTGACCCGGGCGAAGGATGGCGGATGCATTGAACTCGGCACTCGTGTATATCTGCAATAGCGTGATTAGCTTGGTCGCCATCAGCATTGCCAGACCGATACCCTGAAATGGACGGATCAACCAGCTTTTCAGGAGGCTGATTGTGCGATCTCGTTCTTCCTTTATATGGATGAGATGCCAGTTCCTCTTGTTTGAAAAACGCTCAACCATCGAACAGATGTGAGGAAGCAGAAGAAGGGGAAGTGTTAAGACAAGAGAAAGACGAAAAAAACGAAGAAATATCTTCCAAAAAGATTCTAACCCAGCGATGAAGGTAAATTCTGTAAAAAATGCAGAGATGAGCAGGGTCAACAGAAGAACAATCATGGCCGGCCACATCAACTTGAAGCATTTAGTCAGGATATTTTTGTTCATTCCCTCACACAGTCAATCTCCGGAGAGTAGGGCTTGATGTCGAGTACCGGCGTTCCGTCAAAGGCATCAAGGCCTCTCACGATGAGCCTGGCGCCCTCAATGCCGAGAATATCTACTACTGCAAGTCCAATCGGGTTCGGACGGTCGGGCGAGCGGGTGGCAAAAACTCCATGCTCTTTTTTTGAATGGGGCGGGGTGGCCGTGAGCGTGTCGCGCTCCGCCCTGTCAAGCCAGTAAAGTACGATCACGTGCGGCCGCTCTGCGACATCCTTCAGTCCCTCGGCAAATTCCGGAAAGATTTCAATCTCGCTTGTTGTGGGAGAGAGCCTTCCCTGATGCGGCGCGTCGCCCTTCACCCGGTAAGGCGAATGAATCACGCCAATGGGTACCAGCTCCAACGCTCTTGTGGTCTCCATCCTGAAATCCTTCGTACTATTCTTGTTGCAATATTTCCTTTACATGCCTCGTTTTTGCAGGGCACGGCAAAATACAATTATGGCTGTGCAGATGATGAAAATCAATATCCAGTGATAGGGGAAACCCCATCCAAGAACATCGGGAATCGTGATCTTACCCAAGTCGCCCCATTGCAGAAGATTGTTCCTGAGGTAAGTGTAGGCTTCGGCATAAAGAGCCGCGCCAACAAGCATCCCGGGGATGGCGCCCAGAAGCGCGTCATACCGGCCTTCTGCGATGGACCCTATGCCTGTTGTGGGACAGTATCCGGCCAGCGCAAACCCGACGCCAAAGATCAAGCCGCCGATGATATTAGCCCCTACTAAAGCTGATTTGGGACTCAATTTCAGTATCCCCATATCCTTAAAAAAGTAAATGCCGACCATGCCCACGACAATCGCAGAGAGCATGACCTTCAACATGGTAAAATCGCGCAGGCGAAGCAACCCGACAATCGTTTCGTAACGTGTCATCCTGCTCTTGTGGATAGTAAAGCCAAAAATAACACCAAGTGATAACCCCATCAAAAGCTTTCCGGTTGCGGATGCAATAAAGGGCGCCATGGTCTTATGTCCTCCTGTACAGGATGAGGGCGGTTATAATGCCGGAGAGAAACATAAAGGGAACGGTGATCCAACTGCTGACTGCGAGCTGCAGGGTCCCACTGACCCCGTGGCCCAGCGGTCAGCCGTCCGCCATACGGGCGCCGAACATGAGAATCACTCCGCCCGCGAAGGCAAATACCCAGCGCTTCCCGCGGCTGCCGCCAAACCTCTCGTTCCACATCACGGGGACAAATTTTTTGTACAACGTCCCTGAGAGCCATGCCGATATAAAAGCACCGATGAGAACACCTGCGACGAACATCCATTGCCAGTCTATCATCGGTACTTCCTTCAGATAATATGGGAGGCTCTTGACATGCTCGGAGGCGAAGATTTTTTCTATCATTCCGGATGTCCGCACATACGACGTCGAGGCCCCGAGGGGAGCCACCATCAGAAAGGCAATCCAGCTCAGGATGCCGATTATGGCGCCGCCAATATATGGTGACCAGCTCTCTCTTTTCAACCAGTCCATAAGGTTTACCTCCTTATTATTTCCGCCCGATCATCAGAAAGACCGTGAATTCGCGTGATCGTCCGTCGGATGATTCCCTTACAACGCTCGCCGCCGTTACATCGCGCATATCCTGAAATCCGCCCGCAATGAGAAGCCGGCGCATCTCCGCTCTGTCAAAGCCGGAATGGACTACTCCTGTCTTGTCCCTGTGAAATTCGCCTTCGTCGAAATCCAGGTCGGCAATACATATCTGCCCACCCGGCAAAAGACAATTATAAAACTCATGGAAGATGTACACGAGATCCTCGACATGATGCAGGGTCATGCTGCAGACAACGAGGTGATATTTATTTTTCAGCACAACACTCTTTTCCGGATCGATGAATTCGGTTTTTACATTGGTGAGCTTGCGCTCCGCGATCTTGGCTCTGAGGATATCGAGCATGCCGTGGGACGAGTCGGCCCCCGTGATGGTCCTTACAAAAGGCTGCAGTTGCAAAGTAACCAGACCCGTTCCACACCCGAAGTCAAGGACGTCCATATCGTCGCGAAGCTTGATCTCGCTCATTACGGCTTTCGCCACGTCCTGCGCGAGCTTAACCCGGCCGGGCTTCAGGTCATAGGATTTTGCGTCCTTGTCAAAATCTCTCTTTTCCATCCTGCGCCTTTTACAGTTATTCCCGCCACTATTTTAACGTCTTCACTTCAAAAGGCCACCCCACAATGCCGCCTTCGATGAACTGCACCCTGTCAAATCCTGCGGCATTCAGAATCCGCTGCGCCTCATAGCCGCGCAGGCTGATCTTGCAGAAAGCCATGATGTCTTTGTCTTTGGGCAGCTCCGCGGCCTTGCCTCTGAGCGCTCCTAATGGAATGTGCAAAACGTCGTAAGGCAACTGATTGGTTTCGAATTCAGCGGGAGTGCGCACGTCAATCAAAAGGACCTCGCCTTTATCCATCCGCTTTTTAGCTTCGAAAGCGGAAACGCCTTTGGCAATACCGTCAAGCTTGTTGGTCATCATATGGGCACAAGTGGCCAGAGGATCAAGCGCCGTGCTGTACGGCGGCGCATAAGCAAAATCCACGTCGGCAAGCTGATCCACTGTGCCTCCCATGGATATCATGCCTGCCGCCACATCCAGCCGCTTTGCACCGTTGCCGGGCCCCGCCACCTGGACGCCGATGAGCTTTCTATCCCTTCTCGATGCGATCATTTTTATTACGAGGGGTTTGTGATCCCGCATGTAGTGGGGCAAATCGGGACCTGCCCATGTGAAGGTCTCTACGTCCATATTCAATTCCCGCGCCTGTTTTTCCGTGAGACCGGTCCTACCAATGGTAAAATCAAAAGCCCGCACGATGGATGTGCAGGTGATACCCTTGAAAGGCGTAGGAGCGCCCGCAATATGGTTGGCGATCACCCTGCCGTGTTTGTTTGCCGTCGATCCGAGAGGCACATAAAGAAAAGCGCCGACGCTGCCGTTTACGTAACTGTTCACTGCGCAATCGCCGCCCGCGTAAATATCCTTATTGCCCGTCTGGCAATATTCGTTGATGACAACTCCACCCTGCTTGGTACACAGAATCCCGGCCTCTCTTGCGAGTTTATCATTGGGCCGTGTTCCGACCGCAACGACTACGATATCCGCCGGGATGGTCTGTTTGTCGGTCTTGACGGCAGTTGCCTTATCTTTCCCTTCAATGCCGTTCACGCATTCCCCGAGAACAAGCTTTACGCCTTTCTGGCGCAAGTGTTTCGCGGCAAATGTGGCGATGTCCTTATCAAGGACGCCCGGCATGATCTGATCGATCATTTCGATAACGGTCACATCGAGTCCCTGTTGAACCAGCGCCTCCGCCATCTCGATGCCGATGAATCCTGCCCCCACGAGGACCGCCTTCTTCAGGCCCTGCTCTGCAATCTCCTTTTTCAGGCTGACCACGTGATCGGGGTGCGAAATAAACCATACATTCTTAAGATCGAGGCCGGGAATATTCGGACGGGCGGGCGACCCGCCGGTTGCCAGGACCAACTTGTCGTAGGCCATGTCTTCTTCCGCGCCCGTTTCCAGATTCTTTACGCGCACGGCCTTTTTCACCGGATCGATTTTCAGCGCCTCCATCTGTGTCAGCACCTTCACGCCTTTCGCCTTCTCAAAAAAGGCGGGGTTTCTGAGAACACCGACCGGCGTCTTGTTCAGTTCACTGACGTCCGAAAACAAACCTTCCACATAATAGGGAAGGCCGCAGGCGCCGTAAGAAATTATTTTGCCCTTTTCAATTATGGTAATCTCCGCGTCAGGACGGAGACGCTTCAGCCGAGACGCAGCCTTTGGCCCGCAGGCCACTCCACCGATAATAAGTATTTTAAACGACATAATCCTTCTCCTTTGTTTTGCAGTTTTCTCAAGCAGCCATATCAACAATCAGCACAATAACTCCTCACGGCCTCGTGGCATGGCTTTGGTTTTTTCGGTATCATGGCTGCCCTCTTCTTCCAACAGCGAAGTTCCTCAATGCCCTATGCAGTGTCGTGGCGGCGAGAAGGGCGCAATGCCTGGCTTCTTCCGGCATACCGCCAAGATGCTCCAGGATGGCACTCTGGTTGATCCTGATGCAGTCCTTCGGGGCTTTTCCCTTAGCCATCACTGTGGCAGCCGAGACAGCGGCATGGGATGTCATACAACCATCTGTGGTATATCGGACGTCTTCAATTCTGCCGCTTTTCACCCGTAGAAATATTTCCACCGTATCCCCGCATGGTCCGGTTATCTTTGCATAGCCGTCCGGCTTTTCCATCGTACCGCAATTTCTCGGGTTGGTCCCGTAATCGACGACTTTTTCTGAAAAAAGATTCTTGGTCTTTTCCAAGAGCAAATCCATCATTTCTTTCTTAATTTTGTCTTTTTCCATTTCCTCAATCCGACCTGTGATTCCTCCGTGGGGCGCTCATTTGTGACATGCCGCTCCCTGAGCGCACGGCGCCGTGTCGCAACGCTCCTCTCTACCGCAGCAGGTCCTGCCTCCTCGGGAGCCCATTATCTGACCCATTCTCGCTGTGACTCCCTTCGACAGGATTCTCTTTAAGTCTTCATTTCCGCAGACACGGCACCTCCTCTCGGTTTGCTCCTCTGTCATACCTTCAAGCAACTCGGAGATTCCGCCGCATGCGGCGCATTCATACTCATAAATCGGCATGTCTAATAACGCCCTTCCTATTTTCCGTGTTGTTCAGGATTAGCTTTACAACCTTGGCAAAAGCCTTGGCGGCCGGCGTCTTCCCGTATTGATGGACAAAGGGCTTCCCATTGTCCGAAGCCTCCACGATCAGCGGTTCTATGGGAATGCGCCCTAAAAAGGGGACTCTCATCTCGCCCGCCATTTTTTCACCGCCTCCACGCTTAAAGACATCGACGCCTTTCCCGCAGTGCGGGCAGACGAGACCGCTCATGTTTTCAATCACACCCAGGACGGGAACTTTCAACTGTTTACAGAAATCTATGGATTTTCGCACGTCGATGAGAGACAAATCCTGAGGCGTAGTCACAATAACGGCGCCATCTGCGTCAGGAATCATTTGGGCCACGGAAAGGGGTTCGTCTCCCGTGCCCGGAGGAAAGTCAATAACGAGGTAATCGAGATGACCCCAATTCACCTCCGTCAAAAGCTGTTTTATGACATTGATCTTCATGGGGCCTCTCCAGATCACGGCCTTGTCCTGCTGCGGCATAAAAAATCCTATGGACATTACTTTTATTCCTTCCATAAAATCCACAGGGTTAATGCCTTCATCGCCGGTTTTCACCGGTTTCCCGTTGAGATGGAGCAGGGTGGGTATACTGGGACCATGCAAGTCTACATCCAGAATTCCCACCTGTTTTCCTTGCATGGCCAGGGCGGCGGCGATATTAACCGCCACGGTGCTCTTGCCGACGCCGCCCTTCCCGGAAAGTACCATAATTTTGTGATCGATCTGCGCCATACGATTTGCCAGTGTTATATCTTCGGTACTGTCATTCAATTTATTATCGGTTTCGTTGTGTTTGCCATGACAACCCTGGTCTTCGCCGGTATTGTGTTTCTTACACTCCATTATCATTCTCCTCGGTTATTCTGTCGCTTTTGCTTATTAGAACGCACATCATGATCGCATCTATATGGCGCCTGCCATATAGTCTGCGGCCCTCGCACGAAGCGGGATCAGTGGGAGCACCCACCGCCCGCATGGCCTGCACAGGTATTCTCTTTCGAAAATTGCGACAATTTGCCGTCGCGAATGAGATCGATATGCTGCTGGACCGTGCCCTCGGCGCCGCGGTAAACCTGGATCCCCTGGGCTTGCAGCTTCATCAGGGCGCCCATGCCGATGCCTCCGACAACCACGGCATCAACCTTTAATCCTCCCAGAGCCTTGACAGGCTGGCACATGCCATGGGCATGATGCAGATCGCTGTTGTTGATTTCTTCTACGCTCATCTCTCCCGTATCCACAATGACAAAGCCGGGCGCAGACCCGAAATGTCCGTACACTTTGCTATTCAGTCCCTGCAATGTTTCTGTTGGAAAACAAACCTTCATCTTATTATCTCCTTTTTATTTCTTATTGATGTTCCCCCTTTAACAAAGGGGGGTTAGGGGGATTTCTCCCTAATGATCAGTATCCTGCTTAAGACCTGCCGCGCGGGCATGCCTCACCAAGTCTCCTTCGTCCTCTCTGCCCATCGGCCCTGCATATGGCCGCATCATTGCAAGCCGGGCATTTTATGGGTCTGCCGGTACCAAAAGGCACATCCCACGCATGCTTACATTTCATGCACGTAAAAATTCGCTTCTCTGCCATTTGTATTTCACCTCCCTCAATGCGGAGAACAAGACCCTTTACCAGCGCCTCAGCCACTTTGTGCCTCGCCGCTCCAATAATCCTGCCGAAGGTCTGGCGTGAGACTTTCATCCGTTCCGCCGCCTTGTCGTGGTAAAGCCCGTCAAGATCGGCCAACCGTATTGCCTCAAACTCATCCATGGATAAGACCACATGGTCAAGCGCTGAGGAAGGCACGCCGGCCGGCTTGAAAATCTGGCACGGCGGCTCTCCCGCTACTCTCCGGCAGCATTTTGGCCTCGCCATTCTTCTTTCTCCTTTTTCTGCATTATAAGCATATGCTCATAACTTGTCAAGCACAAAAATATCTTCTCTGAGTGAATGAAACCTGAGATGTGTTTCAGAATAAAACTTGGTTGGTCCTAATATTTGATATCGGCCGGGGAGGTGGGATTAATCGACATTGCCACAAATAAGACTTGATGGCTTATTCATCTGCTGTCAATAGCAGCGCCAGCCGTCAATTACTAATTTCCTGAACCCCAGGAAGGAAGCCATCGCGATAACCAATTCTTCTTCCGGCAGGTGATGAGGGATAAAGACAGTCAAGCCGTCTATGGTCTCCTGTCTGTATTGATCCTGCTTGCGGGGCTTGCCAAGCCTCACGGCTGGTTCCGGCTGGTAGGGTATGCAGCAGCCGCCCGTTACGGTAACAAGTTCCAGGAATAGCGAGCCGCCTTTATCGAGTGCATATGCCTTTGCTTCGGGTGTAATGGTCAACATGTTCTTAGCCTCAAATATAGTATAGCGATCCTGCCCTGAAAAATCAAGGGCGGAGAATCGCGCGAGCACTTCTGAAAGGCTGCACCTCATAACGTAGACGCAAATGCGATGTTGCAAATTATGATCGGCGATGACCCTGTGTTCATTTTTCTTGACATGAAGGTGTTTTTTTCTTTAAAGTGGAGTCGCGAAAAAATTTTGTCACACGCTGTCTCTTTATATATGGCAGCAGACCGAAGCGGAATGCGAAAAAAAGCACCTTCGGCATCTTCAAGTCACGGAGAGAGAATGGCGCGTAGATATTGCATAGCGATCCTGATCATCCTTCTGAGTGTGGGGATGCTGTCGGTCCAGGTGGCCGCAGGAACCTCAAAGTCCTCACAGTCCTCAAAGTCGTCGAAATCCTCGAAATCCAAAGTTGTCCAAAAGAAGAAAAAGAAAACGCGCGCTAAAGTCGTCTACGCTCCCCAGAAACTCGTTATCCGCTCTGCCTGTGCATGGGTGGAAGACCAGCAGACAGGCGAGCTCTTCATTCAGAAACGGGCGACTGCAGTACTGCCCATCGCCTCCATAACCAAACTCATGACGGCCATGGTGACGCTGGATGCCCAATTGGACCTCCAGGAATTGATCAGCATTGAACCCGAAGACGTGGACACCATGCGCCACAGCCGCTCGCGCCTGCGGGTGGGAACTCCCATCGCGCGCGGAGATGCGCTGCTGCTGGCTTTGATGGCCTCCGAGAACCGCTGTGCTCACGCCCTCGGACGGACCTACCCCGGCGGTATCAACGCCTTCATTGCCGCCATGAACGCCAAGGCCCAGTCGCTGGGACTCACCGATACGCACTTCGAAGACCCCGTCGGGCTTTCGAGCGGCAACGTGTCCACCGCCCGGGAACTGGCGCGGATGGTGGATGCAGCTTACCAGTATCCTCTTGTCAGGGAATTCACTACGCGCGAAGACGCCGCAGTCCAATTAGGCTATCGCATGATGAAGTTCCGCAACAGCAATCGCCTGGTCCGCAGCCCTCGCTGGCAGATCGGCCTTTCCAAGACGGGCTTCATCGATGAGGCAGGACGATGCCTGGTGATGCAGGCCCAGGTGGCCCAGCGCCCCGTACTGATTGTGCTCCTCGATGCTCATGGCAAGCAGACCCGCTTCGCAGACGCCGACCGCATCAAGCGGTGGATGGAGGGACCGCCTCCGCCGCGACAAAAACAGAGAGTTACCAAGACTAATACCACGCGTCCTATCTAACACTGCCGCAGTAGGAAACGCAGACCTTCCTGTAATATCGTTTTTCTGTTTTTGCTCAGCTATTACACATTACAACCCGTAATCCTTATTCCTATCAATAAGTGTGATCATGGTCCCTATATAATTATTGACTTTTTAATATGGTACTGTATATTTTTTTCTGCGATTTAAAGAGAACATTTGAGTTTGCAACCGTCAGCTGTCCATCCACCGCATCTCCATTCTCTGTGAGACTCCATAGCGAGGTAATGCAACGTGAAAATTTCAGAAAAGCCCTTGCGTAATTATCCCTGGTACCTTCGTTTATTATTCTGGAACCAAGAAAGAAAGTACGGGCAGGTTCTGAAGCCCTCCCTGCTGTGGGCGAGAGTACCCAAGCTTTTCTTAGCGGTGGCAATTCTATATGGTGTGCTGGATAGACGAAGAAGCCCTGTCGATCCTATACTGCGTTCATTGGTCATGGTCAGGGTGTCGCAAATAAGCTGGTGTCGCTTCTGTGTTGATATCAATGCATCTCTACTTGCACAGAGAGCGGGCTCTGCGGAAAAGCTGGAAGTCTTGGAAAAATGGAGGGATAGTGAGCTTTTCAGCAAGAGAGAGAAAGCGGTTTTGGAGTACGCTGAGGCAATTACCTATCCGGGGCAACAGGTAAGCGATGAATTAATAGCTCGACTGCGTGAGTTCTTTGACGAAGATGGGATTGTCGAACTTACGGGTTTGGTCGCTTTTCAGAATTTATCCAGTAAGTTTAACAACGCTCTCGATGTCCCCTCCCAGGGTTTTTGTCGGCTTCCATCTCTGCCTGCTAATTAAGCGAAAAAATCGACATCTTCCCGAACAGTCAAATTCTCGCCCTGGCAGAAGAAATAGTCAAACCGGATACAACCGGATAATAAATAATGAAAAGACGCCGGCGGAAACCGGCGTCTTTTTGAATTCAATCGCGAACGTGAAGGCGAAGACATCCTCCCTGCCAGCCATCCCCGAATACTAATATCTTCTGTCCTGGATAAACTGGATCAAAAAACTGTACAGGCCTGTAAAGATGTAGATCAGGATCAATCCGATAGAAATAAAAATCAGCCATTTTCTAAGTATGATTGAGAGCAGCACAATAAGCACTATCAGCAGAACGAGCTTTAATCCGTGAATTTTATTGAACGCCTTGGCCTGCGGTTTAGAGAATTTTACGGTGGAAACCATCAGGAGGGCAACGGCAATGAATACCGGCACAAAAATCAGCAGGTGACTCCTTATGTCTCCGGGGTCGCTGAAGGCAATAGGCACAAGCGCCATTGCTATACCCGCGATAGGTGATGGCAGGCCGGAAAAGGAATCGCTGTCATGACTCACATTGAACCGGGCAAGCCTGTAGGCCGCGCAGAGAGGAAATGCGGCCGCTATAAACATTCCCACGGGGACATACTTGGTTCCGTCCAGGGAAAATGACATATTTGAAAAATACGCTGAATAAGCAAGATACCCCGGGGCTATCCCGAATGCCACACAATCAGCCAGGGAGTCGAGCTGTTCTCCGATCTTGCTGGTAACACGGAGCATCCTTGCAATCTGACCATCAAATCCGTCAAGGAGTGCTGCAAAGAGAATACAAATTCCCGCAACAGCATACTGTTCCTGTGATGCTTTCACTATGGCAATAAATCCAAAAAGCAGGTTCCCCATAGTAAAAGAATTGGGGATCCAAACCTTGCTCAGCCTGAAATGCTTCATGCAGACTCCCCGCAATATCCTCTATTGTTCCTTGTCTTAAGACTGCATCATTGTACGTGATGAGTCAATTATATTTTCCTGCTTCCGCTGAAATCTCTTTGGTTTGTTTGATAAGAATTCTTTGTCATATCGTTCAACGCCGCAATCGCCGGATTGACGCATTCTTTATAGATTCGGAGATTTGTGGTCAAGATTTCCTTGACATACGCGGTCGAAATTCTTATGTATCGTCCGTAGAGAAAGCAAAACATAATCAAAAATCAGCAACTGATAACTCGGGGTAGAACATAAGTGGAAATGACGCCGGCCGATCTTGTTCGATTAAAGTACGCAAAGGACCTTCTTGAAAATCCCGGTCTCGCCGCCAAGCTTACCAATGTCATTGGCCAGCCCTTCGAGAAAGCTTTCGATTACCTGCCGGCAAAATGGTCCGGCGCTATCCAGAACATAACCAAAAAATCTTTAACCCACGCCCTCGATGCCGCCGTCAAAACTATTCACCATAGCGAAAAGAACCATTCAAGCAATACCCTTCATAAGTTTCTTGTTGCCGCTTCCGGTGGAATAGGCGGCGCCTTCGGACTTCCTGCTTTAGCAATCGAATTACCGGCGACCACCGTCATCATGTTTCGTTCCATTGCTGATATCGCCAGAAGTGAAGGCGAAGATGTTCAACAAATAGAGACAAGACTGGCCTGCCTGGAGGTCTTTGCTCTTGGTGGCGGCTCTGAAAAAGACAATGCCGCAGAAAGCGGATACTATGCCGTGAAGACGCTTCTTGCAAAACAGGTGTCGGAGGCGGCGAAGTATATCGTCGAGAAGGGGATTGCCGAAGAAGGAGCCCCTGCGTTGATTCGGTTAATTGCGGCCATTGCCTCCCGCTTTGGAGTCACGGTGTCGCAAAAGGCCGCTGCCTCGGCAGTGCCTGTCATCGGTGCAGCAGGGGGAGCATTGATCAATTCCATTTTCATGGATCACTTCCAGAATATGGCCAGAGGGCATTTCATTATGCGGAGTCTGGAGAGGAAGTATGGGAGTGAAACGATTCAGCGAAGATATTTGGTGAGCATGCCTTAACGGCTGATCCGCTTCGCTACCATGCATTCTGCATAGCACGGCCTCCTCTTCATCTCAGCGTGATCTTCGCTTCGCGTTACATACCGTTTATATGACCTTACTCGCTGATTGAAACAGAACGTTGACAATTCTAAATCATTATGCGACATTGCCGGTGACAATCACTGCCAAATAGGAATTTGAACGTGAGGAAGAAAAATGCACGTTTCAAGACCTGACCACATTTCCTCATTCAAGTTGTCACGTATTAACCGTTATTCATTCTAGGATACTGTTCTCCAGTAAACATTATTTGATAAGAAAGGAGAAGAGCAATTATGGGATTACCTAACGTATATACCGTAGCTGTCAGCCGAATACCAGATCTCTTCACAAAGATACGTGATGGCCAAGGACCAGAGCAGTTTACTCGGCAATTACTCAAGGACTGGGGATTCACATCTTCAAATGACCATGCATTTATTCCTCTACTTAAAGCATTGGGCTTTCTCTCTCCCGACGGAAAACCGACACAGATGTACCATGATTACCGTGATCATTCGCGATCGAAATTAATAATGGCGCAGGCAATCAGACAGGTATACAGCGACATTTTTTTGATAAAAGAACATCCCACAGCGGCAGATAAGAATGCTGTTACCGAGCGAGTTTCAGCGTATCTATATGTATATCGCGGACTGGAATCGTGTAATCGGCCTATAAACAATGCGCATCTTTCAGAAATGGCGGTTGACATAATGATTTAGGCTTCTACAAACATTCTTGGGCGAGGCACTATAATGAAATATCTCTTATAGGCTGGTGTGATTCAGTTTGGAATTGAGTATGGTGTCCATCTAACTTCCTCTATGTTTTCTCAGGGAACAGAATGCGAAATTATGCAGAAGAGCTTACATACTGGTATTTAAGACTGAACGGTTTTTTCCTTCTTACAGATTTTGTCTTGCACAGGCGAAGACCAGAATATTCCGGAGATTGTGATATCCTTGCGGTCCGCCCCCCGAATGTGCACGAAGATGTTGGGGGCAGATGGAATGACTGGGATAAGAACATGAGGCAGTTCTTTTCTCCCACCGTGACAGTAGGCGTGATATGTGAGGTAAAAGCTGGTAACTTCACACCCGCAAATCTATTCAGTCAAAATAATGTCGAATACGCCTTTAAAAGGCTAGGTTTCATTCCCGCCATTGACGTTCCACCTGTGGTCGAGGCTTTTCAGAATAGTAAATGCCATGATATTGGAACATACAAAATAATTAAGCTGCTGGTTTCGAACAGGACTGTAAATGACGACACAAATTTTTACTGCCTAACGCTGTCTTATATCAGAGGCTTCATTAAAAAAAGAATGAAGAAGTTTCCCATTAAGGATTCGGATTGGACTTTTTTTCAATCAAGCATAATACAAGAAATTATTTGGGAGGCTCATAGAAAGAAATGAGCTTTGGTAAATAAGCCTCTGTTAAATCTCGCCACCGCCGAAGAATGAACCCGAAAAATGAAAAATAGCGCAGGGTCCTTTATATCCATATGTAGGCATACAGAATTCACAAGATAACTCTATTGTCATCGAACTGTCCTGAAAACACATTAAAATAAAAAAGGGGCAAGGAGCCCTTCTGCTTTTGCCAATTTCCTCTCACTCTGTACCGCGCTGGCTGACCTCCTGGATGAAAGCTCAGAAAATTCCTCTCTGGGGCGTGGCTGACCTTCGCGGGTTCTCCACACCCGCTGACACAACAGGGCAGGGATATCCGTTCGCCATTTCATTTGCCATTCCCATGAACCCCGTGATAATGGCCGCTATCCAACACGGCCCAAACCAGGCTTATGCTGATGAGTATGCCAAAGTAAACGACCATATCAATGAGCTTGCGAAAAAGCTGACGGTCGAGATTAAAGCCAGGGGTTTTCGAGCACAGCCTTTGGCTGCTTCAGAACGTACCGATACAGTAAATATCAAGGGAGACTTCCCTCACAAGACCGCGGCCACTCGTGCAGGATTAGGCTGGATTGGCCGCCACTGCCAGCTTGTTACCCGTGAGTTTGGTCCATGGATTCGCCTCGGGACAGTTTTTACGGATATGGCCATTCCCTGCGGAGAGCCCGTGAAGCGTGACTCCTGCGGCCGCTGCACTCGCTGCGTCGATGCGTGCCCTGCCGGCGCACTCACGGGAAATGCCTGGTATCCGGGATTGCCGCGCGAGGACATATTGGACGCCCGCGCCTGCGATATCTGGAAAATGGAACACTACTTCCAATACCACAAGGGGCACTCCTGCGGTATTTGCGCCGCAGTGTGTCCTCATGGATTGAAGGTGTTAAAAAAATCCTCTGCCCCTGGAAAGAACGCCCCATTATATAAGCAACGACCGTCGCGCTCGGGAAGCCGATCAGCCCCGGAATCATAAAGCTGAAGGCTGAGTAACAGCCACTAATTTTTCTTAAAGGACAAAGGAAGAGATATGCAGGCATACAGAATTCATAAGATGGTCATTGCCGCAGATAATATAGAAGAAGCCTGTGCTTTTTATCGCGAGGAAATAGGCGGCGCCCTGCCTGATGCAATTGAAGAACTGCCCTATGTGATCGAAGTATGCTGTGACGACGGAACCGTTAAACCGGTCAAAGAACGCATCAACGAGGAGTTAGACGCCCGCAATACCTGGCTGCTATTGGGAATCCCCTGCGAACTCCATCGGCCCTTTCTCATCGGCACCCTGCCGTGACGGGTAACTCTATATGCACAAAAGTTCTATTTGCCCGGCGGAGCAATCGGAGAATAATCAACCCTTCTTGTAAAGCGGAGACATATTTCTCAGGAAGTCCACGCTTTTCCTAAGGGACACGAATGCCTTGTCGATATCTTCCAGCGTAATATCAATTCCATAGGAAAATACAAGTGTCCCCTGCGCCGTAGCGTGATCGAGACCGGTTGCGATTAGGACATGGGATGTCCTGAGAGAGCCCGAAGCACATGCGGACCGGGTGGAGATGCTTACTCCTTCCTCGTCAAGCATCATCATCATAGACTCGCCTTCGATGTACTCCACAGAGAAAGACACGAGACCCGGCAAACTCTTTTCCGGGTGCCCGTTGATAACTATCTTATCGATGGTAGCCAAACGGTCCATGACTGCCTTCTTCAATTTCAACAGGTG
>Ga0182021_10002507_pt1 | contig 21435 bp, 18 predicted proteins | sample 612E3MmetaG_FD_120493 | JGI IMG/M metagenome (GOLD analysis project Ga0182021, IMG submission 120493) | Permafrost microbial communities from Stordalen Mire, Sweden - 612E3M metaG (Illumina Assembly) | ecosystem: Environmental > Terrestrial > Soil > Wetlands > Permafrost | place: Sweden... | reverse complement strand
GCGATTGGCGACACGGATAAGGCTCGCGCCGCTGGAAACGAGGTGGCGGGCCGCGATTTCACCCATTTCGCCGGAACCGACGATCAGAACGCTTTTGTCGCTGAGGTCTCCGAAAACCTTTCGCGCCAGCTCCACCGCGGCCGAGCTGACGGAGACTGAAAACTCTCCGATGCTGGTTTCGGCGCGCACGCGTTTGGCCGTATGAAAGGCGGCCTGCATCAAGCTGTTTATATGATAACCGACCGTCGATGCTCCCACGGCGATGCCGTAGAACGATTTTACCTGTCCAAGGATCTGCGCCTCGCCCAGCACCATGGAATCGAGAGAGCAGGCGACCCGGAAGATGTGGCGCACCGCCTGATTCCCTATGTGCCGATACAAATGGTCTCGAAGCTTTTCTGCGGGAATCCCGCAGGCCTCGGATAGAAAGGACTCGAGCACGTCCACGCCATTCCCCGGCGCATCAACCTGGGAGAGCAGCTCCACTCTATTGCAGGTGGAGATGATCATGCCTTCCTCGATGCCGGGCTTCTGCGTCATGCGCTTCAGCGCTTCCGGTAGCTCCGATTCGAGGAAGCCGGCGCGCTGGCGCACATCCAAATCCGCCGTGCGATGATTGAGCCCGACAATCACCAGATTTAACATCTTGTCACCGCAAATGCTGCGTCAAGTCTCTGGAGCGGCCTTCAGGATCACAGGGAACCGATGCAGATGTCGCAAACCCGAGGCCGACCGCGCAGATCGCACCGCCGACCAATTCGAGACAGTATTTATAAATATGTGTGCAACCCCTTGTTGATCCCGAAGGTGAACAGCATCGATATAAACCCCGCAATGCTGATGTAAGAAGCCCAGCGGCCGCGCCAACTGGCGGAAAGGCGGTAATTGACCAGCAGGAGGTAAATGGCCCAGGTTATCAAGGAAGCAGTCTCTTTCGGATCCCAGCTCCAGTATCGGCCCCACGCCTGTTGAGCCCATAGCGCTCCGGTCATGAGCGTGACGCTCATCAATACAAAGCCAACGAAGAGCGATCGCCGGAGCAACTCGTCGCATACCTTGAGAGAAGGAAGGCGGAAGTAGAAAAAACGAAAATTCTTGTCCTTTAGCTCCTTTTCCTGAATCAAATAGAGAATCGCAGAAATGAAGGTCAGGAAAAACGCGGCATAGGCCAGAAATGCGACGCTTACGTGAAAATAGAGCCACCTGCTTCTCAGAAGCGGAGGAATCGTATGATTTCCCTCCCAAATGGATTCTGAGAAAATCATGAGAAGGGATACCAGTGGAAGGACGAAAGCACCGAGGACATTGATTCGATATCGGAGGTGTGCGGCGATAAAGGTCAGCGTGACGCACCAGGCGAAGAAGGAGAGCGATTCCGAAAGGTTTGTAATAGGCAGGTGATGCACCCTGAGACCAAGCTGGACAAGAAACAGCGTATGACTGGCAAAGCCGCCGATAACCATCCCCAGAGCCACGTTGACAAAGACTTGCCGCTTCCGGTAAAAACCGAAGATCGAATGCATCAACCCCAGCGTGTAAAGCACCATCGTCAGCGGTAACACCCATTCCATTAGATTTGCTCCAAGGCCTGTAAATTCTAGCATTTGGACCCATCCTGTGCCAGGGGTAATCAACTGAGAGAGACATGTGTGGTTCCCATAACCGTCAACTTCAGCCGTTAGGCCTACCTGGACTTGGACTTCGACCTGGACTTTGACGTGGACGTAGACGAGCCTGCCCAACGGGCGTTTTCTTAAGCCTGAGGCTTTCCAGGGCGTCGTCCGTTTCTTGCTGCCCACAACGGGGCCCTCAAAATGTATCTGCTGCAAGGATGTCCACGACCAAGTCCACGTCTAGGTCCAGGTCCACGCAGGAGTAGTGGCTTATTCCAGCGCTGAAGGGGGCGAGTCGCGCTCTGGACAGCAACATCTGGATTTGCGATCTTGATGCGAGCGGATTGCCAGCCGTCCGGTGCAGTCGTATAAAAACTCACAGATGTGCTCTAGCCCGGTGTGATATAGTTCGGCGATTTGATGAAGGACTGCCGAGGGAAAAAGGGTGGAGTTTCTACAACATATTGATGTTGCCAGTGTCCTGATCGAATTCGTTGTGCTGCTCTTTTCCCTCAGTATTCACGAGGCCTCGCATGCCTGGATGGCCGATCGGTGCGGCGACTATACGGCTCGCTATATGGGACGGGTGACTCTTAATCCGATCGCGCACATAGATCCCGTGGGAACTCTCTTGTTTCCTCTATTGCAGTTCGTTACGGGCATGCCCTTGATCGGGTGGGCAAAACCCGTGCCGGTGAATTCCGTACATCTGAGAAATCCGCATCGCGACCAGATTTACGTCTCTCTGGCTGGGCCTACCTCAAACCTGATTACTGCCGCCGCGTCATTCGCGCTCCTCGTGGCTATGAAGTTCTCCTCGCCCATGGCAAACGGGATCATCATCGACATGGCTTATACGATGCGTGTCCCGCGCCAAAGCACGGTTCTGGTCCCGTTGCTGGGACTGCTGTTTTTTGCCTTTGTAATCAACCTTGCGCTGGCGTTATTTAATCTGATTCCGATTCCCCCTCTTGATGGGCATTGGTTGCTTTATGAGTTGCTGCCGTACGACGCCGCCAGGGCTTTGGCTCGGGTGAGTTCGTATGGTATTTTGATAATTTACGCGCTCATGTTCCTGGGTCTGTTCAGTTTTATATTTCTGCCGGTGCGGGTTTTGCTCGAGTTGCTCGTTCGCTTGTGAGATGAGGACCGACAGCAATCGTTCCCGGACGCTGCCCGTGTTCGGCAGTACAATCGCGCGGTTCGAAAACAGCCATGGATGAAACGGAAAACCAGGATTCGTTGGAGATTTCTGCGGACGGGCCGGCGATGACCATCCGTCTTGAGGGATTCGAGGGTCCCCTGGATCTCCTTTTGCATCTGATCAAGCGGGAAGAACTCGATATCTGGAACATTCCCATAGCTCATGTCACAGAGCAATATCTGAGCTATCTCCACCTGATGCAGGATTTGAACATCAATCTGGCAGGTGACTGGCTCGTGATGGCGGCCACTCTTATCTACATCAAATCGCGCATGTTGCTTCCTCCTGATCCTGTGCAGGAGTTGTCTCCGGATGAGCTCTCGGAGGATCCCAGGAAAGAGCTCGTGTACCAGCTTCTGGAACACCAGAAGTTTAGGAACGCCGCGCAGATGCTCTATACGCGCGAGGAAGTGGAGAACGCAGTCTGGAACAGCCCCCCGCAGGACGTTATCGAGGATGAGAAGGGGGTCGTCGCCGTCACGCTGTTCGATCTGTTGAAAGCTTTTGCCGAGGTTGTAAAGCGCTTCGAAGCACAAAGCGCCATGGAGTTAGACCAGGAGGAAGTCACAATTGAGCAAAAGCTGGCCGAGCTTCGCCGGCTCTTGATGGTGCATGACTCCATGGTCTTTTCGTCCTTTTTCGACCGATCGCCCTCGAAGAGACATCTGATTGTGACGTTTCTGGCGTTATTGGAATTGGTCCGGTTGCACGAGATTATGCTCTCGCAGAAGAACGTTTTTGAAGAGATTCACATCACCAGGAGTAACACCATCGGGGAAACTGCATAAACCTTATGGAAATCGAAGAGCTTCAACCGATACTGGAAGCGATCATTTATGCGGCCGATGATCCGGTCAGGCCCGAACAGTTAAAGGAGATTCTGCCGGACGAGAGTTTCGACAAGATCGAAACGGCCCTGCAACGGCTGGCTGAGCAATTCAATGCGCGCCCCGGCGGGATGTGGATCCGTGAGATCGCCGGCGGTTTTCGCATGACTACGCGGCCGGAGCACCACGAATACGTGCGCGCGTATCTGAAGACCAAGCCTGGCGCGAAACTGTCGATGGCAGCTCTGGAGACTCTGGCTGTCATCGCCTACAAGCAGCCCGTGACGCTGGCCGAGGTACTAGCAATCAGGGGAAAAAAGTCCACAACAGCACTGCACACGCTGCTCGAGAAGAAACTGGTTGTCATCACCGGAAGAAAGGCTGTGGTCGGACGCCCAATTCTATATGGGACATCCAAGGATTTTCTCGTGCACTTCGGCCTCAAGGACCTGGCGGAGCTGCCCACTTTAGAAGAGTTTACTCAGATGGCGAGTGAGCTGTCGTAGACGGATAGAGAAATGCCAGAACGACTCCAGAAGATTATCGCAGCAGCAGGAATTGCCTCGCGCAGAAAGGCGGAACTGCTGATTCAGGCCGGACGTGTCACTGTTAACGGGCGTGTCATAAATACCCTCGGTGCCAAGGCCGATGTGGAAGCCGATCACATCAAGGTCGATGGCAAACTCATTCAGACGCGTGCGCGCAAGTTGTATGTGCTTCTAAATAAGCCGAAAGGGGTGATTTCCACAGTCTCGGATCAGGCGGGCCGCGCCAAGGTAACCGATATCGTCAGGGTCAAGGAAAAGCTCTATCCTGTGGGACGCCTTGACTTCAATACGGAAGGACTGATTCTCCTCAGCAACGACGGCGAATTCGCCAAGATTGTGATGGACGCCGGCGACGCGATGCCCAAGGTCTACCAGGTAAAGGTGCGCGGGATCCCCGACGAGACTGTTCTGGAACGGCTACGGTCAGGAGGCCGGCTCCCTGATGGCACCAGGCTGACGCCGTGCAATATTCGTCAGCTCAAAGAAGATAAGCACGCCTGGCTGGAGGTAACGCTGACCCAGGGAAAGAACCGTGAAATAAGAAAGATGTTCGACGCCGTACATCATCCTGTCGTAAAACTGCGCCGTACGCGCATCGGGTTTTTGACCGCCGCAGGCCTGCCTGTCGGCCATTTCCGTTTCCTGACTCCTCGCGAGATCGCGCGCGTGCTAAAGCTGGGAAGAAACACCAAGACTGCCATCGAGGCGGTGTCGCAAAATGATACAATCTGAATGATTCTTCCGCATGGAGGCCAGGTGTTCACTGGGATCGTCGAGGCGACTGGAGTCATTCGAGCCCGAGCCGCAACAAGCAGTGGCGCTACTCTCCTGATCGAGGCAGAGGGGATCGTACGAGAAATCAAAGCCGGCGATTCCATTGCCGTAAACGGAGTATGCCTTACGGTTGTGGATATCAATGCCCGCGAGTTCGTTTGCGACCTTTCCACGGAGACGCTGCGACGCACCACTCTGGGAAAAATGCGCGAAGGGATCTCCGTCAACCTTGAGCGCCCGCTCGCAATCGGCGACCGACTTGGAGGTCACTACGTACTGGGACATGTCGACGGCATCGGGCGCCTGGTTTCCGCGGTCTTCATCGGAGAAGGGATGGAGATGGAATTCGCGGTTCCCGCCGAACTTGAGCGCTACCTGGTTGCCAAGGGATCCGTTGCCATTGATGGAATAAGTCTCACCATTGCCCAGCTCAGAGGCAACGGTTGTACCGTCGCTGTCATCCCTTACACATACCGGGTCACTAATCTTCACCAACTACGCCCGGGCGACGCCGTAAATCTCGAGGGCGATGTTTTGGCAAAGTATTTCGAACGATTTTTCCAGCTCGGGTTGTTGCCGGAGCGAAAGCACGAACGAAAAATGACGGTCGAAGAACTCAGGGAGCAGGGCTACTGACATGGTAGGCGCTTCGATCCTCACATGGCGCATGCTGCCGTTGATAATCTCAATTGCGTCGCTTCGTCCGGCTCTGCAATCGGAGTCAGCCGTGCCTGCGTTCGGGCGCAATACGGTTCTGGTATACAAAAACTCGCTGGAGAGCAACTCCACTGTGGTCATACGTATCGCTCAGTTTGCCCCGGACCGTTATGTTGAATGGGAGGACGCCATCACGCAGGGAACAATTCTGATGCCTGCAAAAGCGGTTTCCGACGCCCGTGAATTCACTACCTGGAAGCTATTTCAAGCAGGTTCCAACACGAAGGGAAACAACGCGACAACCATTTGGCTCAGCAGGCGCATTTTTCGAGAGCTGAAGGAGCGGCAAAAGGCTAAGTTTTCGATCGACGGCATTGATACTGCTGTGACTCTCCTTGGCGGCGATCAGACGAACATCGAAATAAACCGGTCCGAGCGCTCCGTTGCAGTCATTAAAACCAAGGACGAGCGCGGGATGGAACGGTGGTTCTTGGACGAGGAGGACAACCCGTTGATCGTCAATTTCCAGTATCGCGCTTATCAGGAGAAGCTGACGAGCATTACGACGGATCGTCCCAATACGCTGCGCTGGATAAAGAAGTAAAGCTCCCTTTCCGCTATTCTCCCGAGATGTCAGAGGCGTCGAGGCCGCGAATAATTGCGTTGCGGGTCAACGTCAGGAGGTAATTCCGATCCTCGAATTTCATGCCGTTGGTTTCGATCGGATCGTGAAATGATACTTCGACCGTAGCCGGCCGGATGCCGTAGCGGCCCGGGAGTTGAAGGGCCCGGCTATTCCAAATGGAAACGGGTACGACTGGCTTGCCTGCCTGGATCGCCATCACAAATACCCCCTTCTTGAACTGGCCGATGAAGCCGTCGCGGCTCCGCGTTCCCTCCGGAAAGGCAAAAAATGAGTAACCGTCCCGAAGAAGCTGCGCGGCCTGGTCAAGTCCAACACGCGCCTGCATAGGATCTTGGCGGTCGATGGGAACAAACCTCACCTGACGCAGGACCATGGAAAACAGGGGAATGCGCATCATCTCCTTTTTAACGATGGCGCGCAAGTTCCGTCCTGTCGCATGAAGCAGGATCGGACCGTCAAAATTGCTTTGGTGGTTGGAAAGGAACAGGTAGGCGTTGTCCGGCCGAATTCGCTCACTGCCGCGAATGACCAGCCGGATCCCCGATATCCAGCCGGCCACACGCATGCATAGCCGCGACACGCTGTATAGGGAATCCGTGCGGCCTGACAGCAGGGACCAGATCATGCCGAGCGGACCCGCGATCAGGATAAACAGCGCCACAAAGAGGTACACCAACGAAGCACGGAGCATAAGAAACTGATTTTACTTGAATCTGCCGGTCATGCGGCGGCGAAATTCAAGTGCCGGCATTGTTGCAGGCAGGCAGGGTGTTGGGATACTCTTTGTTTTCAGGGCCGGCGACGTGAAGGCGCCCGTGGGAACGCGAGTGCAAGGCATGTCGATGGGGAGTGCACATTGGGATTTGACAATATTGTAGATGCAATCGAGGAAATACGCCTGGGCCACGCCGTCATCGTGCTCGATGACGAGGAGCGTGAAAACGAAGGCGATTTTACGATCGCCGCGGAAAAGATCACGCCGGAGGCGGTCAACTTCATGGCCAGGTATGGTCGAGGCTTGATTTGTCTGGCCATGACTGGCGAGCGCCTCGATGAGCTGCAGGTGCCGCTCATGGTGGGCCACAACACTACGAGGTATGGAACCGCCTTCACCGTTTCGATAGAAGCCTGTCATGGTGTTACGACCGGGATCTCGGCCGCAGATCGAGCTACTACCATCCTCACGGCAGTGAATCCGCAAAGCATTCCATCGGACCTGGTTCGTCCAGGGCACGTTTTCCCGCTGCGAGCGCGTCCGGGTGGCGTACTGGAGCGGGCGGGGCAGACAGAAGCCGCGGTTGATCTTGCACGCCTGGCCGGACTGTATCCGGCAGGGGTGATTTGCGAGGTAATGAAAGAAGACGGATCCATGGCACGCCTGCCTGAGTTGCAGGAAGTGGCGCGCACGCACGGATTGAAGATGATCACCGTGGCTGATCTGATCGCATTCCGCCTGCAAACGGAGACTTTCGTACATAAAGTTTCGGAGGCGTTTCTGCCAACCGAATTCGGCGATTTCCGCGTGATGGTGTTCCAAAATACGTTGGACAACGAGCATCATATTGCACTTGTCAAAGGCGTGATCCGCGAAGACGTCCCCATGCTGGTTCGCGTGCAGTCGCAATCGACCCTGGGTGACGTCTTCCATTCATTACGTAACGACTGCGGGGCCCGCCTGCGTTCGGTGCTGAAGATGATCGAGGAATCGGGCAGCGGCATCCTCGTTTATCTGCGACAGGAAGGGCGGGGAATCGGCTTGGCCAACGAAATCAAGGCAGGCTCAATGCATGACGGGAATGCGGAGACCCCCGAGGTCGAGGAAACGCCCGGGTCTCAGGCTGACCCGCTCATCTATGGAATCGGTGCGCAAATTTTGCGCGTACTCGGGGTCAGACAGATCCGGCTGGTGACGAACCATCCGAGAAAGATCGTCGGGTTGCAGGGCTATGACATTGCAGTGGTGGAACAGGTTCCCCTGGATCCTCCGGCCGCGCTGCACTCGAAAGACTCCTCGTGCGCGCGGCAGAATCGGTCGGCCCGGATCCTCAAATCCATATAGCCATGCTGAACAGTCACTTTCCGTGAAGCTTGGCGATCTGGGAGTCAATCACATCATCCTCAATTTTGCGGAACAGAATGTCGCGTACACCCAGCGGGTGGTTGGCTGGCAGACGAAGCTTAGAGATGTCCTGCCAGAGAGTGTCGCGGTGCGAACCAGGCGCGTTCAGCATCTTCCAGAGCTTCTCGGCTGAAAACGGCATGATCGGATCCATCATCACCGCCAGAGCGAGCTCCAGCTGGATTGTCGTGTACAAGGTGGCAGCGCAACGTGCCGGATCCTTTTTTAGGGTGGTCCAGGGAGCGGTATCATTGAAATACTTGTTGCCTGTTCGAGCCAGGTTCATCAGCTCGCCGACCGCGCGTCGAACCTGGAAATCATCAAGGAGATTCCCGATCGTGATTACAGCCGATTCCACTGCGGTGAGCACATCCTGATCTGCACTGGATAGCTCAGGCGGCTCCGGCACCCTGGTTTGGAAGTGCTTCTCGATGAATGAGAGGCTCCGGTTTACCAGATTACCCAGAATATCTGCCAGCTCGCCGTTGTTGCGTGCCTGGAAGTCTTTCCAGATGAAGTCCGAGTCCTTGTTTTCAGGAGCGTTGGCCGCAAGGTAGTAGCGCAGCGGATCGGGAGGAAACACCTCGAGGTATTCGTCGACCCAAACTGCCCAGTTGCGGCTTGTAGAGAGCTTCTCGCCTTCGATGTTCAAAAACTCATTCGCAGGGATGTTGTCCGGAAGGATGAACTCGCCATGAGCCATCAACACTGCCGGCCAAACGATGGCGTGAAAGACGATGTTATCCTTGCCGATGAAATGGATCAGCCGCGTGTGGGGATCGCACCAGTAGTCGCGCCACAGATCCGGCTTGCCCTGTAACTGCGCCCACTCCACGGTGGAGGAAATGTAACCGATCGGCGCATCGAACCAGACGTAGAGGACTTTACCGGCGGCGCCTTCCAGGGGCACCGGAATTCCCCAGTCGATATCTCGCGTGATCGGCCGGTCGGTGAGGCCTTCGCCGAACCAGCCGGCGCAGAATTCTCTTACGTTGCTCTTCCAGTTTGACTTTGATGCCTGCCACTCTTCAAGCTGTGTCTGGAATTGAGAGAGCCGGAAGTACCAGTGTTTGGTGCTGCGCATTTCCGGTGTTGATCCGCAGACCTTGCACTTCGGCGAAATGAGCAGTTCCGGCTCCAGCCACCGCCCGCACGATTCGCACTGGTCTCCACGCGCCCCGCCACGGTGACAATGCGGACACTCGCCCTCGATGTAACGGTCAGGCAGGAATCGGCGGCAGGCAACGCAATAATACTGGCGAACTTCCTGTTCCTTGATGAACCCTTTCTCATTCAGCTTGAGAAAGATGTCCTGCGAAATCTTGTGGTGAAGTGGAAGGGAAGTGCGCGAATAATTGTCGAAGAAAATTCCGATCCGGCGGAAACTCTCCTTCATCATTGCGTGGTAGCGATCCACGATTTCCTGTGGGGAAACCTTTTCACGATCCGCACGAATTGTAATGGGCACGCCATGCTCATCCGAGCCGCAAATGAAAATGACGTCACTTCCTTTGAGCCGCTGGTATCGAACGTAGACGTCAGCAGGCATGTAAGCCCCTGCAAGGTGGCCCAAGTGAAGGGGACCGTTCGCGTAAGGCAATGCTGCCGTCACCAGTATCTTCTCAGCCAAAGTATCCTCCCATCCGTCAGTCAAAGGCCTAAATCATACCATAGCCACTTTCCCCCATGGACCTGGACGTGTACTTGGACCTAGACCTGGACGTGGACTTCGACGTGGATCTGGACCTAGCCCTGGACGTTCTTGTGGTCGGCACATTTTCGAACATGATAAACGGACGGAAGCCCGTTCACGTCAAGCCTGCCAACGTTCACTTCGGGAGACATGGTCCAAGTCCAAGTCTAGGTCCAGGTCCAAGTCCACGTCCAGGACTAGGTTCAGGTCCACGTACGCCAGCGATCTGTTTCGTGTCTATCGGGGTTATTGAGCCCTGTATAATGCACGTCGTGCAGAAGACTACGCCTGAGCAGCCCCTCCTTATCCGTGATGTGCGCAGGGACGAAATTCAGAGGTTGTACGACATTGACCAGATCTGTTTCCCCGCCTATGCCGCCTATTCACGAGTCGAGCTGCTCTTTTTTCTGAATCACGAGTCTTCCATCAGCAGAGTTGCCGAGCGCGACGGGAAGGTCTTGGGATTCGCGATCGGCCAAGTCAAGACGAACGCCCAGGCCCACGTCGTCACCATCGATGTGATTCCGGAGGCAAGGCGCGGAATGGTGGGTCATGCCCTTATGGAAACTATGCACGCCGAATTCCGGGCTCGCGGAGCCGGGCAGGTCAGCCTGGAGGTTGACACGCGTAATGACGCCGCGCAGCAATTCTACGCGGATCTTGGCTATGTGCGGACAAACTTTCTGCGCGGATACTACAAGAGGCGCGGCGACGCCTATCGCATGTTGCTGAATTTGTAAGGAAGGGTCACTTTTCGCGGGCCGTATAACCCTGTCGTGTTTGCACCTTCAAATCGACGAGCTTGCCGTCATGATTCAGGTCCCCTCGGGCTTCGAGGCGAATCTTGTGAAATTTGCCGTCGTGCTTGGGGTTGCTTGGAACGTAGCCGAGGCTGTACTGGTTTCGCAAACTGTTGGAGATGTTCTTGAAAACCGAGGGCAGTTCCGTGGAAAAGCGCGGGAAAAAAACTTCGCCTCCTGTCAGTTCCGCAAAGGACCGGAGCCGGTTGTCCGCCGTGAACCAAGCGATGTCGTCGAGGTTGTAGCGGAGACGCACGCTCTGTCCAACGCTTATGGCGAAGATTGAGGCGTTTGCTGACTTGCACTTCTTCAAGGCTTCGTCGTATGTGTGTTGACTGAAAGTGTCGAGTCCCGTACTGACCAAGAGAATGGCTACTTTCCCTTGAGTCTCTTCCACGCGGTCCAGCGTGAAGATCAGCGCGTCTGAAAGATTGCTTTCACTGAACGCGGGGGTTGAGAAGCGACTGAGCGCTTCCATCAACTGGTTTCGGTTCTGCGTGAAGTCCGTCAGGATCGTGGGCCTGAGATCGTAGCCGATGACGGCGACCCAATCCCCGGGCTGGAGACTTTGCGCGAACCCGTAGATGGAGTTCCATACATCGGTGATAAAATATTCCACATACCTGCTAAAATCCACCAGCATGACTGCGGTGATTCCGGCGTCGACGGTCGCAAAGTGCGTGATCTCCTGCTTGACGTTGTCTTCGTAGACGGTGAAGTTCTCCGGTTGCAGTCCGGTGATGATATTCCCCTTTTTGTCCGTCACAAGAGCCTGCAGGCTGACGAGATCGACCGAAACCGCGATGGCCTGCTGGCCCGGCGGCTTGTTCTGAGCGGTCCCGGTTTGGCTCTGGGAACCCTGTTTTGATGCGTCCTGGACGGAAACTGCCGGGCTGGACGCAGGAATTGCCTGCCTTCTCGCAACCGGAAACATCGTCGCAGGAATGCAGAGTCCAAGTGCCAAAACAATGCCGATAATCTTCATAATGCCCGCTCCGCGAGGGAACCTCGCTCGCCAAGAGCCCTGCTCAGGCTCGTTTTCTCTAAATTACAGTAGCATACTCAGCGAAAGTGGGGACAAATGATTTGACGTTGCTACTTCGTGATGCTAATAATTTGTTCCGCTCTTGTCTTACCGCGACATCGTTTTTGGGAGGTTAATCGTGGGTTATTGTCCGGAATGCGATGCGGAAATCGATGAGGAATTTGAGGACGTCGGGGAAATCATCACCTGCCCTGAATGCGGCGTCGATCTCGAGGTGATCTCGCTCGATCCTGTAGAGTTCGATCTGGCTCCTGCTGAAGAAGAAGATGCAGACGAAGACGACGAAGACTACAATTTTGATGAGGAAGAGGACGACGAGGAAGACTGGGACGACGAGGACGAAGAGGACTTGGACGACAAAGAGGACAACTACAACTAGCCGCGGATAGTTGTTTCTCAGCCGACGGAACTCGTTGTCTTGAACGTGCCGCATTCTATCCTGAATCCGCACTGGGAATCCAATAGTGCTGAACCAGATCCGCTTGGTGGTTTTTGACTTGGACTACCTCGTCTTCGACTGCGCGGAAGTGAAGATGAGAGCATTGCGTGCAGCACTCGTCTCACTCGAAGAAGATATCCCACACAGCGCTCTCCTGCCTGATGTTTTGGGCATCGAGGAGGGCTTCCGCGTCCACGGCCGCCGTTGGATGTCGCAGCTCGACATTGGTCTGGACGAGACAGCGCTCAATCAACTCCAACTCAGCTACCGAACGCACGAGGAGCGTCTGGTTACAGATGGGGTGGGAAGACTTTTCCCGGGGTTGGCCGAGTTCCTGTCCGATTGCCGGATGCAGGGGCTGTTGCCTGCAATAGGCGCTGAAGCCAGTCGGGATTACCTTATGGCTGTCAGCGATCGCTTCGGCCTGGCCAATCTATTCGAGATGGCTTATTGCACCGAGGAGTATGGGATGGGGGGCGCGGATGAAATGATCGACGAGATCATGTCACGTGCCGAGGTCAACCCCAGCGAGACACTCGCCCTCGGGACACGTCCAGACTTCTTCCGGGCAGTCCGCAGCCTGGACGTTTTGAGCATCGGGTGCGGATGGGGCTTGCATCAGCTGGAATCTCTTGCCGGGGCCGACCTTCAGGCGTCCGTCCTGACAGACCTTTTTCCTGCAATGGAGAAGGCCGATGAAATGGCCGCCCGCTTTCTTTCCTGAGGCGCAATCGTACGAGCGTGCAAGAGGGCAGTCCCTCCGCCGCAATCCTTATCTTATCGTAAAGCCGACCTGTTGTTTCGTGGACATGTCCGTCGACAAATCCCTGGTTATCACCTCTAGAACATAAGCTCCTGGAGCGAGTCCCTGCAGCGGCAGTTCACCGTCGAGGAAATTGGGGCTCTTGTCCGCCGAGCCAAGCTGCTTCACCGGCTGCGGTGTGGACTGGAGCACGACCTGGTTGCCCTGATAGATTTTAGCCTGCAGCGTCAGCGAGCTTTCCTGGGCATTGAAAACCTGCACCAGGAAAGACAGACGCGCAGCCGGACTGAAGGAGCGTCTTGCATTCAATTGCCTTTCACCCAGTTCGCCAGGTTGCTGACTGGACGGACGAGAGCCAGCGGGGAGTTGACCACATAGAAATACCGGTCCTAGTTGAGGTTTTCCTGGCGCCGCAATTGGGATCTCCAACCACTGGTGGGCGCTGCCGACACGCCCAGTCTTGGGATCCCGGGCTGCGACTCGTACCTGGTAGATGCCCGGCTCGATGGGGATCATCCTGCTGTAACTGAACGCATGGTTCGCAAACACCGGCACGTTGGATGGATCGGCAGGCTTGGCTGGGCTAATCTCAAAACTGCCCACCAGGGCGCCATCACGGTTGGCAACGATTCCCAAGAGATCGATGCGATTTTCCTCTTTGGCTTCTCCTGGAGTGCTTTCGGCATCTTCCACATCCGCTATCAGCGAAATATCCAGGACGTACTCCTTCTTGTCGGGAAGGTAGACGTAGCCGGCATATAGTGACGTCGGCAAGTCCTCGATGGGCCACGGATATTCCACTGCCTTAGCCAGATCAGCGCCGGGATTGCTCTTCGCGACATCCAGCGGCTTGGCCTTCTCTTTAGGAAAAATCTTGGAGAGCATGATGAGGTCCTGCCTCAAGTTCACCTTGAGATCAGGCCGGTTCTTGACCGAGATTTTGAGATGGCTGTAATGCCCAGGCTGCACCTTGTCGGGATCTACATGCCAGCCCAGGAGATAGTAACGCGATGTCTCCTCCAGGCTCTTGGCGATTGCAGATTCCAGGGCGTTCGTGTTCTTGATAAGGCGTCCGCCGGTGTTCGAGGCGAGAGCGTTGAGTCCGTCCTGAGACACAAAGATCTCGTCGTAGGTTCGCTCCAGCCGGCCGGTCGGGTCGGGCGCCTCCCCGCCGCCTTTTCCTGCCGACAGAACTGTATGAGGCGCGATAGACGCATCGGGCAGGCCGACCACGAGGCCCCGCGTGTCAAACGCGTAAATGACAACCCCTGACGCCGCGGCCGAGTCCGTGACCTGTCTGATCCTGTAGTTTACGTCGTCTCTCCGTTCCTGCATGGCAAAGCCATCTGACAACAGAAATATCAGTTTATGCCCCGGGAGAGCCGCGCAGGCCGATACGACGCTCCTGAGAGATGTTAGCGATTGCGCCGTGACTTCAGCCGATATCTGTGCGAGGGCCGCCGCCCGTTGGGTGAGTATTTCCCTTGCAACAGTTCTGGGCACCCCTTCCTGTGTCATGGTCCAATCTTCGAAAGCCCCTAGTACCTCCGGGTCTTCCTGTTCTATCTCCAGTGCCTGGGCCTCGTTCATGGGAGGAGGCAAGAAATCACGAGGAGGATCCATGGTCAGCCGCAGGCGGGAGATTGCAAACTGCAAGATGGTCTTGTTGTCTGTCAACTGTTGCAGGAAACCGAGCTGTCTTGTAGCTGTAAAAACCGCAGCCCTGTCGTTCGGTCCCATTACGGTGCCAATCAGATGCGAAAGTGCATCCCGCGCACGCATGGCGCTATCCGGCGACATATGAAAATCATCCACGAAAAACAGGAGTGTGCGTCCCGTCTCCGGACGCCGCGCTGGAGCTTGGAGCGGCGGGGCTGTAATCTTGGCAGGCGCCTTGGCTGATGCCTTGATTTTGGCCGGCGCCGAGGCGGGGGGCGCTTCCGGTTTCGGACTGCCGGTAGTCACCAACTCCAGAAAAGCGATCGGTTGCGGCTTTCCGTCGACCAGCATTTCGAACTGGTCCTGCTTGAGATTGTCGACGAACTGATCCTTGTTATCTGAGACCGTCAGGTCTGACTGAACCAATCCCACCTGGACATGAATCGTGCCGACGGACTTTCCTTTGTTCTGATCCGGCGGATTCGTCTGTGATTGAGGATAAAACGACGGCGTTCCCATCGTGAGGAACGCGAAGAGCGGAACGGATTGCCTGAGACCTCTGCAAAACGCTCTGGGTGCGTTCATTGAATACTCCTTTGAATCCAAAAAGAAAGCCTGCGCGTAACGGTTTCCTTCCCGGCGCCCATATCGGCTGAGATTTCGAGAACATAGGGACCCGGCGTCAAGCCATCAGTGCGCATATAGGCGCCCGAAAACTGGGGACCGGCTATTTCCGGACTCGGCTGATTCAACTTCTGCAGAGGCGATCGGATCAGTGCCTGGTTTCCCCGATAGATGGTCGCCCGCAGCAGGATTGGTGTATCGGAAGGGTTGAATATCTGAACCAAATAGGAGATCGGTGAACTGACAGCGATGCGGCAGTCGGTGCTGATCTGATTTGGGTCGAATGTGGCTGGAAACAAGCCGACATCCGCGCCACCTGTGTCCTGATGCTGACGCGTCATAAACACACTGCTTGCCTGGATCTGCCCGGGTGTAGGCTGAGGCACTTCGATCCATTGATGCGCGCTGCCGACATGCCCTGTTCTTGGATCGTGTGCGGCCACACGAACCTGGTAGATGCCGGGAGGGATCGAAACCAAACGGCTGTAAATGTACTCGCTGTCTCCGGCCTGATTCGGAGAAAAGGCCGGCTTGTCCAGGCTCGCTTTAAACCCACCCACCGTCTTTCCGTCCCGATCCGCCACCACGCCCATGACGTCGACAGGGATCTCCGCGCCCGAGCCTTCATCGCCGGAATCCAACCTGTCAACCGCCGCCTGCATCGAAATGTTCAGAGCGTATGCATGTTTTTCGGGCAGGTATAGGAATCCGCAGTAGAGCGAAGTCGGCAATTCGCTAATCGGCCACGGGTACTCCAATGCTTTTACGAGTCCATTTCCAGTGGCAGCCATTGTAGACGTGTGCTGTGCACGATCCTTCTCTTCAGCCATGAGCCCGGATAGATTAATGGAATTCCGCCTCAGCTGCACCTTCAAGTCTGGCCGGCCAGGGATGGAAACACGAATGGAACTGTAGTGCCCTGCGCGCAGCTTGTCTGGATCGACGTGCCAGCCCAGCAGGTAGTAACGCGACGTCTCGTCCATGGTTTTTACCATCGCGCCTTCCAGCCCGTTGGTGTTGTGAATGAACCTCCCGCCGGTATCGGACGCGAGAGCGTTGAGTCCGTCCTGTTTCGAAATGACAGTGTGGGGTTCGTCGGGCACAAGGCCGCGAGCATCCAGAGTGTAGATTACGATTCCTGCCGTGGCGGCAGCGTCTGTTACGACCCTGAGCTTGTGGACGCTGTCATCCGAGTGAAACTGGAGGGCAAACCCATCGGACAAAAGGAAGAGGAGCTTACGGCCCGGCAACACCCCGCATGAACTCACGATGCTGCGCAAAGAGGCCAGAGTCCTGAAGGTGATGTCCGCGGAGATCTGGGCCAGCGATGCAGCCCGCTGGCGTACCAGCGCGGTAGCCGCAGGCCTGTCCATGCTTTCTATCTTCATTGTCGCCGCGACAAAGCTCGCGAGAGTGTCGGGGTCCCCCATTTCGATGGAAGCTGCCTCCGCCTCGTCCATCACCGGGCGATCATGGTCGACGACAGTTTCATTTGTGAACGCAAGCCTCTCGAGGGCACGCTGCAGGACGGATTTGTTGTCAGTGAGTTGTTGGAGAAAGCCCAGCTGCCTCGACGCTGTGAAAATCGCCGCCTTGTCATTGGGGCCCATCGTGCGGTCAATCAGACGCGAAAGCGCCTCTCGCGACCTCATCATGCTGTCGGCCGACAGATGCCAGTCGTCGATAAAGAACAGCAGAGTGCGTCCTTCCGTCGGCAGATTCGCCGTGGTTCCGTTCGACGGGATTGCGCGGTTGTCCCTGACTGGTGCCGGAGCATTCAGATCTTCTGGGCCTCGAGTCGACACCAGTTCGAGGAACGAAATGGCCTCAGGCTTCCCGTCGACCAGCAAAGCGAATTGTTCCGGCTTGAGATCATCGACAAACTGTCCCTGCCTGTCATATACCGTGACATCGGTCTGAACCAACCCTACCTGGACTCGAATGGTGCCGCTGGTTTTCTGAGGTGTCCGTTCCGGCTGATTTTTTTGAGCCGGATAAAAGGCGAAGGCGGCAAACCAAGGCAGAAACAAGACGGGGATCAATCGTCCGCGAATTCGCTGTGCACGAACGTACAGGTGCATTGCAGCTCCATCAGGTTGCGTTCATTGAAAGTAAGTTGCCGTCTCGTTGCGCTGCTGAGGCACGATGCACATGTATTCTAATTGGGAAACCTCGAAAGACACAGTTAAAAATCAGCGCCAAGAATTGGGGCCAGGCGCACAATTGCGCACCCAGGCTCCCGCAACGATGATTTTGTGCAGGGCCCCGGCGCGTGCTAAATTTGACATATGAATTTAGATGAAAAGGTATCGCGGCTGGAAAGCCTGCTGCACGAGATGGCGCCGGTCATCGTCGCATTTAGCGGTGGAGTGGACAGTTCGTATCTTGCTTACAAGGCACACTGTGTGCTGGGAGATCGCTCGCTTGCCGTCACTGCGGAAAGCCCATCGGTTCCAAGCAGCCAGCGGGACATGGCATTGCGGCTGGCTCGGGAATTCGGGCTGCGCCATGCGATTGTCAACACCCACGAGATTGAGCGTGAGGAATATCGCGAAAACCCTCCCGATCGATGCTTTTTCTGCAAGGATACGCTGTTCGACAGGTTGGTCTCCCTGGCCCAGAGCCAGGGTTTTTCCACGGTGGTGGACGGGCTGAATGTGGACGATCTGGGAGATTATAGGCCCGGCCGCCAGGCTGCCGAGAAACATGGCGTGCGCAGTCCGCTCATGGAAGCCGGTCTCAATAAACAGGAGATACGGCAGCTCTCCCGGAGCGCGGGTCTCCCCACAGCCGACCAGCCGGCTTCGGCCTGCCTGGCTTCACGTTTTCCCTATGGAGTGCGCATCACGGAGGAAAAGTTGCGCCTGGTGGATCGCGGGGAAGAAGCGCTGCGAGGCATGGGTTTCCGCGTCTTCAGGGTGCGCCATCACGAAGAATTAGTGCGCCTGGAATTCGGCGAAGAGGATTTGGTGCGGGCTTTGAATCCGGAAATTGCCGGCCGTTTGACTGAGCTCTTCAAAGGGCTGGGTTACAAGTATGTCACCCTCGATCTTGAAGGCTACCGTATGGGCTCCCTCAATGAAGTCCTGGTCACCAGGATCACATAGGCGGGCGAACAACCAACGTAGCAGCATGCCATATTCAGACTTATCAATCGAAATCAAAAGGTGGCAGGGTATCTTTCCGATAGAGCCCGACAGATGGCTCCTCGGCGCCAATTCCACGCGCTCGCGACGATCTCCTCTAGGGATGAATGCAGGGCACCCCAGCCGAGTAGGGCTTGTGCTTTTCGCGGGTTAGCCACAAGCTGCGGCGGATCCCCGGGTCTGCGCGGACGGATCGTCACAGGGAATTGCCTTGCCGCGACTCTCCTGACTTCATCGACGACCTGCAGCACAGAATAGCCGCTCCCCGTGCCCAGATTGAAGACATCCGATGGGTGACCGCCGGACAAGTAATTCAGGGCCGCGATGTGCGCCAGGCCAAGATCGTCGACATGCACGTAGTCCCGGATGCAGGTGCCGTCTGGCGTCGGGTAATCGTCTCCATAAATCTCAGCGGCATTTTGATTTCCCATGGCAATTTCGAGGAGCCTTGGAATGAGATGCGTTTCGGGCACGTGCCACTCGCCCAAACTACCGTCGGCAGCTGCCCCGGCCGCGTTGAAATAGCGCAGCGAGACATATCGAATTCCATGAGCGTTCTTGTAATCGCTCAAGATGCGCTCGATCACCATCTTGGTCATCCCGTATGGATTCACAGGATTCAGGGACATTGTCTCTTCCAGGGGAATACGGTCAGGAATTCCATAGGTAGCGCAGCTGGAAGAAAAGACAATCATCGAGACGCGATGCCGGCGCATCGCCTCAACCAGATTCAGGGCATTCATTATGTTATTATGATAATATTTATGAGGATTTATGCATGATTCCTCAACTAAAGAGTGAGCTGCAAAATGGATGACTGCGCTGATCTCGTGGTTGGAGAAGACGGCGTCCAGATCGTCGGGATTATTCAGATCCGAGTTATGGAAAGCCATGCCGGTAACAAATTCCGGATAGCCGGTGGAAAGGTTGTCGAAGCAGATTGGTTCAAATCCGCTGGCTTTGAGGAGTCGCAGGGTATGACTGCCGATATATCCGGCGCCGCCGGTGACAAGGACTTTCGACATTGGATTTTCATCTTTCGGACCCGCTTTCGGGGCAGCGTCCAATCGACTCATCTTTCGGTGCCTTCCAGGGCTTGCTGTATGGCTTCCTTGACTTCTTCGATCTTGAACGGCTTGGCCAGGTAGCGAGTGTATGTGGTTTCGAAGAACGAGCGGGTCTCGGTGCTGACGGTATCGCCGGTCACGAAGATGATGCGCTTTGCCAGTCTGGGTCGCGTCTGCTTGATCCAGTGGTAAAGCTCGCGCCCGCTCATCTGGGGCATCCTGAAGTCTGTGATAACGAGATCGTAATCGTTCTTCATCAGCTTTTCGACTGCCACGCGGCCATCTCCGGCAGTGTCGACCTGTATGGGAAACGTGCGGAAGATTTCGATAAAGAAGTCGAGGATGTATTTTTCATCGTCGACGATCAGGAATTTCTTGTCGCGGATCAGGTTGTCGAACTGCAGTGCCTGCGGCATGAGTTGTGGAAAGATGTTTGCAGCCTCGTTGAGCTTGGTGATGATGGGAATCTCAATCACGAATTGAGCGCCTTCTCCCGGCTTGCTGCGCGCATAGATGTTGCCGCCATGTTCTTTGATAATGCCGTATGACAGGCTCAAGCCGAGACCTGTGCCTTTGCCGACCTCCTTGGTGGTAAAAAACGGATCGAAGATTTTGGAAAGGTGCGATTCCTGGATTCCGGGCCCATCGTCGATAAACTCGACCACGATGCGATCCTCTTGCAGGTCAACGCGCGATCGGATGGTGAGGCGCCCACGGCCATGGGCCTGGAGCATTGCATGTTCGGCGTTGGTGATGACATTGAGGAATACCTGCTGCAACTGGTGAGCGTCTGCTATGGTTCTTGGAAGGCTCCGGTCCAGTTCGCGGACGATCTCGATGTTGTTTACGGCCAGTTCGTAATTGCGCAGCTCGATCGTGCGCTCGAGCATGTCGTTCACGTTGGACAGCGTACGTTCCGGTTTCTGTTTGCGCGCAAAGGAGAGCAGGTTCTGCACGATTTTCTGGCAGCGCAGAGCCAGGCTGTTGATCTTGAAGAGACTCTCGCGGGCCCGCTCGTCGAGATCCTTGCGCAGCTGTAAAAGCTGAGAGTAACCCATGACTCCCGTGAGCGGATTGTTGAGCTCGTGGGCAATCCCGGAGATCAGCTCCCCTATGGCAGAGAGCTTTTCGGACTGAATAAGCTGTTGGCGCAGCAGTTTCTCGTTGCTCACGTCCTTGGCGACGTGAATGCAGCCGACCAAATGGTTGTTCTTGTCGTACCATGGACTGACCGAAATCTGAAAGGTTCCCCCCATATTAGGGAGCTCGAGTTCTTCCACGACGAGGTTTTCTGAATACAGAGTATCCATATGGCGGCAGGCGCTGAAGACCAGTTCTGCCGGATTATAGATTTCCGAGCAGGATTTCCCGATCATCCTGGGCGGGGTTGTCTTCAGGCGGCGTGCAAGAGCCACATTGGCGCGGATGATCTTTCCCGTTGTGTCGTGGACAGACACGCAATCCTGCATGGCATCGAAAGTGGTCTCCCACTCTTTCTGGCTGCGTGACACCACCTGGAACAGCCGGGCGTTTTCCAGGGCTATGGCTGCCTGATGAGCAAGGGTTTCTGCCCTGGAGATCTCCTCCTGGGTGAAGGATCGCAAGGAAGATTCATCGCTGCAGATAAGTACGCCGATTGCTTGCTCCTTGGCGCGCAAGGGCGCAAAAATGGCGGCGCGCCATCGCATGCTCTCCATTACTCCGGGATTGAACGGGTCGAGCCGGGGAATATCCTCGACTGCAATCACACGTCCCTGCACCAGGGCTCGGACGGCTACAGAATCTTCTTCCAGACTGATGGCGATATCCTG
>Ga0182021_10002506_pt1 | contig 21440 bp, 19 predicted proteins | sample 612E3MmetaG_FD_120493 | JGI IMG/M metagenome (GOLD analysis project Ga0182021, IMG submission 120493) | Permafrost microbial communities from Stordalen Mire, Sweden - 612E3M metaG (Illumina Assembly) | ecosystem: Environmental > Terrestrial > Soil > Wetlands > Permafrost | place: Sweden... | reverse complement strand
CTGGTAACTGCAAGTTTGAATCCTTTTTTTGAAACACTGAATATGACCTGGGCTGGGGTAGGAACAGAAATGATGCTTTTGTTCCAAACTACTTTAAACAGAGATGTATAGAAAATATTTCCAGTTTCAAAAAGGCCGGAAATAACCTTATTACTACAAAGTCTTTCGGATTTAATAAATGTCTCCCTGGCGATGTTCATATCAAAACAAATAACCCTAAAAGCCTGAATAGATTACAATTAAAGAGCTTCTGAGTAAATGAGATCAAAATTTATTTTACCTAAGGATTCTATTATGCTCTTTAAGATAATCATCAAGAGCCATTGTCATTGATGGAGCTTTCGAATTGGGAGCATTTATATCGAGTCTTAATCCTTCATGTTCAACAGCACAGGCTGTTGTAGGACCGAATGCTGCTATTTTAATATCTCCCTGAATAAATCCCGGGAAATTTTCTTTAAGAGATTTTATGCCTGAAGGACTATAAAAAACAAGAATGTCATAATCGAAATCTTTTTCATTCGAAAAGTCAGTACTTATTGTCTTATAAAGTGTTCCTATTGAGTAACGGATTGCATTTTTATCAAGTAATTCAGGGATTTCAGCATTATGTGGTTCAGAAAGAGGAACAAAAAAGTTATCTTCCCGATGCTTGACTATTACATCAATCAGATCCTGAAATTTAGCTTTCCCATGAAAAATCTTACGTTTTCTGTAAACAATATATTTCTGCAGATAAAATGCAACATTCTCTGTTATGCAGAAATATTTCATGGTATCAGGAACCACTGTTCTCAGCTCATTACAAATCCTGAAGAAATGGTCTATCCCGGTCTTACTTGTAAAGATGACCGCAGAAAAGTCGAGGATATTAATTTTTTGTTGCCTGAAATCCTTTGAAGGGATCCCTTCCACCTGATTAAAGGGTTTAAACTCAACTTTAAGATTATACTTCCTTGCCAGTTCGAAATATGGAGACTTCGGATTCGAAGGTTCTGGCTGCGATACTAAAATCTTCCTTATTTTCAACTCTTTACAGTTTAGGTTTAACTTCCAACGTAACTCTCGCCAATCTAAACAAGGCCTGAAAAATATCTTAATAATATCAAAACAGGCAGAATTTCCAAGGCACAAAGGTACAAAATATAATATAATATGGAAATTTTCCGATTTATAAAAATTACCATTAATCTGGTAACACGTATCAGGTACAATACACCTACTACTATAATTCCTGATGTAATGCTATTTCCAACAGGACGAAAAGTAGTATATGAAGTAAAAACAATATTTATAAAAAGAAAAAGTGAACTGAACCTGTAAAACTGGTAAATGCTAATTAAATATTCTCTGAATAAGTCCCTTTCCCCGCTTATTTGGCCGGTAATAATGCATGTAATATGTCGAAGAGTGACAGCTAAGACAATAACTCCCAGCGAAATTACCCAGAAAATTATTCCTTCACTGCTTTCAGGTATCAGATTATAGTACATTTCTGCATTATAGAAGAAAAGTCCGATTATTAGAAAAGAACAGAGATTAAGAATAGTTGATTGCCAATGAAATAATTCACTAATGTCTCGTGAAGATGGATCATTAATATTTCGGAAGAGAAAAAATCGGGTAATGCCAGGTAATGGATTTCTTGAAGCGGCTCTTATTACTGAAAATAAAAATGAAACAACAATTATAATTAAAATTATCCAATCATTGTGAAGTGGTTTTACCGGTATATCCTGTCCATGTCGGAGATGTTTTAAGATTGATTTTCTGGCCTCATTGTGTATTTGTTTGTTTTTTTCAATAAACATGAAAGGAAACTGAACGGAAGTACCTGAATCAATTTTTATGACAATATTATTTGGATCATAAAAAGTGACATCGGTGATGCAACTTCTAAAACATAATGAGTCAGTTTTTATTCCAATTGAATCTTTTGAGATAATGGTAGTATTCTTATAAATATCCTGTTGGTTCTCAGAACAAGAGTTTATCATCATTAATGTAGATTCAAATACGCAAAAGTAATGATAAATATCTGAGTAAAATAAAAACGATTCAAAGACTCATAATCAGAAATGATCGATCCTACAACCAGATATTTCCGATAGAATATTATTTGCCAGTCTGCTGGCTCCAATTCTGAAGAGGGAATTTTTCAGCCATTCTTCTCCAAGGCTATGTTTTACAATCTGATAATAATTACTTGCATCAGATGGATTAACAATTCCTCCGGCAGCTTTAAATCCGACTTTAATTCCTGTTTCCTGGTAGAAATCCGAAATCGCACGACACATTACATATGCGGCTTCAGGGGTTGCAGAAACGGGGGTTTTTCCTGTAGATGTTTTAATAAAGTCAGCTCCGGCATCCATAGCTATCATCGATGCCATGAAAATTTGTTCATAATTGTCCAGCAGACCAGATTCCACGATAACTTTAAGTAATTTATCTCCGATTGCCTTTTTAATCTCCCTGATTTCTTCAGCGACCTGTGAAAAATCATTTCCAATAAAAGCGCCTACAGGAATGACTATGTCTATTTCGTCCGCACCAGCTTCAACGGCCATTTTACATTCGGCTATTTTTATACTAAGGAAAGTTTGTGAAGTTGGAAATGCACCTCCGACCGAAGCAATTTTAACATTTCTGGCAGTAAGTTTCTCTTTTACTACAGATACATAATTAGGAAAAACACAAATTGCAGCAACGTTCGGAATATTAGTATACCGCCCTGAAAAACTATTTACTTTACCGGTAAAATGCAAAATATGACTTTTATTGTCGGTAGTATTAAGACTGGTTAAATCTATCAAATTTAAAATATTCATCATCAGATGTTTATCAGGTATTTCCTGCGACGAAGAATATACTTTTTTAAGTCCTTTGTTGATTTCTGCCTCAGAAGGACATGATTTGATCAGTTTTTGATATAATTTTGTCATAATTTTATTTTTAGAACTAAACTATGATAGAATGAAAAAAAAGAACGGCATCAATATAATGCTTTTTGTTTTCATAATTAATTTAATTGTAATTATAAGTTGTTCAGAGAACACTAAAAAACAGAATTCAGGAATCTTGTTACAAACAGATCGTGATTTTTCTGCAATGTCAGTATCTGAGGGGATGTTTAAGTCCTTCCTTTACTACATTGCCGAGGATGGCGTTATATTGCGTAATAATTCATTTCCGGCCAAAGGAAAGGCGGCTTTGAAGGAACATTTTGTAGGCAAAACTGATACGGGTTCAATCCTGAGTTGGGATCCGCTTTTTGAGAAAATATCAGAAAGTGGTGATATTGGATATACATATGGAATATACACCAATACTAATAAGACAACAGGCGAACTTACAAAAGGCACTTATGTAACAATCTGGTTAAAGCAAACAGATGGCAGCTGGAAATTTGTTCTTGATACCGGAACTCAGGGTTTATCAAACAGTGTCGAATAAGAACTTTTCGTTGTAGATCTATTGAATTATTAAAAGGTTGGAGTTCTATTGTCAAATTTCTTATTCCGGGCCAGAGAAGCAAAAATACCTAGAAGCGACAATGTTGAGAAGATTAAGAAACCTGTTCTCATACCGGAAATAAAACCAGTGTATGTTGAAGGATTAATAGTCTGATTGCCAATATATAATGATATGAGCATCATTGCAATCCCCATACTCATCATCTGACCAATCATCCGCATTGTACCGACAACTCCGGAGGCTACCCCAAGATGACGTTTTTCAACAGAACTCATAATTGCATTTGAATTTGGAGAGGAAAAAAGGCCAAACCCAATTCCCATTAATATTAACAATAAAACAATAATGAAGTTGGGGGTTGTTTCCTGAACAAAGCATAAAAACACAAGACCAGACGCTGTTATTCCCATCCCGATTGAAGCAATAACTCCAGGGTTCTTCCTATCTGATAATCTTCCTGCCAAAGGAGATAGAATTGTCATGGCGATTGGTTGAGATATCATTATAAGACCAGCAGTTCGTGCATCAAGTCCTTTAATATATTGAAGGTATAGACTTACAAAGAACCCTGTTGCACTCGTTGCTGAATAATTGATCAATGCAGCTATCCCTGAGAAAGCAAAAACTCTGTTTCTAAGAATTAACCGTACATCAAAAACCGGATTAATTATTTTATTTTCGATAATAAGAAACGCTGCAGCCATAATAATTCCAACAGCAATTAGGATCCATCCCAGTGATGTAGGGAGTCGTGAAAAGCCATACATGAATGATGATAAGGCTATTCCATAAATGAGGGAGCCTCTCCAGTCAAATTTCTCACCAACAGATTCAGCCCATTCAGTCTTTATTTTCCGGTAGATCAGAATTAGAGAAATTAAGCCGAATGGAACAAGGAATGCAAAGATACTTCTCCATCCAAAATATTGGGTCAACAATCCACCGATTACAGGACCACAAGAAAGTCCAAGATAAGTTGCAGTTATGTTGATGCCCATAGCACTTCCACGCTCTCCCGGTTTATAAACGGATGTTATTATTGCCAGGCTGGTACCAAAAATCATGGCACTGGATAAACCCTGGAATATTCGCAGAACTATTAGTGAGGTGATACTCCTGGAGAAAATTATAAGAAAAGTTGAAATGGTAAAAAGCAGAATTCCTGTGGAGAAAACCTTCTTTCTTCCAATAATATCTGCAAGTCTTCCAAAAGGAAGAAGAAAGATGGCCGAGGACAAAATAAAACTACTAATCACCCATCCCAGACTTATTGCATTTGTGTGAAGATCTTTCCCTATAGATGGCAAAGCCAGATTAACAGCAGAGCCAAGAAAGGGAGTTAGAAATGCAGCAAATGTGGCAACCAGCAGAACTGATTTCTTTGATGTTTTCTCTTCAGTATTTTCAACTTCCATTTTAGAGATTACTAACTTCTATTTGATATTCCAATATCCCGACTTATTCCTTTAGTTTGGTGTCGATAATAATTGTTACTGGACCATCATTATCTAATTCTACCTGCATCATCGCGCCAAACTCACCGGTTTTAACTTCTTTTCCCAGGGTCTGGGATAGCCTGTTGACAAAATTGTTATATATTGGAATTGCAATGTCAGGATGTGCTGCACGGATATATGAAGGTCTGTTCCCTTTTCTGGTTTTAGCGTGAAGAGTGAACTGGCTTATTACAAGGATATCCCCATTAATATCAAGTACTGAAAGATTCATTACTTCATTTTTGTCATTAAAGATCCGGAGTTGGACTAATTTATTACATAGCCATTCAGTATCAGAATCATTGTCAGATTCTTCGATCCCAATAAATACCAGTAACCCGCTTCCAATATACGATTTGATATTGTTATTAATTGTTACTGATGCCCGGCTTACCCGTTGAACGACAACTCTCATTGGAATCTTTATTATGAAGTTCAAATATATACAATCAACTTCAAAATTTTTTAATTGATGATTTATATTATATTTGTCCGACTTATGGTTGCAACATGGACTATTTCACAATACTGGCTATAGCGGTTGGTTTATCTTTCGACACATTTGCTGTTTCGCTATCTTATGGTGTAATCCGTAGCAAAATACTATTCAGACAAGCTGTGTGGGTTGCAACTGTTTTAGCTGTTTTTCAGGGTGGGCTGACAGTTATTGGATATTTTCTTGGATCCATAATTTCAAATGCATTAAAATCAACAGATCACTGGATAGCTTTAGCAGTGCTTTCATTTCTTGGAATAAAAATGATCGTGGAAGGGATTAGGAAAAAAGACAATAATGATACAAAGGATTTTAATAGTTTAATTGTACTAATTACTATAGCTCTAGGTACAAGCATCGATGCATTTGCAGTTGGTATCAGTTTTGCCCTGCTTGATGTTAAGATATGGGGAGCAGGAATTCTTATAAGTGCCGTTACATTCCTTTCATCGATGATAGCAATTCGTATTGGAAAGTCAGCCGGCGAAAGACTTGGAAGCAAGGTCGAAATTGTGGGAGGGCTTATTTTAATTGCGATTGGTCTAAAAATCTTTATTGAACATATTTTGGCAACCAGGTAATCAAAAAGGCACCATTCTTCGGACCCTATTATCAAAAACTGCCATTTCTGTGAAACCAACATATCTTAACAATTCATAAGCTTCATCAAAATACTGGCCTACCCTTGATGGCATATGTGCATCTGAGTTTACACAAACAGGTACATTTTCTTCCCTGAAAATATGCAAGAATTTTCGGTCAGGATAAAAATCAGCAAGGGGTCTGTTTCGTCCGTTAGTGTTTATTTCAAAGGCAACATTGTGTATTTTCATTGTCCGTGCAAGCTTCCTGTAAAGATGTTCCTGATCAGATGTAGTTTTGTAACCATAGATTCTTATCAGGTCACAATGTCCGATTATATTAAACAGATTTGATTCAACAGCAGCACAAATTGAATTAAAGTATGTTTCAAATAATTTATCAATACTTTTGCCCTCATAAAATTCAGGACCTGAATCCACAGTTTTATCCCCGAGATAATGAACTGAGCCAATAATATAATCGAGTCGCAGCGGGCTTAGGTAGGCCCTGATCTCTTCTTCTTTTCCGGCAAAATAGTCAACCTCCAGACCAGTTTTAATTTTAATATTCTTTATGTTATTCCTGAGGTTTCCAATGTATTCGATATATGAAGTGACATTAAATGGGTCCATATTCCAATCCTCAGGATCTTTGAAAAGAGTTAAGTGTTCTGAAAAGCCTATTTCACTCAACCCGGCTGATATGGCGGGAGCGATATAATCTTCCGGAGCTGACCTTCCGTCGCTAAAGGTGGAATGCATGTGGTAATCAGTTTTGTAGATCATTTATTATAAAAGCACAAATAGTACTCTCCAATTATTATCAAGGTTGAATTTGACGATAAAACTAATTGAAAATTGATAATATGAGCAGGAATTTGATAAATTTGTGAAAAAGAGAATAGTGTGAACGAGAAGAAAACCTTATGCATATGCGCAAGTTGCGATTTCAAAAATGTTGTCTTTTCTTATCTTGATGAAACAACTATTGAAGAGTTATGCAATAACAAGGAGGAACAATCTTTTCGAAAAGGGGAAGTCATAAATCATGAAGGAGAAAAAATAACTAACTTTAAATATCTAAAAAGCGGACTTGTTAAATTATACAGAAGAACATCGACCGGTGATGAACAAATAATTACAATCACAAGGCCATTTGAGTTTGTAAGCAATATGAGTATTTTTTCCGAGGAACGATACCAGTATTCTGTTTCTGCGCTTGAAGATTCTGTTGTTTGTCTGGTAAAGCTTGACTTTATAAAGGAATTATTTCTAAAAAACGGCGGGTTTGCCATGGGTTTATTGACAAAGATCTCGATGATTAATGACAAGATTATCAGTCAAACACTTGATATCAGACAAAAAAACCTGATTGGCAGGGTGGCTTTTGTTTTACTTTATTTTACAAAGGAAATTTATAGCTCCAGGGTCTTTGACCTTCCTGTTTCAAGAAAAGAAATAGCGGACTATATAGGTATGAGTACTGCCAACGTAATAAGAACATTATCAGATTTCAAAAGAGAAGGAATAATAAGGGTTTTTGGGAAAACAATTGAGATTGTTGATATAAATAAACTGGAAATAATTTCAAAAAGGGGCTGATAAAAACAGTCAGATCAGCAGATTTCTTTTTTTAGAGCATCTTCCAGATTGCTAAAGAAAAACCGATATCCTGCTTTTTGTAGTTTTTCGGAAGAGACCCGGCTCCCTTTCAGAATAACATCCGACATTTCTCCGAATATTATCTTTAGGATAAATGCTGGTACAGGAACTGGAAAAACCGGCTTATGAATGACTTTTGACAAAATCAACATGAAATTTTTATGTGTCATATGTTGAGGTGAAACGGCATTATATGATCCACTCATTGTTGAATCTTCGATAACTTTAAGATAGATGTTGCAAAGGTCATTTATATGTATCCATGGCATATACTGAAGACCGCTTCCGGTTTGTACTAAGAATCCAAACTTCCCTGGTTCCATAAGCTTTGATAAAGCACTATCGTTCTTTTCAAGGACCACAGCAGTCCTGATTTTAACAACTCGATCGCTAATATTAAAGAATAGATCAGCAGCTTCCTCCCATAATCTGCTTGTAGTTCCAAGAAAGTCAGTTGATGGTAAATCTTCTTCTCTAAAGATTTTTTTGGAAGTTTCTAAACCATAATAACCCACTGCAGAAGCGGAGATAAATGCTTGTAATTTGATTCCGTTTTCAGTAATTGTTTCATAAAGAAATCTTGCTGAATCGACACGACTTCCAATAATTTCTTCCTTTCTCTTTCTTGTCCAACGTTTTTCCCCAATATTAGTTCCTGCAAGGTGTACAACATAATCAATACCCTCAAATAAATTAGGATCAATAATTCTTCTTTCAGGATCCCAATGAAATACCTTAACTTTGTCAACATGACTCGCACTTCTTGAAAGATGCGACACCTTATTACCTTCATGAAGTAAGAGCGACGTAAGATATCTTCCAATAAGACCTCTTCCTCCGGTAATCAGAACAGATGATTTTTTTAATATTTTTTTATTTGTTGTATTTTCCGGCATAATGGGGATTTTTGGAATAATATTAAAAAGTTATACTTTAGAGGTCTTAAAATTACTAATAATGGAATCAAATAAAAAGCAAAAGATCATGGCAAACCAGAAAACAACCAAAGGTATAATTGCGATTCTGACAGGAGGTGGAGATGTCCCCGGTCTTAACCCGGCCATTCGGGCTGTAACCATCCGTGCAAACCGTGAAGGATACAAAGTTATCGGACTTCGCAGGGGATGGGCAGGGATCTCAGAATTAATAAGAGACGCAAAGGCAGACAATAGTAACAATTTTCAGATTCTCAGTGATGATATAGTCAATAAGGCAGGACGTACTGGTGGTACTTTTTTACATACCTCAAGAACAAGACCAAGCCATATGTCAAAAGCAAATGTGCCGGAGCATCTGCAAAGCACTTATAATGCTGAATATAATGATATTACACCGGAGATTATCAAGAATCTTGAATGGCTTGGTGTTGATTATCTTATTCCAATAGGTGGCGATGATACATTGAGTTATGGTGTTCATCTTTATAAAAAAGGGGTAAATGTTGTTGCAATTCCGAAAACAATGGACAATGACGTTCCCGGCACAGATTATTGTATTGGTTTCAGTACATGTATTTCAAGGACGATTCAAATGACAAATAGCCTCAGAACATCTGCCGGATCGCATGAAAGGCTTTTAGTTCTTGAAGTATTCGGAAGATACGCCGGTTTTACAGCAATGCTGCCTACTTTGGCTGGTGCTGCTAACAGATGTGTAATACCTGAATATGAATTTGAAATAGATCATCTTACAAAACTTCTTGTTGAAGACAGAAATCGAAATCCAAGTAAATATTCAATAGTTCTCATTTCTGAAGGCGCAATGTTTAAAGGAGGCGAGATGATTTTCTCTGATAGTGAAAAGGATGCATACGGCCATGCAAAACTAGGAGGGATAGGCGATATGGTATCAGCAAAACTCAAAGAACTTTCACCAAAATATAATCATGGTAAAACAATTAATGTGATTTATCAGAAACTTGGCTATATGGTACGCGGAGGAGATCCCGATGCCCTCGATTCCATTGTTCCTATGGCATATGGAAATCTCGCTTTGGATCTTGTTCTAAAGGGAGTACACGGAAGAATTGTGGTACTGAAGAACGGAAGATATGATAATCTGCCAATTGACGTGGTAACCTCATCAAAAAAAGTAGTCAGGCTTGCAGATTATAATACTGAAAGATTAAGGCCCTACTATCACAGTTTTGAAATGAAGCCATTCCTTCTTATGGCTTCTGATAATTAATAAAAAATTTAATTTATGTAGGATTAAGGACATGCCATCGTATGTCCCTATTTTCTTATGGGACAAAAATATTTACTTTTACATCAAATTTATTTCTTTTGGAAAAGGGGGTTGTATTAAAATCTACTGGAAGCCATTACAGGGTGCTTAATGATTGCGGAAACATAATTGAATGCTCAGTTAAAGGTAAACTCAGGATTAAAGAATTAAGAACAACTAATCCAATCGCAGTTGGTGATAATGTTTTGTTTGAAACTGACAAAAACAATTCAGGAATTATTACTGAAGTCCTTGATCGAAGAAATTATATTTTACGCAAAGCCACAAACCTCTCAAAGCTATCCCAGATACTTGCTGCTAACGTTGATCAGGTAATTCTTATGATTACCATAATTCTTCCTGAGACACATGTTGAATTTATTGACAGGTTTCTTATAACTGCTGAAGCCTATCGGGTGCCGGCAAAGATTATTATAAATAAGATCGACCTTTATGGCAAGGAGGAGTTTATTAAGATGGATTACTTAGAGTCTTTGTACAGTAAAATCGGATATGAATGCATCAAACTCTCTTTAAAAGACATTAAGAACCAGGATGCTCTGACATTATTACTGAAGGATAAGGTTAGTCTTGTTGCCGGGAATTCGGGTGTAGGTAAAACAACCTTACTAAATTTTCTTAATCCTGCACTCAATCTTAAAACCGCAGAAATTTCTGACTATCACAAACAGGGAAAACATATTACAACTTTTCCGGAAATGCATCAGATGCCTTTTGGAGGATTTGTTATTGATTCTCCAGGAATAAGAGGGTTTGGAGTTGTGAATATGGAACGGAATGAGATTTACCATTTTTTCCGCGAAATATTCAGAATATCAAAAGAATGCAGATTTAACAATTGTCTTCATCTTGACGAACCCGGATGTGCAGTGAGGAGCGCTGTGGAAAAAGGGGAAATAGATTTTTTGCGATATAAAAGTTATCTTAATATCATGGATGGAGATAATCGCAAATACAGGTGAGATTGATATATTCAGTATTATAATTTACCTTTATATTCTTAGGTAGATAAAAATTTTTAACAGATGAAAAGGATACTAATTATTGTTTACACAGCATTCCTGATATTAATACTTGCAAATTTTATCTATTATAAAAGCCTGTATAATAAGCAGATAAATTATATTACTGAATTACTTGACAGGCAGGTACAGATAGTAGGCCTTTCTGTTGATGCTATCAATAACGACTTTCCAAGCGATTTAAACCAGATTTTTTTCAATGAAGACCCAACATTATTTTTTACAAATCCCGAGATTCAGTACAGGACAAAAGAAAGGATGAAATTATTTTTTTCAAAGTATAATGATTTCGTGACAGGGATTAAATTCTACGACAATAAAAAAAATGAATTCACTCTTAAAAAGGACAATGACAAAAGTGGAGAATGGCTTGAACAACCATTTGTTCTTCACGCTCAGGCAGAAATATATAATATTGAAAAATTAGTCCAGGAAAACAAAAGGTTTGATTATTTCCTGCCTGTAATAAAAAATAATGAAACTATCGGGAACATTGTTGTCACAGTTGATTATCAGAAATACTTTAAAGAAATATTCACTGTATTTAATCTTAAGGAATATCAATGGCAATGGGTTGTAAGCGATTCAGGTGAAATAATTTATGATAACAACATAAATAAAATTAAATACTCTCAACTTGAAAAAATAACAAAGAGTCTTGCTGGAGGATCTGTTGAAAACATAATCCATAAGGCAACTATTAACGGAAAGAAAGAAGAGATAATTTCATCATTTTATTCAACACAACTTCTTCAGAGGGATCTGGGCCTGGTATTTTCTGCTCCAACCGGTTTTTTTCAGAAATATATTATCAGAAATTCTTTGTTTATTGTTTTGGGAACCCTTCTTCTTATTCAGGCTATAATATATATTTTCCTGCATTATCATAAATCACAAAAATCGGAAATGGAAAGACTAAAAGCATCTGAAAAAATGCTATTTAAACTGATTGAAGAAATGCCAGTTGGAGTGATAATTCATAATAAAAGCAGAGAAATAATTAAAGCTAACAAAGTTGCTGCAAATCAGTATTTATATTCAGGTGAAGAGGAAATGATTGGAAAGATTTTTCCAGAAACTTCACTGCCAGACAATAGTGATTATTTTTCGAAAAACCTTGGCGGTTCTTTCAATGCCGATCAGTTTATTATAATTAAGAAAGAAATTGGAGAAATTGTTTTATACAGAAACAGCATCCAGGTAAATTTCATGGGAGAAGAGGCAACAATGGAGATTCTCATTGATGTAACAATGCTTGAATCGGCGCGAAAGCAGGAGGCAAAAGCCAATGTTGCCAAATCGGAGTTTCTGGCAAGAATGAGTTTTGAAATTCGTACCCCCTTAAACGGAATTATCGGAATGACAGATGTGCTTAGTAAATATGATCTTTCACCCGAAGTTAGCGATATAGTAAATTTACTTCACCGTTCTACTGAAGTGCTTCTAAGCATTATTACAGATATACTTGATTTCTCAAGAATTGAATCAGGAAGAATGATCCTTGATGAGGTACCTTTTAACTTTAGAGAGGAGATTAACTATTGCATAGATCTGGCAAAAACAAATATAGGAGCCAGCGATCCGAAACTGATTTGTACTATAGAAGATAGTATTCCGGAAAGTATAATTGGTGATCCTTTCAGGTTGAGACAGGTATTAACAAACCTTATTAACCATTCAATAAAAAATACTGAAAAAGGAGAAATCCGCTTAAAATGTCTTCTTAAAAACAACAAGAATGGAATTATTACTTTGGCTTTCGAATTACTCGACACAGGAATAAGTTTTGACAAAGCAAGCCTGAAAAAGATCTTTGGCGAGTTTGTGAATATTGAAACCAAAGCTGGCAGGACAGGGGATGATTCGGGTTTTGGGACGATTCTTTCAAAACAACTTATTGAATTAATGGGAGGTGAACTATTTGCGGAGAGTCCTTCCGGCATTGCAGGCGACCAGGGGACTAAAGTATCTTTTACGATAATGACCTACTCAAATTTCAGACCAGTAAAAGACATATCTCTGGTTAAGATTACCTCCTTTGATAAAATCAGAACTTTGGTTATTACAGGGGAACAAAACAGAGATGAGGAAATATTGGGAACGTTACATAAATTGGGTCTAACTGTTTCAATTACAACTTTTCAGAAGTCCACAATAAACCAGATAAAGGCAAATTTGAATTACCCGGAGACTAAATATAATTTTATAATAATATTTGACGATGAAGATTTTAATGGATTTGATGTAGCCGGCGCAATTTGGAATAATAATCTTACATCAAATTATATAATGCTTCTTATTAGTAAAAACGACAAAAAGGGAAATTATCTTGACTGTTTTAAACTGGGAATTGATCATTATCTCGTGAAACCATTTGATATGAGCGAACTGATAATTGTTATAAAGAATAGTTTCCCCTATGTTGAGGATCCCTCTTCACTGCTAAACATCGGAAGAGAAAGAAGCGATATTAAGATATTGGTTGTTGAAGATAATAAAATGAATCAGAAAGTTCTGGGAACAATGTTAAAGAAGCTTGGATATTCCTTTGATCTTGCCAGCGATGGTTATGATGGTTACCTTAAGGCAAAAAATACGAAATACAATATTATTCTAATGGATCTGATCATGCCGGAAATGGATGGGTTTGAATCTTCACAAAAAATTCTTGAAATGGATAGGTCCAACTTAATTGTTGCCTTCTCAGCAGATAACATGCCTGAATCAAAAAGAAAAGCCGAACTTGTGGGGATTAAAGATTTTATTTCTAAACCAGTAAGAATGGAAGAGCTTAGAAAGTTATTTGCCAAGTACTTTTAGCAGTTTATTCCAAAATTTTAAGATATCTATAATTAATTCCAGGACTTAACGTACACATGGCTTTAGTAAAAATTGACGTATCAAGGTTTCTCGACCTTGCACTAACTATTCCTGTAATTGATGTCAGATCTTCATCTGAATTTCTTACTGGTCATATACCAGGAGCTTTGAACATTCCACTTTTTGATAATGAGGCAAGGGCAGCGGTAGGAACAAAATTTAAAATAGAAGGACGTGTCTCTGCAATTCTGGAAGGATTGAATCAAGCAGGATCTTCCCTCTCCTCAAAACTTGAAAGGGCTTTGTGCATAGCCAGTAAAGGGAAGCTTCTTCTCTATTGTTGGAGGGGTGGTTTAAGATCAGAAGCAATGGCATGGCTTTTTACTTTAGGAGGGATTGATACAGAAGTGTTGGATGGAGGATATAAGTCATACCGGCATCATGTTTTAAACCGGCTTTCTGAGAAAAGAAAAATGATAGTTCTGGGAGGAATGACAGGAAGCAGCAAAACTCATATTCTAAGGTATTTTAAGACAATAGGACAGCAGGTCATTGATTTGGAAGGACTTGCAAATCATAAGGGTTCGGCATTTGGATCTCTGGGACAACCTGCTCAACCATCTACAGAATATTTTGCAAATCTACTTTTTGAAGAATGGGATCAGCCTGCAGGAAATCTTCCAATTTGGATTGAAGATGAAAGCAGAAACATTGGATCAGTATTCATTCCCGATAGTTTTTATTTAAATATGCAGGATTCTCCAACAATAATTCTGATGATGGATAAAAAAGCAAGATTACCCAGACTTATTGAAGAGTATTCCAATTATCCGATAGAATCACTGAAAGCATCTATAACGAAGATTAGTAAGCGGATAGGTGGTGATAATGCAAAGGATGCCATCTTTGCAATTGATAAAGGGGATTTTGCCAAAGCAATTGAAATAGTTCTTGAATATTATGACAAAACCTATATGTATGGATTAAAGAAAAAGGAAAACGGTAATATTATTTATATAAATTCCAGCACTGAAAATATTGAAACTAATGCACAGAAAGTAATTGAAGTTTCCAGACAGATAACCTGGTGAAGGATAAGTGATTATTGACCTTTTACTTCATTCGAATCAACCCATTTATAAACCTTATCGGATCTCCTCAGATAATTAGGTATTTTAATTGAACAAAGTTCTCCCCTGAGGGCTTTTTCAGTCACTTTGAGGTCAACTCTGATTTCTTCAATTGTGTACTCAACAACCCCTGTAGAGGGCCCAATGATAATTATAGTTTCATCTATTTTTAAATCGCCATTTTCGAGCTTAATCTCGGCAACATTAAGTTTTGTAAAATAATTGGTAATCTTTCCAAGATAAACCTTTCTTCTTGTAGCGCTGGAACCATAATTTGTATTCCATTCCCCCATCTTCTGGCCGAGATAATAACCATCCCAGAAACCTCTGTTAAAAACTGTTGAAAGCCTCTCTCTCCAGATTTCAGTTTTTTCTTTGTTAAATGTTCCGCTCTCAATTGCTCTGATTGCTTCATCATAGCACGATGTAACCTGTTTAACATATTCAGCTGAGCGTGCTCTTCCTTCTATCTTTAGAACTCTGACCCCTGCATCAATAAGTTTATCGAGGAATCCAATTGTACAAAGGTCTTTAGGTGACATAATATATTGTTCATCTATCTCGAGTTCATAACCTGACTCCTTGCCTGTTGCAATATAAGATTTACGACATGTCTGGTAACATTCTCCCCTGTTTGCCGATTTATTATTTTCATGAAGACTCAAATAGCATTTTCCGGAAATAGCCATGCATAGGGCACCATGCACAAACATCTCAATTTTAATAAGTTCACCTTTAGGACCTCTAATATTTTCCTCCTGAATTTTATTACAAATGAATCTGACCTGATCAAGATTTAATTCCCTAGCCAAAACCACAACATCGGCCCATTGCGAATAGAATTTTAGAGCCTCGACATTTGTAATATTTAGTTGGGTTGATAGGTGGACCTCTATACCTGCGTGAAAAGCATATTTGATCACAGAAAGATCAGAAGCTATTACAGCTGAAATTTCATTCTCAATTGCAGTATCAATTATCCGGTGCATCTGTTCTATTTCATTGTCATAGACAACTACATTTACAGTAATATAGCTTTTAAGGTTGTTCTCTTTGCAAATTGAACTGATCTTCCTAAGATCTTCAAGGGTGAAATTATTTGATGATGCAGCTCTCATATTGAGTTGTTCAACTCCGAAATATATGGAGTCAGCTCCGCCCTGAATTGCAGCTATAAGCGATTCATACGAACCAACGGGAGCCATTATTTCAACATCTTTACGGTTCATAAAGGGCTGCAAATATAGCAATTAGTATTTATCCTTGTTCATAATAATCCTTATGCAGGATCCCCTTCCGACTTCCGAACTTTTCACGAAAATCCGGCCGTTATGATACTCCTCTACAATCCGCTTTGCCAAAGAGAGGCCTAAACCCCAACCTCTTTGTTTGGTTGTATATCCGGGATTAAAAATCTTATTGTATGCTGATTTTGGTATCCCTTTCCCCGTATCTGAGATATCTATTAAAGCATTTTTTTCTGTCTCTGTAATCCTGATTGTTATCTCCCCGTTTCCTTCCATTGCATCAATGGCATTCTTTGAAATGTTCTCGATAACCCAACCAAAAAGCGCCGAGTTTAAAGGGATTAATATTTCTTTATTGACATTATAATTAGTTATAAATCTGACCTTTGATGAAGTTCTCGATTTTAAATAATCAATGGCATGGGAAATAATTATAACAATATTTTCGTTTATCAATATGGGTTTTGATCCTATCCTTGAAAACCTTTCAGTTACTTTTTCGAGTCTTTCTACATCCCGGGCAAGTTCTTTGGTTATTGAAATCTCAGGATGTTTAAGCTGAAGAATCTCTATCCATCCGGCCAGTGACGATGTTGGGGTACCAAGCTGATGAGCAGTTTCTTTTGACATCCCAACCCATACCTGATTTTGTTCGGCTTTTTGTGATGAACTAAAAGCCATGTACGATACAAGAATAAAAAGAATAATTATTCCGAGTTGAATATAAGGGTAGAAAATAAGCATGGTAAGAATTATGCTATCCTTGTAATAAATGAGATTAAAATGACCGTTTTCAAGATTAATTTTTATAGGCTCATTTTTCTCTTTGATTTTTATAAGGCTATGCTTCAGATATTTATTGTCACTAATCCTTTCAATATTGAAATTTCTTGCAGAGATTATACTGTCTGATTCATCAGTTAAAATGACAGGAACCGTGTTATTATTTTCTATTATTAAAGAAAGGAAATCAACATTCTGGGTTGAATCGGAAATAGAGATAAGTCTCGTAGCTTCTGCCCACAATTTAACATTTTTTCTCTCCTCGGTCTTTAGTCGGCGTACCAGGTTCCCTGTATAAATTAAGGAGCTCATACCGATAAGGACAGTGAAAATAAGTAAAAAAATTTTCCCGATAGTTTTATGAGGGTAAAGATTCAATCTGTTTTCAAGTTAAATAGGATATTTTCTAAATGACTAATTTCTGTTTTATAATATTGGTCCAAAGTTACTTCTTCTTAAACAGATTTTTTACATAACTTTTTTTAGTGGAAGAGGGAGTGTCAGTTTTCACATTTGCACTATCCGTTTCATCCCATGAAATTCTGAATCTCGATTTTTTATTTACGGGTTCCTTCTTTGGCATGGTATCGCTTTTATACCAGCCGTACTCCTGGTTAAGAATAGTTTTAAGTGCTTGCCTTTCTGATTTAACACTGCTTTTTATTCCGCTTCTGGCAGCTTTAAGATCGTATCCAACTTTTATCTCTTCTCCTTTTCCCACAATTTTTAAGAGTAGGGAAGTACGACCAAGTCCGTCATCTTCAACTACCCCGAATTCGGTAACTGGGCCTATATTTTTCTTTCTTTTCTTACTCAAAAATTCTGATAATAGCATCTTTACATGATATTCATAAACATTATCAAAACTATGCTTCCCGTTTACAGTGAGATCGGCGGCAGAAGATTTTACATCCATCTGAGGAATATAGAGAAAGTTATTTCTGATAAAAAAATCATTTTCCATTTTTGCAAAACTTATGTTTTCCATTTCTGAAAGTTCAATGAACGAGGAAAGTTGTTTTACCGGATCAAAGTTTATAAGAGAACCATTGGCAAGGATATATTTACCTTCTGCTGAAATTGATTTTATCAGAGGATTAAGCATAGAATCCATGGGCATCAGGATAGAAAGAGAACCGGAAAGGGAACCTTTTAGATTCTCAGCTTTTATAAAAGTCTGTCCAAAATTATGAAATGTGGTAAATACACTATTTACATCTATATTCGTAACATTGAAACTACCACGGGCAATTACAGATTTATTGCTGCTCTGAACTATAAATCCATTACCAGAGATTATCCCGTTTAATGATTTCATATTAAATGATTTAATTGTTAATACCCTTGGCTTATATGTCAGGGTCCCAATAATTTTTGATGATGAAAATGATTTATAATCCAGGGTGTCAATTCTAAAATTTATATCAATAATGATATCATCAGGCATTGTAACAGCAATTTTCTTCCCGGATATTGTATCTGATAATGAATTATCCTTTAGAAACAAATCGGGATTTAATCTACTGAAAAATACCTCAGCTGTAGCAATCATCTTAACCGGACGGTTATCAAGCCATTCAGGCAAATTTTTAAATTCCCCATCAATTTTAACTTTATGTCCCTTATAAGTAAACTCCAAATTACTTGACTGTATAGTGTTTGAGAGAGTCAGAATACCGTTTACATTATTAATTTGAAATTTGTCATTTTTAAGGCCAAGTGTTAAAGAATTGAAATTCAGGTCTGCTTCTGGTTTCAGATCAACGAAATCAGAAAATGAATATTTCTTTTTCGGATCAAATCTGCCTGAAACCCTGAGATTAATATCAACCGACCCTTTTGCAGTTGAAATATCCTGCAAGTCGAAGAATTCCTTAAGTTCTTCAGGGATGACTTTACCTCTAAGAACCAATTCAACGGATGGATTATCAAACCCATATAATTTGAATTCCCCTGTAAATTCAGCCGATCCAAGCATTGCTTTAATGTCCCTGATTGAAAGGGAACTTGTTTCAGGACGTTTTTTTATTCCGTTTGAGAAATTTCCTGTAAAGGAGAGATTATTAATAGTTAAATGAGATTTTCCATATGTTATACGTCCATCCTTGAGGAAGAAGTTAATCTCAAGATTCGGATTAGATATTCTGGTCAACTTTCCTTTTATTTTACTATTTATTACCAGAACACCTGAGGGATCATATTTAGAAACAATGTTATAATATTTTGGAGGAAGATATTTTCTTATTTTAGCGATATCGATGTTATGTCCGGTAACATTAAGATCAAGCATGTTTTCAGATGATATAAGACCACTTAGCCCGAAATCGTAATTTTCCACATTTAGAGTTCCTTTTTTAAATAGAACACCGCTTTTGGAACTTAGCAAGGTTAAATCAAGTCCAGTTGAAATCGTTTTTGAAATTTTGAAATTAAAAAGTTGAAAATTGGATATCTGCATATCCGCTTTAGCGGCAAAATCAATATTATCACCCGAAATCACACTTTTAATCCTCCCGTTTTTAACTAATCCTCTTATTATCAATTTGGTTGCCAGGTTATTGTAATTTGTATTAATATTTGACAGATTAATTCTTTCAAGATCAATTGAAAACACTCCTCTTTCAGTACTAAGCGTTTTAACTGAGAGATCATAGTTAACATGTCCAGCAGTGTCAGTAAAAAAATTCATTTTGCCATTTTTTACACTAACCCGTTCAATCTTGTAAATTCCTTTAATGATATTGGTAATTTTAAATTCAACAACCACATCCCTTGCCCAAAGAAGAGTATCTGTATTAATTTCTATGAAGCCTGATTGATCAAAATCTGAAGATGAATGGATAAGAACATCTTTTAATTCAAGAGAAGCTTTTGGAAATTTACGCAGGAAAGAGAGTTTTAATGTTCCGAAATCGAATTTTGTTGAGATATTTTTGTTGATTGATTTCAGAATAGAAGTTGCAACCTTATCCTGCAATAGTAACGAGGAAACGAACAGAATAATCGAAACTGTTATGATCAGTATTGCAAACAGTTTCAGTATTTTCAATGTTAACTTCATCTGCTAAGTGAAAAATGGTAAGCCATTGGTTAGTGGGAGAGCTAAGTTAGTTCAATTATTTCAGAAGGAAGGATAAATCGTTGGTTTGTCCCAGGTCAATAGGATAAGTGCCGTACTTGAAGATCCTTATTTTACGATTTCCCCGAAGAGTTATTTTCCCATTTTCATACATCAAAAAAGTACCTTCTCTTAATCCTGCGACAAAAACTCCATGGTTTAGGGCAATGAATTCTTCGATCCTTTGTTCCCGGGTTTCTCCTGCGTGTTTTTCAGGATTTATATCAAGATAGTGAGGGTTAATCTGAAAAGGGATAAGCAGTGCTTTTACAGGCAGAGGACCAAGAAAATCCCTAATGTCATTTTTGGGATAATCGAGGTTTGTTTCTCCTGAATTAGTTGAATTACTTATAAGCAATAATCGCAAGTGCAACATATTGGTTTATAAAGTGTAGTGTATTATTTCCCAAGGTCTTTGATATTGTGATTTTCAGGAACGTTTTTAACAATAAAAGTATGAAAGGTATTGTTGAAAATATTAATTAGCAAGACTTTTCCGGAGAGTACTTTCCCTGTATCAGTAATTATTTTGATAACTTCATTTGCCATATAAGTTCCGGTTATTCCAGGAAGTACTCCAAATAGTCCAACCTGAGAAGGAAGAGGATTCTTGGTTTCTTTAACAGTTACTGAAGGATTATAACATCTATAGGTAGGGCCTCCTTTATAGTTGAAAACTGATATTACACCCTCGTATTTAAATATTGAACCATGTACGAGTGGTATGTCGAGAATAATGCAGGAATCGTTAATAATGTACCGTGAATCAATATTGTCGGTAGCATCTACAATAACGTCAAAATTCTTAAAAATAGAGAGCGAATTTGAGCCATTTATCCGGAGATTAAATAACTCGAATTCCGAAAGAGAATTGAGATGTTCAAGGCGGTTTTTTGCTATTATTGATTTGAGTTTTCCGACATCGTCCGATCCGTACAATACCTGTCTTTGGAGATTTGTCTCATCAACCATGTCAAACTCCGCTATACCAATTTTCCCGATCCCTGAAGCAGTTAAATATTGAAGAACAGGACATCCAAGCCCTCCTGCACCAACAACAAGTACCTTTGCCTTTTTAAGCTTCTCCTGACCCTTGACACCTATCTCGGGGATCATGATCTGTTTTCTGTATCGCCTTATTTCACGGGAGGATAAAATATCACCAGGCATACTAAAAATTTGGGTTGGTTTCTACAAAGATACATCGTTACAGGCAGGAATCAAAAATAACCAGAAGAGACGGTCAATTTGACCGTCTCTTCTTCAATGAAATATTATTAATTTAAAATATCAATCGTTAAATGTAAATGCCATCCCTATTTCAAAAGGATATAGATCATACCCGGCGGGTCCCTTTCCCT
>Ga0182021_10002505_pt1 | contig 21446 bp, 15 predicted proteins | sample 612E3MmetaG_FD_120493 | JGI IMG/M metagenome (GOLD analysis project Ga0182021, IMG submission 120493) | Permafrost microbial communities from Stordalen Mire, Sweden - 612E3M metaG (Illumina Assembly) | ecosystem: Environmental > Terrestrial > Soil > Wetlands > Permafrost | place: Sweden... | reverse complement strand
TGGTATCCGCTGGGCCTGATCTATTTCGACAAAGTCGCGAAGGACAAGTGCGAGGTACTGGACGGCCAGCAACGTATCACCAGTATCGGACGGTTCGTAACGAACAAGTTCGCGACCATGGATAACGGCAATCCGAAGAACTTCGACAGCCTGCCCGCCGACCAGCAGACCAAGATTCTCCGCTCGGGATTGCTGATTTACGAGTGCGAGGGGACCGAGACCGAGATCAAGCAGTGGTTCGAGACGATTAACATAGCGGGTGTGCCGCTCAACCCCCAAGAGCTCTTGAATGCCATTTACTCGGGGCCGTTCGTGACATTTGCGAAGCGCGAGTTCAGCAACAGCCAGAACGCAAACATCCAGATGTGGAGCGCCTACGTCAGGGGCAGCGCAAACCGGCAGGAGTTCCTGGAGCGGGCGCTGGACTGGGTGAGCAAAGGCGATATCGGCGGCTATATGAGCCAGCATCGCAAAGACAATAACATCAATGAGCTGAAGACCTATTTCAAAAGCGTGATCGACTGGGTTTCAACAGTGTTTGTCGACGTTCTCCCGGAGATGAAGGGTTTGGAGTGGGGCAGACTTTACGCGGAGTATCACGGTAAGGCCTACGATCCGAAGAAGATGTCCACCGATGTGAACGGCCTCGCCGCCGATTCTTATGTGACGAATCGGAAAGGAATCTTCGAGTATCTCTTGGGCGGTTCGGAAGACAAGAAGTTGTTGGCGGTTCGGGTGTTCGATGAAAAGGTAAAGCGCGTCGCATATGCTAAGCAGACACACGCAGCCGAGGCCAAGGGCAAGTCCAACTGTCCGCTCTGCGCGATAGGAAAAAACGCGAACAAGAGCAGAATCTATAAGTTCGACGAAATGGACGCCGACCACGTTTCCGCGTGGAGCAAAGGCGGCGAAAGTTCGCCCAAGAACTGCGAGATGCTCTGCATTACCCACAATCGGGCCAAAGGTAATCGATAATATGGGCGTGCCACAACCCGGCGCGAGGAGCAAGGGCGGAGAACCAACGCGACGAACTGCCAAATGCTGTGCAAGGACGACAATCGGACAAAATCGGGAGAATAAAAACGTGCGGTTCAATTCGGCGGAATAAGACCACTACCGTTAGTTAGGACATTCCGAAAGGTTATCCCCCTCCTTCCCCCCTCAAAAAAAAACGTCCCCGCTTTCCGGGGACGTCTGATGAAGTTTCCTGCAAAACCCAACCTGCTTCAGCTACCCCCAGGCTCACACCCCGAACAACTCCTTCGTGCCCATCGCAATGAGGTCCGGGTCGATCGTCGCCAGCATCTCGTTCACGTACTCCGTGAACTTCGGCAGCTCCGGCAGGTCCTCGCCCAATTCCTGCTTCAGTCGCGTGTTGTCATACACCACGTTCAAATTGAGATAAGGCAGGTACAGGTCGAGCGCCTCGTAGAGCCCCGTCAGCCCCTGTTCCGTGATCGCCTTCTCGTGCGTCTCGTCCCAGTCCTCCGGATCGACCACCTCGGGGAGTTCGCTCTTCGTGGACTTGGCGCACATGATCGCATACGCCTCATGGCCCGATACCGCCCTATCCGGCCCGCTGGTCAGGTGATAAAGGTCCCACTTCAGCTTGTCGCCCTTTGCGATCAGGCGCATCGTGCACTTGACGACGAAGTCCAGCGTCACCACGTCGGTCAGGGCATCGAGCATGACCGGCACGTACGGAAGCCGCGACATGGCGATCATGCTCCACAGGAATAGCTTCGCCATCTTGCGGTCGCGCGTCCCGCGGGCCAGTGTGATGCTGGGACGCAGCACGAGCAGCGGAAGCTGGTCGGCCACCGCCCACAAAATCCGCTCCGACTCCGCCTTGGTCTTCGTATAGGCCACGACGTGCGGCCCGCCGTTCGTCAGCGAGTCCTCTTCCTTGACGACGGTATTGCGCACATAACCGCACACCGTCGCGGTGCTGAAATGCACGAGCCTCTCGAGGTTCTCGAATCCCCGGATCACGTCCAGCATGTGCCGCGTGCCGTTGACATTGATCGCTTCACAGCTCTGTGCGTCCACGAACGACGTGGAAGCGGCACAGTTGACAAAGAGCTCCGTGTGTTTGCGGACCCAGCGCAAGTCCGCTTCATTCATGCCCCAAAGCTTCTCGGTGACGCTGCCCTCGACCGCCCGTATGCGCCCCATCATCTCGTCCAACTGCTTCCCGCGCGGCCCCGAGCGTTTCAGTCGCTGGATCAGACGCTCGAGTCCCGAGCGCCCCTCCGACTGTCTCACGAGGCACACTACCTCCTCGACCTGTGGCAATTCCAGCAGGTCGTGGAGGACCTGGCCTCCGATCAGCCCAGTCGCCCCCGTAAGGAATACCTTGTGATGCGGCCATTTCTTCAGGGACTTATGTACTGGTTCTAACGGCTCCTTCATGACGTTGCCTGCCCTCCGTCATTGAGAACCAACTTGCCGCGGCGGCCCGACTCTGTGTCCTTGAGCGGACCCGTGTTCAGCGCCGCGTCTTCGCACCGTTCGATGGGCAACAGGTTCTGCCGGTAAAGTTCTTCTGCGGGGTTCCAAACGGCGTCTCCGCCGGACTACCCCCGCCTTCTGCTTCCCCGACGATTTAGCTCATGAGAGTACCAAGTGCCACTCGGCTTGTCAAGACCTTATGGCCATCCTCTTGGTTGCCATGGAACATGCCAATGCTCCGGCAAAACCGCTTCCAGAAACAGGTCGGCCATGGCCTGAGTCAGGTCCGGCCACCCTTAGGCCATAAGAGGTTGCCGTTCATTGACTTACACCCAAGCTAAGGTTCTCTATTATTTCAAGCTCAGACTTGCGCCCTTCCCCGCGACCATCCGGGCATATGCCCCAACTATTACATCATCCGCCTGTGAAACCATCGGTTCCTGATGGAGGGTTTTGCATTGCCGGGTCCGCACATGGCCCTCATATTCCCCTCATTTGTACCACCTTTATATCACCTTATTTGGTCCATTCTATCTCCTTATCTAGGCACCAATTGGTGCATTTAGTGCTTGCAATCGCCTCCTTTTCGCCGATAATTCCTATCATGTTCTGGCATTCAACCGGTTCCGGGGGAAGGCAATCATGATCCGCGCACAGCATATGTGGTGGCTCGGTCTATGCGTGGTTCTATGCCTTGGGGCAGGACGTGCCCTCGCCGAGGGCGTCGAGGCCATTACCAAGCCCAGCGAGGACGTGACGCTCGCGTTTGTCCAGGCGGGACGCATCGCCTCCGTACTTGTGAAAGAAGGCGACGAGGTCAAGACGAACCAACTCCTTGTGCAGCAAGATGATGCGGCTCGGCGGGTGGAGCTCGCGCAGCTCAAGGCCGAGGCCGATGAGACCGTCAAGGTTCGGGCCCAGGAGGCGCAGCTGGCACAGAAAGAGGTGGACCTGCACAAGCTGGAAGAAGCTTTCGAAAAGAAGGCGGTCTCAAAATGGGATGTCGAGCACGCCAGGCTCGAGGTATCCATGGCGGAGTTGTCCCTCGAACTGGCGAAGTTCCAGCGCGGCCAGAGCCAACTCAAGTACGACCAGACCAAGATCGAGGTGGATCACATGCGTCTGGAGAGCCCCATCGCGGGCAGGGTCGAGAAGATCCTGCTCAAGACGGGTGAATCGGCCGATGCCCAGGCTCATGTCATTCAGGTGGTCAAGATCGATCCGCTGTGGATCGACGTGCCGGTGCCTCTGGCCGATGCAGGAAATCTCAAGGTGGGAAGAAGCGCCCAGGTGCGGTTTCCGGACAATCCGCCGCAGCTCGCCGCCGGAAAGGTAATCCACATCGGCGCGGTCGCCGATGCGGCGAGCGACACGCGGACCGTTCGCGTGGAGGTTCCCAATCCGACGGGGCGTCCCGCCGGCGAGCACGTCGCCGTGAGCTTCCCGGCGCCCTGAGCCAGCATCCCGCGGCACACGGTCAACCCCAAGGAAGGAGTCAAGTCATGGTAGGCCCCGGCAGTCCAGGACAGAGCGACAGACCCAAGGAAGAGCAGGCACGTGAGCAGGCCGGCGAGAAGCAGATCCGAGTGGGCGTGGACGAGCGGACCATGCAGGTCAGTTATGCCAACGCATTCCGCACCGCCCCGACGGCCGAAGAGGTGATACTCGATTTCGGACTGAACCTCGCCAACCCGGCGCGAGAAGGCCAGGCACAGCAGCCCGATGTTCTGTTCCAGGTCAGCCAGCGCGTCATTCTGAACTACTACACGGCCAAGCGTCTGGCGATTACGCTGAGTCAGGTGATTCGGCGTCACGAGGAGCAGTTCGGCGAACTCGAGCTGGACGTCAGCAAGCGCCGGACGGGTGGCACGTAATCCAGCATCGAGGCGAACAGGTTAACCATGTTCGAGCAGCGCCGTGAAGAGCAAGAGGCGGGGCCGAGGGGTGACGTGCACGCGACGACCGACCTGACGGTACAGGTCGAGAGGTTCGCCGGTCCGCCCGAGCAGTTCCTCGCTTACCTTCTCTCTCTCCAGTGTGAGTCCGCACCGGCGGAAGCCGGCGTCGTGCTTCGCGTTTCCCCCGAAGGGATGCGGGTGGTCGCTCTATACCCCCCTCCCAAGGACCCGGGCCAGCAGCCTCTGTGGCTCACCCGGTGTCTCGATCCCGCGGCACAGGTCGTCAGCGGCCGAGAGACGGCCCTTCTTCCGCTCCACGACGCGGCCGACCTCTACGGTCAGCCCGCCCGACGCCAACTGCTCATCGTCCCGCTCGGCAGGGAGACCGTCACCGGAGCCGCCGCGTTCGTCATCGAGCCGCGAAACGAGGCGGACCTCGCCACACGACGCGAACGTCTGGACTTCACCCGGGCGCTCTTGACTTTCTACGAGATGCGACTTGCGGCGGAAGGACGCGGGAGGGACATGGGAAGGCTTCGGGCCGCCATGGAGACCCTCGCCGCCATCAACGAGCACGAGCGTTTCGCCGGCGTCGCCATGGCGTTCTGCAACGAAGTCGCCTCACGCTGGAAGGCCGACCGCGTCGGCTTCGGCGTCCTCAAGGGCCGCTACGTCCATCTCAAGGCGCTGAGTCACACCGAGAAGTTCAGCCGCAAAATGACACTGGTCCAGGACATCGAGTCCGCGATGGAAGAGTGCCTGGACCAGGACGTGGAGGTGACGCATCCGGCGGCGTCCGATGCGACCAGCGTCAGCCGCGCGGCGGCCGAGCTTTCCAAGCGTCACGGACCGACGGTGGTGCTGAGTCTACCGCTCAGGCGCAAGGGAGAACCCGTCGGCGTGGTCACCGTGGAGCGACCGGTGGGTGAAACGTTCTCTCCCGACGAGATCGAGGCGCTCCGTCTTGCCTGCGACCTGTGCACCTCGCGATTGATGAACCTGTACGAGCACGACCGATGGTTCGGCGCCCGCTCCGTCGCGTCCCTGCGCGAGGGACTCGCCCTTCTCGTGGGACCGAAGCACACCTGGGCCAAGCTCATCGCCGTGCTCGTCTTCGCGGCGCTCGTCTTCCTGGTTGTTGCGAAGGGAGAATACCGGGCCGAGGCCCCGTTCGTGCTGGAAGCAACCGAGCAGCAGGTCATCCCGGCCCCGTTCGACGGATACCTCAAGGAAGTGTTCGTCGAGCCGCCGGACGTGGTCGAGGCCGACAAGACCGTCCTGGCCACGCTGGACACGGCGGAACTCCGGCTGCAGCTCGCCTCTTCCCGGGCCGAACTCGCCGGATATCTCAAGGAGTCCGCCGGCGCCATGCGCGACGGCAAGACCGCCGATGCCCAGATCGCCGAAGCCAAGGCCGACAAGAGCCGGGCCGAGATGCGACTCCTGGAACATCGCATCAGCCAGGCGACCATCATCTCTCCGCTCGGCGGCTGTGTCGTCAAGGGAGAGCTCAAGCGGAAGAAAGGGGCCCCGGTTAAGACCGGTGACGTGCTCTTCGAAATCGCCCCCCTCGAATCGATCCGTGCCGTGCTTTCCGTCCCCGAAGACCTGATCGCCGACGTCATCACCGCCGAGCGAAAGGCCCGGGCCGAGGGCAAGGAACTGCACGGCTCTCTGTCCACGGCGGCGCACCCCGAAATCCGCGTGCCTTTCGTCGTGGAGCGCATCCACCCGGTAGCCGAAGTCGTCAATCAGCGGAATATCTTCAAGGTCCGCGTCAAGTTGCTCGATGTCCGGGACAAGCTGCGGATGCAGCCGGGCATGGAAGGCGCCGCCAAGGTCGACATCGAGTCCAGACGCTACGTCTGGATCTGGACCCGTCGGCTGGTCAACTGGGCGCGCATGAAGTTGTGGCTCTGAGATGAGGACCCGCCTTGCCCGTAGATCGTCCCACATTCAGCGAGTCGTGGTACCGGGTCGCGACCCTCAGGCCCCGGCTTCGCTCCACCGTCCAGGTCTACCGTCAGCACTTCCGCGGACGCATGTGGCACGTAGTCCAGGACCCCGCCTCGAACCAGTTCTTCCGTCTCAATGAGCCGGCCTACCGCTTCGTCGCGATGCTCGACGGCCGCAGGGACGTCGCGGACGTCTGGCGCGTCTGCATGGAGCTGCTGGGCGACGATGCCCCCACGCAGGGCGAGGTCATCCAGCTCCTCGGACAGCTTTACGTTTCGAACCTCCTCCAGGCCGAGCTCCCTCCCGACGCCGAGGCCATGTTCAACCGGTACCGCAAGCGCATCCGGCGCGAGGTCCAGAGCTACCTCATGAACCTGCTGTTCATCCGCATCCCCCTTCTCGACCCGGACCATTTCCTCCGCCGCTGGCTCGGGGTGTTCGGGGCGTTCTTCAGCGTGTACGGGATGGTATTGTGGCTCCTGCTGATCGCGGTGGGGTCTTATTTCCTCGCCGGCCGCGCCGACGACCTCGTTCGCGGAAGCGACAGGATCTTCGACCCCGCGAACCTGCTCCTCCTCTATGCCAGTTTCATCTTCGTCAAGGCCTTCCACGAGTTCGGTCACGCATTTTCCTGCAAGAAGTTCGGGGTGAAGACCGGCACGGGCGGCGAGGTGCACGTCATGGGCATCATGTTCCTGGTGTTTACGCCGATGCCCTACGTGGACACGTCGAGTGCCTGGGCCTTCCGCAGCAAGTGGCACCGCGTGTTCGTCAACGCGGCCGGGATGCTCGTGGAGCTGGGGGTGGCGGCGGTGGCGGCGGTCGTCTGGGCGAACACGCGCGAGGGCGTTACGGCCCACGCCATCGCATACAACGTGATGTTCATCGCCAGCGTCTCGTCGCTGCTTTTCAACGGCAACCCGCTGCTGCGGTACGACGGCTATTACATCCTCTCCGACATGCTCGAAATCCCGAACCTCTGGCAGCGGAGCCGCGAGTATCTTTACTACCTGGTCCGGCGTTACGTCTGGGCAGTGAGGCAGGCGCGCGCCCCCGCGCATACGCCCGGAGAGCGCGTGTGGATGCTGCTTTACGCCGTCGCGTCCAGCATTTACCGGGTGTTCATCGGCATCGTCATCCTGCTTTTCATGGGGAACAGGCTCCCGCGCGAGATGATCATCATCGCGGCGGTGTTCGCCGTTTCGGCGGTCGTCGGCTGGATATTTGTGCCGCTGGGGAAGTTCCTCTACTACCTTGCGACGAGCGGCGAACTGGCCCGGGTTCGCGGACGCGCGGTCATCACCACGCTCATCGCCGCCGGGGTCGTCGTGGTCGCCGTCGGAGCCATTCGCGCCCCCGACCGCAGTCGCGTCGAGGGAGTGGTCGAGCCGGTCCAACTTGCCCTGGTGCACGCCGGGACGGACGGTTTCGTCCGAAGCTGGCAGGCTTCGGGCGCCGAGGTCTCCCCCACCGGCCCGCCCGTGCTTCAGCAGGACAGTCCCGAACTCGTCGCCAAGCGCGACCAGCTCCTGGCCGACCAGCGACAGTTTCTGGCCCGCCGGAGACTCGCGCAGACGAAGGAAGTCGCCGAGGCACAGATCCTGGGCGAGCAGCTTGCGGCGCTGGGCGACCAGATCCGGCGGGTGGACAACGAGATCGTGTCCCTCCGCGTGCAAGCCCCGGTGTCGGGCACGTGGGTCGCCCCTGACATCGATAATCTCCGCGGGACCTATCTCCGCCGCGGCGATAAAATCGGCATGGTCGCCAGTCTCGACAAGGTGATCATCCGCGCCATCGCCGGTCAGGAAGTGCCCGTGAAGGAGGCGGCGCCCCGCGTCGAAATTCGCGTCAAGGGAAGACCGGAGCAGTGCTTCTCCGGCACCATTACCAAGACGTTCGAGGTCGGACAGGAGGAACTCCCGTCGGCGGCGCTCGGTTACGCCGCGGGCGGCGCCATCGCCGTCGCCCCCGACGACCGACAGGGAACCAAGGCCGCCGAGAGGTTCTTCGAAATCCACGTCACTCCCGACACGGACAGCACCGTGCCGCTGCTGAGCGGACAGACCGTCGTCGTCCGGCTCTCCATGTCCCCCAAGCCGCTCATCGTCCAGTGGTATCATTCACTCCTGCAGCTCATTCAGAAGAGGTTCTTCATCTGAGATGTCCACCGTCCCGAGTGCAACTTGGCGAACGCTCTCGCGCAGCAGCAGCGGGAAGAAACTGTCGCGCGGGCTCGACGCCGCGTGGGAGTCGGCCGCCGGGTTCGCGACCCGGTTCGTCCCCCGGACGACGCTCTGTCTCCGGCGCGCCCGACGGATCGTCGCCATGGAAAAAGAGTTTGCCGGCATGGGCGACGCCAGACTCCGCGAAGCCGCCGTGGAACTCCGCGGCCTCTTCCGTCTTTCGCGTGATACGTCGCGCGACCTCGATCGCGCCTTCGCACTCGTCCGGGAGGTCGCCTCACGCCATCTCGGGGAAAGGCCTTTCCCCGTCCAAGTGGCCGGAGCCCTGGCCCTCGAGGAAGGTTGTGTCGTCGAAATGGTCACGGGCGAGGGAAAGACCCTGACGGCCACGATGCCGGCCACGGTCGGCGGCTGGCGCGGTCGCGGGTGTCACGTCATCACCGTCAACGATTACCTGGCCCGCCGCGACGCCGACTGGATGGGCAAGGTCTATCGCTTCTGCGGCTTGAGCGTCGCCTACATCGAGCAGTCCATGGGGACCGCCGACCGTCGTGCCGCGTATCAGGCCGACATCACCTACTGCACCAACAAGGAAGTCACGGCGGACTTCCTGCGGGACCGGCTGACGCTGGGGCGTCTGCGGGGACTGTCGTCGACGCTTCTCGCCAAGATCGCCCTCGGCCGCGGAAGCCCGATGGACCGTCTGGTCCAGCGCGGGCTCCACTCCGCCATCGTCGACGAGGCCGACTCCGTCCTCATCGACGAAGCGGTGACCCCCCTCATCATCTCGGGCGACGCGCCGAACCCCGAACAGGTGGAGGCGTTCCGGCAGGCCTCCGAACTTGCCGGCGAGCTCGAGGAAGACCGGGACTTCCGCGTCAATCACCGCTATCGCGAGGTCGACCTGACCCCCGCCGGAAAGGAACGTCTCCGGGAGTTGTCGCAAGCTCTGGGAGGCATCTGGAGCGGCACCCGACGACGCGAGGAACTGGTCGTCCAGGCCCTCATCGCGCGCGAACATTATACGCTCGACAAGCAGTACGTCGTCGACAAGGAAAAGGTCGTCATCGTGGACGAGTTCACCGGGAGACTCATGCCCGACCGCACCTGGCGCGACGGCCTGCACCAGGCCGTCGAAGCCAAGGAATCGCTCAATGTCAATCCGCCCAAGGACACCTACGCGCGGATCAGCTTCCAGCGGTTTTTCCGGTTGTATCAGAACCTCTCGGGCATGACAGGCACGGCGGCGGAGGGCCGGCGGGAATTCTGGCAGATCTACCACATGCCGGTCGCCGTCATCCCGACGAACCGTCCGTGCATCCGCAGGATGCTCCCCGACCACGTCTACGCCACCGAGGAGGCAAAGTGGACGGCGGTCGTCGAAGAAATCCGCCGGGTCCACGAGATCGGCCGGCCCCTCCTCGTCGGAACGCGGAGTGTCCGGGCGAGTGAACACCTGAGCGGACTTCTGGCGGCGGAAGGACTGGGGCACGTGGTGTTGAACGCAGTGCGTCACGCGGAGGAGGCACAGATCGTCGCGGGGGCCGGCCAGCCCGGACGGATCACGGTGGCGACCAACATGGCAGGCCGCGGGACCGACATCCGGCTCGGACGCGGCGTCGCGGAACTCGGCGGACTCCACGTCATGGCGACCGAGCGTCACGAGGCCGGTCGCATCGACCGTCAGCTTTTCGGCCGCACGGCACGCCAGGGCGACCCGGGGGACGCCGTCGCGTTCGTGAGTCTTGAAGACGAGCTCGTGCGGCGACACGCCCCGCACCTGTCGGCCGCCCAGCGCCGGACCCATGGAAAAGCAGGGCGCGAAATCTCTTCGACCCTGACCCGGGGCATCTTTAACCTGGCCCAAAGACGCGCCCAGCGCCTCGCCTTGAGACAGCGCAAGGGCGTCCTCCGCACCGACGACTGGCTCGACGAATACCTCGGCTTCGCCGGAAGCGAAGGATAACCGGTCACCCGTCCACTTCGTCGCGGGCCATTCGCGGCAGATCCACCGCATCCTGCTTGAACCGCTCGAACGGGATCTCGATGCCGTTCTCGATGAGTCGGCCCAGCGCCGCGATCTCGGCCGGCCGACGGACCCCGACGGCCGCCTTCAAGGTGCCGCCTTGATAGTAGCCCGCGAGGAAATTCCCTTCCTCGACAACGCCACGGTAGGCAATCCGATCAAACCGGCTTGCAAACCCCACGTATTGAACCGACAGGTCGAACTGTCGCGTCCAGAAGAACGGAGGCTCCTCAAAGGGTTTGCGGCTGCCCAGCATGGCGCGTGCGGCGTGCTGTCCCATCCGCTCGGCGACCCCCCAGTGCTCCACGCGTCGTTTGTCCCCGGAGCGGCGGTCGGAAACGACGGCGATGTCGCCCGCGGCGAATATCCCGCGCACCCCCGTCTCGAGGCGCCCGTTCACCGGAACCTCGCCATCCGCCACGAGGCCGCTGTCCTTCAGGTATTCCACCGCTGGAACAATCCCCAGCCCGGCCAGAACTACATCGGTCACGAGACGCCCGCCGTCCGACAGGACAGCCTCCTCCACCCTTCTGTTCCCCCTGACCTCCGTGACCGTCTTTCCCAGGTGAAAACGGACGCCCTGCTTGGCATGAAGCCCCCGGAGCCATGTCCCGACGCGGTCGCCGAAGACCTTGGCCATCGGAACATTGCCGTGCGCGACCACGTGCACCTGGAGGCCGCGCCTTCGGAGCGAGGCTGCCGCTTCCATGGCGATGAATCCGGCACCCATGATCACGACGCGCTTCGCTTTTTTCAGTCCCGCGAGGATCGCCCTCGCGTCGCCCAGGCTCCGCAGCAGGTAGAACCCCCGCAGGTCGGTTCCCGGAATCTCCGGGCGGCGCGGAATTCCCCCGGTGGCCAGAAGAACTTTGTCGAATGCGATGGGTTTCCCTTGGGCGAGTAATATCCTGCGCCGGGCGATGTCGAGCGAGGTCACGCGACGACCCGTGAGAAGCCGGATTCCACGCTCCTTGTAGAAGTCCTCGCTCCGCAGTGCCAGGTCGGCGGGGTCCACGTCGCCTTCCAGGAAGGTCTTGGAGAGAGACGGCCGGTCATAGGGGATGTCGGACTCCGCGGTGATCAGGATGACCCGTCCCTGAAAGCCCTCGCGCCTCAACGTCTCCGCCGCGGCATTGCCCGCCGCCCCCGCACCGATGATGACGAACGTGTCTTTCTTGCTTCCGCGCGGACGAGGCGCGCGAGATTCCTTTGGCTCTCCGACGTACACCTGGCCGTCTTCGACCTTCACCGGGTAGCAAGGCACGTCCTCGAGAGCCGGCGGCCTCAGCATCCCCCCGGTCGCCAGGTCGAAAGACGCGTTATGCCAGGGACAGGTGACCGTGGCGCCCAGCAGGAACCCTTCCGCCAGAGGCCCGCCGTAGTGGGTGCACATCGCCCCACAGGCATGAATGCGCTTGCCGATCCGGACGAGGAGTATCTTGCCGTCATCCGTCTCCAGGGAGACCGGCACACCTTCCTTGAGCGCGGATTCCTTCACCACTCTTTTCCACTGGCTGTCAGATATCAAATCGACCTCCATTCACCCGAACCCGTCGGCTCTCATCCCGGACGACGGCTATTTCGGCTTGTCTTCGGTAACGACTTTGCCGCCGATGGCCCGCCACGCGGACATGGACCCCAGGCTGTCCTCGACCTCGGCGAAGCCGCTCTTCCTGAGAATGGACGCGGCAATCATTGCCCGGCCGCCGCTGGCGCAATACGTGGTCACGGGACGATCTTTAGGAATCCTGTCCAGTTGCCCCGGCAGGTCCCCCAGGTAGATGTGGAGTGCGCCCGGAAGATGCCCCTTCTTCCATTCCTCTTCGCTCCGCACGTCCAGGAGCGTGAACTTCTGCCCGGAAGTTATCCTTCGATCGAGGTCCCTCGCATGAAGCACCGCCATGCTCGCATAGGGGCGTCCGCTCATCTCCCACGCGCGGAGCTCTCCTTCGAGGTAGCCCGCCACGTCGTCATAACCGATACGCACGAGGCGCCTGACCGCCGTCTCCACGTCGTCCGATTCTTGAGTGACCAGGAGGATCTTGCGATCATAAGGCAGGAAGAATCCCGCGAACCCGGGGATCATGTCCAGAGGGATGGAAATCGTTCCCGGGATGTGCGCCCCGGCAAAGGCTTCGGGACTGCGGGCATCCACCACGAGCATCCCCCCTTCCATGGCTTCCGCAAACCGGTTCGCGGACAGGGGGACGGGTCGGGGAAGTTCGTCGAGCGGCGGCGGACCTTCGAGGTTGTACTTCTCCATTCGCTTGAAGTACGGCGGCTGGTAGTGGCGTTCGCTCACCTTATGTCGGATAAACTCCTTCCGATCCGTTTTCTGAAGCACGGGGTTGTGCTTCCGTTCGTAGCCGAGAGTGGAGAACTCCCGTGACGCGATCCCGCTCCCGCACACCGAGCCGGCCCCGTGCGCCGGATAGAGGATCACGTGGTCGCCAAGCGGCAGGAGCTTCCGGAAGATGCTGTCGTAGAGGAGGCCCGCCACTTCCTCAGCCCGGTCGGGGAAAAAATCCGTCCGCCCGACGTCGCCGATGAAAAGGGCGTCGCCCGTGAAGACGGCAACCGGCTCCTCGCCGTACGCCTTGTCCGCCAAGGTGATCGAGATGCTCTCGTAGGTGTGCCCGGGGGTTTCGAGGACCCGCAGCACCATGGAGCCCAAAGTGAACGTGTCATTCTCCGCGACGGGGTTTCCATACGTGAAAGGTAGGGCCTTTCCGTGGTAGATCTTCGCGCCGGTCCGCCGGGCGAGGTCCATCGAACCGATCGCGTAGTCTTCGTTGCGATGCGTCTCGAAAATGTGCGTGAACCGCCCACCCTTCCCATAGGCAATATCCAAATAGACCTGGGAGTCCCGACGCGGGTCAATGACCGCCGCCTCGCCCTTGTCGCCGATGACGTACGACAGGTGCGCCAGTCCTTCCGAATGAACCACCTCATGGAACATCGCTCGACCCTCCCGTTTGCCTGTCTTAGGCGCTTTGCCCGGCGTGCGTGCCGCCCCCGCCAAACACTGTGAGTATACACAAATATCCCACGCGAATCACTGAAAAACACCGGCCGGAAGGCCAGGAACTCTTCCGACTAGGAGAGCTTTCCCGAGTCCGCCAGTACAATGATGGACCACATCACAGATTTTCTGAATTGCTTCCGGAGACTGTCGGGCTGAGAGCCGAAGGATGGTTATTCCGCCGGATCGGCGTCATGGGCGGGAAGAGGTCCGATGCGCTTTGTGCCGACCACCAGTTCGTCGATCCAGAGCTTCTGGGGGTGCGGCAACAGGCCCGGTCCAAAGTAGGGAGCCATCAGGAACTGGTTGAATTTCATCCGGGGGAAGTCGGTCGAGCGAAGGATGACATCCGTGTGTTCGATGACGAGTTTCCCGTCGAACCAGCCGCGGACGATGCCGTCCCGGTTGGCACGATCCTTCGCCAGATCCAGCGTGTTCAACTGGAAGTACCCCTCGACGCAGTGCCACTGGTCGTCCTTGAAGAGCGCTTCCTTGCTGTCGTACATCATCCCGTTGTAGCCGCCCTTCAGCGGTCCCTGCGTCAGGCCGTGGGGCATGTTCTGATTCTGGATGTCCTGTGCGGCAAGACGCAACCTGCCGTCCACCGGTTCGATGTAGAGAGTGAGGTGGGTTGCCGCCGGGCCCACGAACCGGGCGTTCTCGGTGGTGAGAAAGTGCGTCAGATGCGGGTGGTAGTTTCGACCGGTCCAGCCCCAGCCTTTCGAGAGCTTGAGGTAGAAGCGGATGTAGACGGCGTCGGTGGGTTCTAACGAGCGCCGGGCGCCCGCCGATCCGGCCACCTTCGAATTGGCGTCCGTCCACTCATACTCGACGCACCCTTTGCCGGCCGCCGCGCCCCCCACGATCCGGAACCGGGTTGTGTCGTACCAGCCGCGATTCGCAAGATCCGCGTCCTCGAAGCTCTCGCTGAAGAGGAATCCCTCAGGTCTATCTTCCGCTCCAGCGGCTGGCGCCTGCGATGCGGTTGCGACGATCCCCACCCACGTCACAAGCAGAAAGGCCTTGAGCAAGGAACCCCCCTTCGGCACGGGCTTCTTGCTAACATCTTACCAAACAAGAAGTTACGGCACAACCACCTTCCGTAAGAAACCTGCAAGATGCCGACAGCCGCTTGCCTCGCCGCGCTCACCGGCTAATGACGAACACGGCCGTGTCGGCGAGACGGTTCACGTCGGAAGTCACCTCGCGCGACTCTTCGGTATCGAGGGCGACGCGTTCGAGCACGTGAATTCCCTTCGCCGCGCAGAACTCCTCGAAATCGAGGATCGTGAAGAATCGGATGTTGGGACTGTTGTGCCACCGGAAGTGCAGAAGTCCCGGCGCTTCCGGCGCCCGGCCCTCTTCGGCGAGCATCCGACGCAGCTTGTGGTAGCCGAAGTTGGGGAAGCTCACGATGCACTTTCGCCCCACGCGCAGCATGTCGTCGAGCAGCCCTTCGACGTTCCGCACCGCCTGAAGCGTCTGCGAGAGCACAACGAAGTCGAACTGCCGGTCGTTGAACGCCGCCAGGCCGTCGTTGACGTCGGCGTGAATCACGTCGAGTCCGCGCCGCGAGCATTCGATAATGGCCTGTGGATTGAGCTCAATGCCCACCAGCGTCCCGCCTCCCTTCCCTCGCAACCGGCTCAGGAGCCCCCCGCTGCCGCAGCCAAGGTCCAGCACGCTTGCACCCGCCGGTATTCGCTCGACGATCCGGTCGTAGTCCATCCGGTGCGGGTGAAAGATGCTCGTCGCGTCGCAGGCATAGACGTCGTCGTCTTCGCCGGCCTCCCGGGGCGGCGCACCACTGAGTTCCGCCAGGAACGAACGCAGCAGTTCCCCATACGTCCCGATGTCGTCGGCCAGAAGGAAGGCGTCGTGGCCGCACCGGCTGGGAACGTTGACGTACGTGACGGGGCGTCCGAGGGAGACGAGCGCACGGACGATGTCCCGCGACTGCTCCGGGGGGAAAAGCCAATCACCGGTGAAACTCAGGACAAGCCACCGGCACCGGCTCCGGTCGAGGTTCGCCTTGAGCCGCTCCGGCGTGGGACCCAGGTCAAAAAGGTCCATCGCCATCGAGATCGTCACGTAGCTGTTCGCGTCGAACCGCTCGACGAACCGGTCCCCCTGGTAGGCGAGGTATGAGCCGACCGAGAACTTCTTCTCGAAGGTCGTGGGGACGTCGCGCGGCTCCAGGCGGTCGGTCTCGAACTTCTCCGTCATCGCCTCCGGCGAAAGATACGTGATGTGGCCGAGCATGCGCGCGAGCGCGAGGCCCACCGTCGGCCCGCCGCGACTGTAATACTGCCCGTCCTCGAAGTTCGGGTCGCGCAGGATTGCGTTGCGCGCCACGACGTCGAAAGCAAGCGCCTGTGCCGTCAATCGGGGCGAAGTTGCAATCGCCGCCGCGCCTGCCACGCGCTCCGGGTATCGCGTCGCCCACGATAGAACCTGGTGGCCCCCCATCGACCCGCCGGTGACCGCAAGAAGCCTCTCGATGCCGAGGCATTCCACGAGCCGAAGCTGCACGTCCACCATGTCGTTCGTCGTGATCGTCGGGAAGTCGGCCCCGTACGGTCGGCCCGTCGCCGGGTTCGTGCTGTTGGGACCGGTGGTCCCGCGACAGCCGCCCAGCGTGTTGGGACAGATCACGAAGTACCGGTCCGTGTCGATGGCCTTGCCCGGACCGACGGCAACGTCCCACCACCCCGGGTCGTCGCCGTCGTCGTGTCTCGCCACGTGCGAGTCGCCGCTCAGGGCGTGACAGATGAGCACCGCGTTGTCACGCCGCTCGCTCAGACGGCCCCATGTTTCATAGGCGACGACGACGTCCACGAGCCGGTCGCCGAGCTCCAGATCGAGCGGCCGGTCAAGGCGCAGGCACTTCGCGTGGCGCAGCGGTCTCGACGACCGTGCACTGTCGCTACTGGTGAACGCTTCGTTGCTCATGGGTTCCTCCGCCGCGCGGCGGGCGTCACTTCTGCGACGCCCGGAGCGCCTGGTCCAGGTCCTCAATGATGTCCCGCACGTCCTCGATGCCGATCGAGAGGCGCACGTACTCGTCCGTCACGCCGGTCTGCGCCTGCTCTTCGGGCGTGAGCTGCGAGTGCGTCGTCGTGGCCGGGTGGATGATCAGCGACTTCGCGTCGCCGATGTTCGCAAGGTGGCTGAAGAGCTTGACGCTGTTGATGAGCTTGACGCCGGCCTTCTTGCCGCCCTTGATGCCGAAGCCGACGATCCCGCCCGCGCCGTCCGGGAAATACTTCTTCGCGTTGGCGTGGTCGGTGTGGCTCGACAGCCCGGGGTAATTCACCCACGCCACGGCGGGGTGTCCCTCGAGGAACTGCGCCACGACCAGGGCGTTCTTTGCGTGTCGCTCCAGCCTCAGGTGCAGGGTTTCGAGGCCCAAAAGCGTCAGGAACGACCCGAACGGGCTCTGACAGCCGCCCACGTCCCGCAACCAGTGGGTGCGGATGTGGATGATGTAGGCAATGTTGCCGATCGGCCTGAGCGCCTCCTCGAAGACCATGCCGTGATACGCCGGGTCGGGCGCGGTGAACTCGGGCCACTTCTTCGGCTCCTTCGCCCACGGGAACTTCCCGCTGTCCACGATCGCCCCGCCGATGTGGACCCCGTGGCCGCCGATGAACTTCGTCGTCGAATACACCACGATGTCGAAGCCGTGCTCGATCGGGCGGAAGAGCGCGGGCGTCAGCACGGTGTTGTCAACGACGGCCGGAAGCCCGTGCTTGTGGGCAAGGTCCGTGATCCGCTTGTAGTCCGGCACGTCGAGCTTCGGGTTGCCTGGTGTCTCGATGTAGACCGCGCGGGTGTTCTCGTCCACGAGCTTGTTCAGCGTCTCCGGCCGGCTCGGGTCGAAGAACCGCACCTCGACGCCGAGTTTCGAGAGCGTCTGCACGAAGAGCGTCCACGTCCCGCCGTAGAGGCTGGTTGCCGAGATGAAGTTCTGCCCGGCGTGCGTGATCGTGAGAATCGCCGCCGAGATCGCGGCCTGACCGCTCGCGAACGCGAGTCCAGCCGCCCCGCCGTCGAGCGCCGCCAGGCGCTTCTCCAGCACGTCGTTCGTCGGGTTCATCAGCCGCGAGTAGATGTTCCCGAACTCGCGCAGCGCAAACAGGTTCGCCGCCTGGTCCGTGCTCTTGAAGACGTAGCTCGTGGTCGCATAGATAGGCACCGCGCGCGCCTGCGTCGCGGGGTCCACCCCTTGCCCGGCGTGCAACGCCAACGTTCCCAGTCGAAGACCTTTTTCCGTGCTCATTCGTCTGCTCCTTTCCAATGGGTTCTTATGTCTCGTGGATCTGTTTCCGCTGCATGCGTCGACTCTCAGACGCCCCCCAAAGCCCCCTCGTAGAGCACCGTGGACAGGTATCGCTCCGCCGAGTCCGGCAGAATGACCACGATGGTCTTTCCCGCGAACTCGCGCTCGCGTGCAAGGCGCACCGCAACCGCCGCGGCCGCGCCCGAGGAAATCCCGGCCAGGATCCCTTCCTCCCTCGCAAGTCTTCGCGCGGTTTCCACCGCCTCCTCGTCCGTGACCTGCTCGACTCGGTCGAGCAACGAGAGGTCGAGGACCGACGGGATGAACCCGGCGCCGATGCCCTGGATCTTGTGGGGTGCCGGCTTCAGGTCCTGTCCCGCGAGCTTCTGCGAGATGACGGCGCTCTTCGCCGGCTCCACCGCCACCGAGACGATCGGTTTCTTCTTCGTCTTCTTGATGAACCGCGAGACCCCGGTGATCGTCCCGCCCGTCCCAACGCCCGAGACGAGCACGTCGATTGCGCCGTCCGTGTCTTCCCAGATCTCCGGTCCCGTCGTCGTCTCGTGGATCCCCGGGTTGGCCGGGTTATCGAACTGCTGCGGCAGGAAGAAGCGTCCGGGGTCGCTCTTCGCCATCTCTTCGGCCTTCGCCACCGCGCCCGGCATACCCTTCGGTCCTTCCGTCAGTACCAGCTTCGCCCCCAGCATCGCCAGCACCTTGCGCCGCTCGATGCTCATCGTTTCGGGCATCACGAGCGTAATCGCGTATCCTCGGGTGGCCGCCACAAACGCGAGCGCGATCCCGGTATTGCCGCTCGTCGGCTCGATGATCTCCTTCCCGGGCCTGAGCACTCCCCGCTTCTCCGCGTCCCACACCATCGCCGCCCCGATGCGGCATTTCACAGAGTACGACGGGTTCCGACCCTCCACCTTCCCCAGCACCGTCCCGCCGACGCCCTTCGCAATCCGGTTCAGCCGCACCAGCGGCGTCCGGCCGATCGAGAGCGCATTGTCCCTAAACCAGTTGGCCACGATTCCCTTCCTTTCTCGTTTCCCGGTCAGAACTCATACTTGAGCTGGAGCCACCACGCCCCGTCCTCTTTCGTGTTAGCCAGGGTTCCGAAGGCCCCCCAGCCGGCCGTAAGCGTTGCGCGCTTGTTGATGATCCAACTGACGTCGATGACGTGCCAATTGTCCTCCTTCTCCACCAAACCAGGGATCTCGTCGTATTGGTTCGCCTTCTCGCGGAATTCGTATGCCACCAGCAGCCAATCGGTGGGCAGGTAGGCCACGCTGCCTTCGAACGTCGTGCGCCGACTGTCCCCGAAGCCCAGAAAGCCCAGGTTCGCCGCCTCGCTGTTCCTCAGACCCGCCGTCAGGATCAGCGGACGACTCAGCGTCCACTTGTCGACGAACGTCTTGCTGGCGGTCAGGGTGAAGTCCACCCCCGACGGACGCTCATAACCGATGCTCGATAGAGCCCCGCCGAGTTTGCGGTTGATATCCGCGATTCCTTCGTTGACCTTGTAATGCAGGCCCACCGTCACCGCCGGCAGCGGCAGGTGGAAGCTGTTCTCCTCAACCAGCAGCCCCCGGACGTTGAAGTGGTAGAGCCGCACATCCTCCCGCCCGATGTCCACCCCGGTGGCTTTCTGGATGTCTTCGTCCAGCGTCCCGATGCCGAAACGATCGAAGCCAAAGCCCAGCTCGAGCCGCCGGAACAACGTTTCAGTGACAGTAAATGCCTGAAGGTTCTTCTTGCCCGCGATGACGTTCGAGAATGCCGCCGAAGGCAAGCCGAAAACCTCGCCCTTCGCGCCCGGATTGACCAGGTAGGCCATGGGCGTGATCGCCCCGCCGCCGTAGCCCTCAATCGTGTGGAACGGCAGTGGCGGCCCCTTCTCCTCCGGCTTCGTCGCGGGTGTCTTGTCCGCCGGCGCCGCGTCGGAAGACGCGCCCTCCTCGGCGGGGACAGGTTCGTTCACGCTGGACCCCGCCGGACTCTTCGTGTCACCCTCGCCGGCATATACCGCACCGGCCAAAACCCCAAAAACCAACAATCCCCCAATGACCGCCTTCATTCTCTTCCTCCTTTCCCGTTCTTGAGTAAACTGCCGTTGAACACCGACAGTCAAAGCGATGAGATACCCCTCTCGCTTTGCCTTCCCAATCGATTTGTCCTGAGTTGACGTGCGGCTGGGGAGTCAGATGCAGTAGGATGGAGTACAACACATGCCCATGTGGTACTCTTGTTCGACGAGCGCCTCGAACGTGATCCCATCATAGACTTCGGAGGCGGCCTTCATGGCACGCTCCCACATTGGCAGGAAGACGCAGCGCCCCTGGAGGACGCACTTCCCTTGGGAATCACCGGACATGCAGCCGACCGGTGCGAGAGGTCCTTCGACAAACCGGATGACCTCGCCTACGGACAGTTCGTCGCGCTTGCGGCGCAGGAGGTAGCCCCCCACGTTTCCGCGACGTGATTCGACAAAGCCCCCCTGCTTGAGCTGGACCAGAATGACCTCGAGAAAGCGCGGAGGAATGGACTGTGTCTGGGCAATCTCCCCCACGTTCACAGGCCCAAGGCCCTGACGCTTGGCCAGCTCAAAAACCGACCGGATGGCGTATTGGCATTTCTGGGACAACATGCTTTCTCCTTGACAACCATCTCGGTCGGGATAGTATCATAAGGAGCGTGGCATGTCAACCTCTTTTTAGGTTTTTTTTGAACAAAAGGCGATGAACCTCTATCACAAGCAGTTAAGAAAGGACGGAAACCATGAGAGGCATTGCATTTGTGGCGTTAGGCGTGCTTATTTTGGTGCTGATCGTGGGCAGTCAAACCCAGGCTCGGGCGGCGTGTAGTTGTACCGGCATGCAAAAAGTAGCTGCCACGGAGGAAACCCCGGTTATCGAGCAGAAGACCTGCCCGGTGATGGGCAACCCGATCAACCCCAAGATTTTCGTGGACTACAAGGGTCGGCGCATCTACTTCTGCTGCAACATGTGCCCGCCCGTGTTCAACAAGGACCCGGAGAAATACATCAAGATCGTTGACGAGCAGCTGAAGGCTGCGAAGGAAAAGGCAACGGAAAAAGTGCCGGAGAAGATGCCCGAGACCAGGTGACGAGTTGAAACCGGTGTGCAGGTAGCCGACATCCTTCCTGTACCGGACGCAGTTCGTCGCCCGGAGGGCGGTAGTTTCTCGGCACTTTCTGGAATTGGCCCGTTGCAGGCGGGGGCGCAGACGTATCGCTTTTGTGCCATCCGGCGGCATGGGCTATGTGCATTGCCCTACCCTGCAAGCCCTCCGTGCACGTCCTCAGGGTTTCAAGACCACTCGAAGGCGCCTTGGTGTTCTCCACAGCGGAGAGAGTGGGATTCGAACCCACGGTCCCCGCAAGGGGACACCGGTTTTCGAGACCGGCCCGATCGACCACTCCGGCATCTCTCCGCGTTGCAACTCATTGTAGCATCAGATCGCTGCGAAATCAAGGACACACACTATGATACTCCCCAAAATTAGGACCAGGGGTTAAGATAGTCTCGCGGGTCCGAAAGCACAGATCGGAGGCGAGGCAGATGGGTCAGCGAAAGCGGCACAGCGCGGCGTTAAAAGCGAAGGT
>Ga0182021_10002504_pt1 | contig 21448 bp, 22 predicted proteins | sample 612E3MmetaG_FD_120493 | JGI IMG/M metagenome (GOLD analysis project Ga0182021, IMG submission 120493) | Permafrost microbial communities from Stordalen Mire, Sweden - 612E3M metaG (Illumina Assembly) | ecosystem: Environmental > Terrestrial > Soil > Wetlands > Permafrost | place: Sweden... | reverse complement strand
ATATAAAGAAAAATATGATTCAAATAATCAAATAGCGTTTAATTCCCCCAATGGCGATTTGGTAACCGTATATTTGGAAAAAACCCAGGGGTTAGACCAAAGACATGGCACATATGCATATGTAGTGGCGAGAAGGAACAAACAGGATAGTGGGTTTGTTTGGATGGCATTAAAATTTCATCAACGACAACATGAACCGTTTTTCCAATCTATTCTGAACCAAGACCATTATAATAAACAATTAGGATATACCGTCTTTTCCCTTAATCGGAACAGTCATAAGGGAGAGGTAAATATGGGTATAGATTTCAACAGAAGTCCTAATCGTAATCCAAGTCTTACAAAACCTGCTCACGCAAAGCTCTATATATTTGATCTCTGGAAATATCATCGGGCAAAGTTGATAGTTACCGCAGATTCCCGTGATGAAAACTACTCCGAGTTGTTATTTGGACCTGATTCAGGCGGCTTATATGATGAAAATGGCGGTGATCTTCAGTTACCGGACACAATTCCCCAGCTCACACGGTTTCGCATATCAACTGATATGCCGCTCATAAAGGCAGCGTTTAATGAGCACATCGGCAACAAAGGAGAACCAATAAATCCATTTGTCTCTTTTCCCCAGGCGTACACAAAGATTGAGCGGTACGCGCTTAACTCTCTGAAGGCGGAATAGCCTCTTCTTCCTTATCTTTCCTATCGTAATTAATGAAGGGAGGGTTGTAGTCAGGCATCACGGTTCTCATATTTTTAGTAAATGCGATTAAGCTGTTTTGTGACGGGCAGATGCGTTTGAGGTCGTCTGCTTTAAGCACCGCGAGCTCCGGAACCGTGTGCAGTTTCTCATCAATCATCCGATTATAGAGATAACGCCCGGGTTTAATAGTTTCCAGAGCTCTGTCGCCAAAATACCATCTGCGCCACACGCGGACCAAAACCCAATATAACTCCTGCCGGAAGTCGCCGATCTTCGGGTCTCCGCTCGTCTGGGCTTTGATCTCTGACTCCGTCAGAAACCGTTTGTACTTCCCCTCTCCCTGCCGGTCGATAGACAAGGTTAAGATTAATACATCATGCGGGGAAAGCACCTGATCAACGGTAAATTGACCGCTCGCCTGAATTTCCGTAATGTTGTAGCGGAGCTGGTCCCGAAACGGGTGGGTAAACCGCCTATCCTTCAGTTCGTTCTTCTGTAATACGTCGTGGTCAACATGTTCCGGCATCCACGATTTCCTGACAACCTCACGGACCTCAACGCCTGCAAACTCAGGTAACATCTGTGGATTCCCCTCCGGCAAAGTCATAGGAAGCTATTGTAGTATATATACCCTCTTAATCTAAAATAGATTAACACCCGCCCGCAATTCCGATTGCGAGGGGTAGATCACGTATATACTTGATGTGTCACACCCGGTAATTTATTTATTATCCTGTCACCTCTGTAACACCAAATATTTCAACACCGTCGTAACTAGTTTGAACTTGCAATATTCGGGTGCCAACCTTAATAACAATTATCCTGGGGCCGGGTTCTTGAGATATTGAAATAATTTTGGCAGTTTCTAGCCATCCTAATTCCCGTAATTTCTCAATAACTAAAGAGTAATAATTTTCTCTTTGTGATTGATAAGTCTCCTTCTTCCGAATATCTTCAAGCCAAATAAATATAATAAACGTAGTCGATGTTAGCATTGCCCCATAACTTAACCATTGGCAAAAAATTGCGAAGTTCATGATATTAGGTTGAATAATATTTTTTGAGGAAATAATAAATATAAAAACTAAAAGTGAAGCGAAAAACAACTTTATCAAATTTTTTAAAAATCCATAAGCAATCTTTTCAGGAGCTACGTATGGCGCCGGCTGAGTCGGATTACTATTCGTCCGTATCATAAAGAAGTTAGATTTCCAGTACGAGTAAATTGCGATTGTAATTATTGAAAAAAATAAAACGATGATATTTACTAAATTTAAATTTTCATGGTTTAGGAGCAGTGAGTTGAGCTTTAATCTGTCTGAAAAATCCACTGCGAAAAATGCAAAAACCTGTACCAAAGCGGGTGTTAAAGATATTATCGTATTAAAAATATTATTTGCAAAATCCTTGTGTTTCATAAGTTGATATCTACTATTTCCACTGAAATATCGCGCCGAGGAGCGTCATCATCGGTGAAACGTTCCACCACTGGAACGACGGCGTGGTTGCAGGCTGTGGCGGCATGTACGTTGGCGTTGCGGTAACCGTTACCATTGCAGTCGGTGTCGCTGTCGGCGTAGTTATTTCGGTCGGCGCTGGGGTAAGCGTTACCGTCCCCACCTTCGCTGAAGCTTCGGTGGGTAAAGGCGTTGGCGTATAGGTTGCAATCGGCGCGTAGGCCGCAGGCGGTAGGATATATCGGGTGGGTGGAACGGTGACAACCGGCGCCTGTGTAGTAACGGTATTATTCGTGCTTCCGCCGCACATGACCATGGAAGCATACGAGCAGGATGAACCGGTCCAGCCGTCATTGCAGATCACATTGCCATTCCCCTGCGGCCCCACACCACAATTGACGCCGCTATGACCCGAACAACAGCCACTGGTTGCAAAAACAATTGAAGGAAAAAGTAAGAAAAGTGCGGGCAGGAGGAATATTTTTTTCATATGCCTCCCTGATCATCGGCATACTACCACAAACCGTCGGGTTTACCAATACGAAGTTACCGAAACGGAATCTGTGGCATGCAGGCCATTTTGTACTTACCCGATGTTCCTTGGTATAATGAGCGTTCATGAATCCTATTGTTCCGCCTATTGCCAAATTCTTAACCGCAGGCACGATTCTTGCCGATATCGCAATCGTCGCCTACGTTATCGGGTGGCTTGTGGGATTGGCTATCAAGCCCATTACTGCGCTCCGCAATAAGGCAATTGAGATGATCGCGCCATACGCCCGCATCCTCGGATTTCTTCTCGCTCTCTCAGCTATGGCAGGTAGCCTGTTTTACTCGGAGATCGCCAAGTATCCGCCGTGCTTCCTCTGCTGGTGGCAGCGGATTTTCATGTATCCGCAGGTGCTTCTTATCGCCATGGGGATAATGAAGGATGACAAGAAAGTTGCTGATTACACGATCGCCATGTCTATTATCGGTTTTGTCATTTCCGTCTACCAATATTACATCCAGATGGGCGGAGGCCAGCTTTTCCAATGCGATCTCAATGGCGGCGTCTCCTGCACCCAGCATTTCCCCTTGGAATTCGGCTACGTGACGCTGCCCATGATGGGCCTGACGGCTTTTGCGGGGCTCATTATCCTTATGTGGATTTCAAAAAAGCACGCGAAGTAAGTTATTTCTTCTTTGATCTCACCATTTGTACCATCCCGCCTAAACCCCAGATGACAGCGAGAAATCCGACGATCCCGCCGACAAACGGCGCCTTAAACATGAACCAGAGGACGGGCACCCCGACGGCAATCTGAAGGAATGTGTTATCTTTCGTTTTCGCTTTGAAACTATCGAGTATATACCACCCGACCCAGAGGGCGACAAACAGGCGGCTTATGGCAATCGCGATAATGTAAAGTAAAACAAGAAGTAACGCAAACGGGATTCCAATAATGGTCACAGCGAGAATGACGGCAACCACGGGAACGACCATAAGATACACAAACCCCTTCAGCGCTACGGCTATAGGATCTTCCTTCATGACGGTGAATATCTTCTGCGTGACTGCCGGCATAAACTTGAGCATAAGAAGACCTACAACGAGAAAAAATAAAATAGACGGAATTGCATTGGCCGGCCAGGGATTGGGAGCGGGCTTTGCGGCAGCCTGCTGTTTATTCTGCTTCGCAGTAGGCTCATTGGTGACCATCCCGAGAATGGATGCGCTCTTCGGTACAACCACTTTCGTATCGCTCACATAGTGAAGATTTCCGTACACTTTTGCGGAATCTCCCAAAATAAGTGAACTGGTCTCTACATCAACATTTCCGTGAACTTTCCCGTTAATACCGATCGTTTCCCCGTACCCGCCGAGCGATTTTCCGATAATGCCGTTCTGTGTCAGTGTCTGTGCGGCAACAAATAACTCACCCGATACAGAGCTTGCTTGCGATTGGGTAAGCGTTTGTCCGAATGCGGTAACATTCCGTTTTACCGGTCCTTCGATAGTGATCGTTTGACCGGCGAGTCGTAGATTTCCGTCAACAACTCCACTCACCCGAAGCATTTGAGCTGCACAGATGACATCGCCCTCAACAGTCCCTGATATGGTCACATCGTTTCCTGCACAATAGACGTCACCGTGTACGACTCCGTCCACTTTCACCGATTTGGCACCAATAAAAAGAGATCCATCAATGACCTGATCTCGGCTTACGTCTACCATCTCCCCGCTTTCGACTTCAAATGCGTGCGCCGCTGGAACCACGCGGAATGCGGCAAATAAAATGGTTATGGCAAGTATAAACCGAACAAACTTCATATTCATACTATATCATAATTATCGGCTGGCACGAAGCGCATTAAATATGACGCTCACATCAATAGCTTCCTGGATAAATGCACCCAAAAGCGGTGGAATCATGCCGAGCGCCGCCAAAATCATCCCGATGATGCTTAAGCCGATACCGACCCAAATACTCTGAAGCGCAATTGCGATTGTCCGCCGTGCAATCGTGAGCGATTCAAGGACGACCGAAAAGCTTCCGCCCAAAAACACGAGGTCAGCCGCCTCGGAGGCCGCCGTTTGCTCCTCATTACTGAAAACCATTCCGACGTCGGCGGACGCTAGAGCGGGCGCATCGTTAATCCCGTCCCCGACCATAGCCGTCACCCGTCCAAGCTGACGCAAATGCTTAATACCGTTCATCTTATCCTGAGGTGTGCATTCCGTTTTTATATCGATATCTAATCCGAGCGATTTGACAACCTCCTGGGCTGTTTCTTTTTTGTCCCCGGTAAATATGGATAAATGAAGTCCCCAGGCATGAAGTTGTGAGAGAATTTTACGCGACTCCGGCTTAATCCGGTCCTCAAACTGGATAACGGCGATACGCCTCCGGCCCTCCCGGAGTTCAATACCGTATCCAACTGATTCTTTCACCTTTGAAAGGACATAGTGATGGTTGTCGATGGTGCCGAGTATTCCGTAGCCTATTTTTTCAGACACGCCGCGCGCGACCAAATGCTTCACCGTGCGGCTCCTTGCTTCCATAACGATAGCTTTTGCAAACGGATGTAAACTATTGCGTTCTATGGCTTCGCTCATTGCCAGTATCTGATTCTCCGTATACTTCTTATTCTTGATGATGACCCCGGATACCTGCGGTTTACCCAGCGTAATCGTCCCCGTCTTATCAAACATAATATCGGTTACCCGCGAAAGCGTCTCGATACTTGAAAGGGTTTTGACAATCACTTTACGCCGCGCGAGCGCATTCATGCCGCCGATAAGAGCAATCGGCGTTGCAAGAATAAGCGGACACGGGGTGGCGATGACGAGAACAGCAAGGACATGGTGGATATTACCTGAAACGAGATAGGCCGCTCCGGCAAGCAAAAGGGTAACTAGGGTAAAAATACTGCTGTAGCGGTCGGCAATGCGGACAAGCGGCGATTGTGCTTCTTGCGCCTGACGCACCATATCAATAATTTTCCGGTACGTGGAATCTTTATCAGACTGGGTAACGCGGACAATCATAGGCCGCCTGATATTGATCGTGCCGCTACGAATCTGATCACCAAGAAGTTTCTCCATTTCGTAGGGTTCTCCTGTTAGCGATGATTCATCCGCCATGCCGTCCTCACTGACGAGAATGCCATCAAGCGGAATGACCTCACCTTTCCGGACGAAAATCTGCTCCCCTACCGCAACCTCGCTGATTTTTACCTTTTTTCCGATGTCATTATCCTTCCAAAGCAAAACACTATCGGGAATCCGGCTGGTGAGAGCCGTCAGTGATTTTTTGGCCCGGGAAACCGCATATTTCTCAAGCGCCTCTCCGCCCGCAAGCATGAGGACGATAACGGCAGCAACTAAAAATTCACCGGAAATAAGACCGGTCGTGATCGCAAGAAGAGCGATGTAATCAAGAGCAAACTGCCTATGTATGAGTGCAACGATAGCGTCACGCACCTGATCGATGCACCCGAAGAGGATAGCGACAACAATAACCGCATCGGCGAAAAACCAGTTATGAAACCCATACAGAAGAATAAGATACGCAATAATACCCAGTACTTCAATTGCGGGCAATAAAAACAGGGTAATAAATTGTCTATACCGTTTCATAGAAATCTTCCCTAGTATAGAATTGACGCCGCGCGTTGTCCATACACACCAGGAGCGCACCCGCACCGAATTGACAAGACTTTGATCTCGTGGAACAATACAAGTACATATGTTTCGAAATAAGAATGTATGGCTTTTGGGAAGCGTAGGACTTATTGTTATTGCGATCGGACTCGTTGCGATTCTTGATAGAACGAGCTCCCCGGGTAATTCTCCAAATGATGTACGAGCCAGGGCCGCCACCGCAAATACGCTCCAGTTCAACGGTACAGTGAGCGTTGTCAATGAAACCAAAGGAACAGTCGTTATTTCCGATTTATATTTTGCAAGCGTCAGCCGTTCGGGCGATGCGACGAATCTGGGGACATGGACCGTGACGGCGCCGCCCAATTTTGATTACACAACAATTTCGCAGGGAGCAAATGTTGTGGTAGGCATTGACGCAAAAACATTTCTTGCAACATCGCATACGTTGACGGCAATTACGCTTGTCCCCGGTACAAGATAATCTTCATTATCCGAACGGAAAGTTATCCCCAGATTGAACAACCTTTTCGCGGCCGTTCCGTATAAGATGAACCATCCCAACGCCTAATACTTGAGACTCGTGCCGGGTCACATCGACGACGCATGCTGTTTGTTCATCAATCCCCAGTATCGTCATCCCGCCGGGCAACAGACTAACAAGCTTCTCAAACCGGCTGACCCCCATATAGCAGCGCGTCGTATCAAAGTCCTCCCCCTCCTGATTATTCCAGTGCGGGATAATGACCACGTTGGGAATCCATTGTTTAAACAGATTTATTCCCGCTATCCAATGCAGCTCCTCCCCTACTTTAAATATTTCATAGACGGGAAGGACCTGCGCGCCCACGGCCATCGCGGTAGCTGACCCCAGACAGACGGTCATTCCGGTTTGAAACGCTTTTTCAATATTGTGAGCCGCGCGCGAACCCTTGAGGTGCTTTACCGTATAACCGGGAGAACCGGCCCCGCAGTAGAGATAGTCTTCATGGAGAATTGAATCCACAGTTGCAGGATCATTTGTAGAATTTTGGCCGTCACAACGCCATGCACGAATTCTCGTAATCTCAGGCTTTATATTGATGAGTTTCGTCTTGAAAAATTGCTCCATCCGCTCGGGCCACCCGTGAATCGCATTCACTTCAAAGCCTGTCGGTGTTTCAAGGATGCCGATCTTCACTCCGGCCGTTAATCCAGCCTGCTTTATTACCGTCTCATGAATTTTTCTTCCGGTCGGAGACATCTCGCCGGAGCCAAATAGGACAATTAGACCTGGTTCCCCGCGACGGAGTTTATCCTGAGCATTGCCGAAGGACTCGGGGTGAAAAATTGATTTGTTTGTCAATTTTTCATTTTTTTTTACGCGGATTCCTTGTGGAGTATCTTCAATGACGTACCCTTTGTCTTCAATTTCGCGGCGGACGGCATCGGCATCGGCAAACCGTTTTTCCTTGCGAAGTGCTTCGCGCTTTGCCAATAAATCAGAAATTTCCTTTGGCACCGCAACTTCTTCGCTTTTGGCACTGGCAAGATCAAGTCCTAATACGCCATCGAATGATATGAGCAAATCATACCGCTCTTTTGGACTTAAGGATTGTGCCCGTATAACCTCCCAAACCACTGCAAGAGCTCTGGGAATATTTAAATTATCTTCGAGTGTTTCTTTGAATTTTTGTACGAATTCCTGCCGCAGCGGCGTCTGGTCTTTTGATGCAAAAGATTCGCTTCTTAAGGCTGCGACAGCACTAATCAGTTCGTGTCGTGCGTTTTTGGACGCATCAAGCGCTGTCCAGGTGAAGTTGAGAAATGCCCGGTAATGTGCAGTCAGATAGAGATACCTAAGGTCTAACGGATCGTAACCCTTAGATTCAATATCTGCTAACCGGTAAAAATTCCCTTTGCTTTTGGCCATCTTGGCGCCGTCAACCATGATGAATTGCCCGTGCACCCAATACCGCACAAACGGAGATTTGCCGGAAGCGGCTTCCGACTGGGCAATCTCATTGGTATTATGAATGGGAATAAGATCAGCGCCGCCGGTGTGGATGTCGATCTGATCGCCTAAATGCTTTTTACTCATCGCGGAACATTCGATATGCCAGCCGGGAAATCCCACACCCCACGGGCTCTCCCACTCCATATCCCGTTTCGGTCCTTTCGGGGAAAATTTCCAAAGGGCGAAATCGGTCGGATTCTTCTTCTGCGGATTTGGTTCTACGCGTGCGCCTTCCTTAAGTTCATCAAGGCTTTGACCCGTTAATTTTCCGTAGTCTTTAAATTTACTGGTGTCGAAATAGATCCCGTCATCAATCTTGTAGGCGAATCCTTTAGAAAGGAGCATTTCTACCATAGCGATTTGCTCGGCAATGTGTTCGGTCGGCTTCGGCCGGACATCCGGGTCCAGGAGATTCAACTTCTTACTGTCCGCCAAAAACGCATCGGTGTAAAATCTCGCGATGTCCCACGCGGTTTTCCCCTCACGTTTGGCGCCCTTTTCCATCTTATCTTCACCGCTATCGGAATCGGAAACAAGGTGGCCGACATCGGTAATATTGGAAACGTATTTAACCGGATACCCCAGGTATTTAATCGTCCGTACCAGAAGATCCGACATTGTATACGTCCGGAAGTTGCCGATATGCGCATAGTCATACACCGTCGGGCCGCAGCAATAGACCGTTACCAATTTCGGATCTCTTGGAGTAAATGTTTCAACTTTTTTCCCTAATGTATTGAAGAGTCTGAGCATGGAGTAAGCTTACTATTAAATCTTCAACTTTTCAACGCCGATGCCGGCCGCAATAATAAGTAGTCCGCCAAAAATCTGGATAAGCGTGAGTGACTCCCCGAGAAACGAAAACGCCAATACCGACACGATAACCGGCGTCAATGAAAAAATCATGGTAACAAATGACGCGGACGACTCCTTAAGCGCCCGGTAACGGAACGTCGTAATAAGAATTTGACATATCGTTAGGGCAATGATGAGCGGGATCCCTGACGGGATGACCAAGGCATGTTGCCACCACGTGACGATGAGAAGCGGAATGAATCCCAACAGCGTGCTTACCGACGCTGCAACATCACTGTGAACAATTTTCGCAGCTATTCGGCCCAACACATTATTTCCCAAACTGATAAGCAATGCCTCAGTAATGGTGAGTATGTCGCCGGTTGATAGAGACAGTACACGTCCTTTTGTGGTAAGAAAATACGACCCGACAAGTATAACGACTGCAAGAATAATTTTCTTTTTCGTTAACGGTTCCTTAAGGAAAATATATGCTTCAAGAATGGTAAAAAGTATAACCGTCCGAATGAGAAATGAATAATTTACGGCAGGACTGTATGTCAACGCATAAACTTCCGTAATAGTGACGCCGACAGAACTCACAAGAGCAATACCCAACAAAACTCCCCACGCTTTTGCATTCAACGATCTAATATCCCGTCTAAATTGAAACGCCTTTATCATCCAATACGGCAACTCAAATATTGAAGCCCAAATAGCGACGGTCAGCGTGAGATTTGACGTTTGGTGTAAAAGAATCCGTTCGAGAATAATCGCGATTGCCCAAACGATTGCTGCAATTGTGGCGTACCGGAATCCTGAGCTCATATACTTATAATGTAACCGCCTTCGGTAATGAGTAATTAAATTGTTCAATACTCTTCCATTGGTCCGTTGTTATGTGTGGTATTTTATTGTTTTTTATATACAGACAGGACGGCGCATTATCGTGATCGAGCCGAACGTAAAGATACGCTAATTGAGGCGGCATCGTGGTAAATTCGTTCGATTTCCCCCAGCACCGGCCGTAAAAAAAGACCGGAGGATCCTTTTTGAGCATTTCATCGCGCGCTTTTGTATACACCGTAAAATACGGCATGAGCGATGTATACCAGCTGTACGGGTAATCGGAATACCTGCCAGCCTGCCAGTAAATAAGATCATCCTGACCGTCAAGGAATAGGGTGTCAGCGGGATTGGATAATAACCGTACCGTTTCTCCGACGACATAATATTGATTGTAATTTGTCGTGAACTCCGTTTGCCGGTCAACCTGTTCATGAAGATAGGATGCGGGCGACACAAGCGCATATACCGATAATCCCAAAAATACCGCCCCGCCGATAAGAGAAATCCATCGTACATTTCTGTACTGCCATACTTTTACCAACAGGCTCAGAACGGTGAATATGACCAGCGCATACCACTCTATATGATGAAACGTGCCGTAATAGAGACTTCCGGGGATAATCGTCCTAATGTTTGCGAGTGTTAACACAGCAAGCGCAATAATGACGCCTGATATATTTTTCGATTTCACCAATACCAAAATTCCAAATAAAATAAGTAATGCCATGAGGCCTGCTTCCACCTCACGAAATAGATTCCAATTCCCTTCATAAAATACCTGCAGTGGATATAAAAAAACACTCCACGTTCCCCCGCTTTGAGCAGCAACCTGCGTGGCTTCGATAGTGATGTTATGTTCATTAACCGTAAACACGTTAAACATAAAATCGTTTATGCCAAAGTACGTAACAGAAGCGAGTGACATAAGAAAAAGAAGTATTCCCGACCACCAAATCCAGACAGTTTTTCTCATAAACCAGAGCATTACGGCAAATAGCATAAGAACGAGCGGAATATACGGTTCGCGGGTAAATACGACAAACCATGTAAATATGGTTGCGAGAAATACTTCGAAGGGTGACACGCGCTTCTTTTGCAAAAATTCCCACACAAGACCCCACAAATACACGACCGGGTAGACGATGATGGGCTCGGCCAAAAACCGGTCGCCGAAAATAAACCCTTTTGTCGATTCAAAGAGAATGGCAAATCCGAATCCGACAACGCCAAACCGTAGTGTGAGGAAGATGTCAGCAATAATGGACAGATAAATCATAAACATCCGGTGCTGGTAAATAAGCATGTAGATGGAATCCGGTTTCGTCAGGTGCTGGATAAGGGCGCTTATGTAGGCCATCGACGGCATGTGGTTAAAGAAAATTTCAGAGAACATCTTTTTGCCGTGAAGGAGGAAATACCCGCCCATCATGTTATTGCAGTCGTCGAAACACCCGAATGCACCGATCCGGTCGCGGTAAATTGAACGAAGATATATCCATAACGGGATGAGGAGAAAAACGAAAAGCAATCTTAGGGAGAAGCGCTTTGGTCGCTGCGCCTTTTGTGCGCATCCGTCAGTGCTTGAGTCGCGGGTGACGCGGGACGGAGGGCCTCCACCGGCCGGGGTCCCCTTCGTGGGTGGCCGTGGAGGAAAACCCGCGGCAGGACCCGCACTCTGATCTTGCGCAGTGACGGTGCTGACAAAACGTGCAGCTCCCCGCGCTTCTCTGTTCTTTTGATTATTCTGAATATTAATCCTGTCTAACGTTGCGGTTTTCCGTCGCGGTTTGTTTGGCTTTTTTGCCATACAGATCTCCTCGCGGGCGCTTACTTGTGGCCATCGGCAGCGATTGAGCCGACTGCTGCGCCTGATTTTGGGCAAGCACGTTTTTTTTCTGTTCCTGCTCCTGCTGTAGTCGTTCCCAGATGGACGGCTCTTTCTTCTTTGCGATGGCGCCGCTTGTGAGCTCCTCAAGAGCCCGACGCGCCATATGGCGCTTCACTGCCTGGTCATTTTCCCCGTCAATCTGCTCCCAGGCTGTAGCCGGCTTTCCACCCTCTCCGGGAGTCCCTGACGTCACGACCGTTTGTCCTTTGGAATTTTTCGAACTTGAAGTTCCGAGGCTTTCGAGCGCCTTCCCTGCAATATCTTTGGGAACTTTTGCAACCTCCGTGCCGATCTGTTTGCCGATCTGACCGAGCTCAGAGATTATTGATCCGCCGATATTGCCGCTGTCTGCCATAATTCCTCTTGTCACAACTTAGGAAAACCCGAGCTGCATTTTCGCCTCTTCACTCATTGTATCAGGTGTCCACGGCGGATCAAAGGTAAGTTCTACCTCAACTTTCTTCACTCCCTTGATGGCACCGACCGTATCTTTAATAGGCTCAGCTATCTGATCAAAGAGCGGGCATCCGAGGGTCGTTAAAGTCATCACAACTCTGACATTACCCTTTTTATCAATTTCAATTCTATAAATGAGCCCGAGCTGTAAAATGGAAACTCCGATCTCAGGATCCGGAATTTTGTCTAGCACAGACTCGACCTGTTTTTTCGTTACCATAGTTAATATTCCGTACGGCCTTCAAGCGCACGGCGCAGCGTCACTTCATCGGCATATTCAATGTCTGCTCCGACCGGAAGCCCGTGGGCTAGGCGCGTCACTTTAATTTTATGGTTATTATTGTTACTTGTTACTTTGTTAATTTGTTTATGTATGTACATTGCCGTTGCCTCCCCCTCCATATTGGGGTTCATGGCTAAGATAACCTCGGCAACTTTTGATGAATCTGCGGCCACCCGCTTTACCAAATCCTCAATATAGATCTCATCCGGACCGATATTATTTAAAGGATCTATGGCGCCGTGAAGCACGTGATAGACACCGTTAAAGTGCCCGGTCCGTTCAATGGAGAGGACATCACTCGGACTCTCGACGACACAAATAATCGTATGATCGCGCGACGGATTATCGCAGATGATGCACGGATCCTGTTCGGCAACGTTCTTACAAATGCCGCAGAGAATCGTATCTTTTTTTAGGCCCGATAAACTTTTGGCGAATAAGTCGAGGTCTTCCTGCGGAACGTGAAGAAGATAAAACGCAAGCCGCTGGGCGGTTTTTGGTCCTACGCCCGGCAGACGCTCAAACGACTCAATAACCCGCGAAACCGCTTTCGGAAGAATTGCCATCTTGTTATTTGTCATCGCGAATCCCGATACGATCGGCATGTGGCGATCTCATATAAATATTGTGTTTGGATTGCTTCGCCGTGTGAACGGTCTCGCAATGACAATATAGTAATTTTACCTTACCAGCGTTGAAATTGCATTGGCGATCAAAGGAGCGATAGAGACCGTATGCAACTTATCGAATTTTTTGTCCCCGATGATATCAATCGAGTTGGTGACGATGATTTTATCAATCGGCGCATGGGACAACTTTTCAACCGCTTCACCGGCTAGTACGCCGTGAGTAGCAAGCGCGATCACACTTGTCGCCCCCGCCTGCCGGAGAGACTCAGCCGCCTGTACCGTTGTACCGCCCGTTGAAATAATATCATCGATAATGATCGCTGTTTTATCATTGACGTCGCCTATGATCTGATAGGTTTCGCTCGTATCATGCTTATCCAGGAATCTCCGCTTTTCCATAACGACCATTGGAAGATCAAGCGCATAGGCCAAATTGCGGGCACGCTTGACTCCGCCGACATCGGGTGAGATCACAACGCCGTTTTGAATGTTCATCTTCTTGATCTCGTCCGCTAATACCTGAAGGGCAGAAATATGCATAACAGGGATCTGGAAAAATCCCACAATGGCATCATTATGAAGATCGACGCAGATAATCTCATCAAACATGCTGACTTCCAAGAATTTCGCAATCACGCGCGCGGAGACCGGCTCGCCCAACCGATGGAGCTTATCCTGACGGGAATATCCCATATACGGGATAACGGCAATGACGGCCCGGGGCGCACAACGGCGGATCGCGTCTCCCATAAGGACCATCTCCATAATGTGCTCATCCATGGGGAAGGAAAAAGACTCAAGAACGATAACTGTTTTATCCCGTATATCATCCTGAATCCACGGCCGGAGCTCGCCATCCGCAAACCGCGTTAAGTCAACGTGACCAAGCGTTATATGGAGGGATTTTGCGACTTCATGCGCAAGAGGTAAATTACTGGAACCGGCATACAAAATAAAGTCTTTCATTTTAATTTGTCATCCCTTCTATGCCACTATACTACTCCCAAATCAGGCTATTGAAAAGAGGGATAAGACCGAAGGATCCATGAGAGAATTCACGATAAGGTCAGGGTTTTCCTTAGCGAGTTCATTAGGGCTTCCGTGCATGCCCGTCGTGACGGCGATCGTGAAAGCGCCGATAGCCTTGCCGCAGCGGATATCAAATACGGTGTCGCCGATTATTACAACCTCGCCGGGCGCGAGATCCAATCCGAATTGTTTCTTCGCTTTCGCAAACACCTGACCCGCGAGCTCAATACGGTCATCGGCTTCATCTCCATAGAGACCGAATGAAAAATACTTGGAAATTCCCGTATGGGATAACTTCCAATCTGCAATTTTCCTCGCATTACCGGTCAAAATCCCGCGAATAACACCCGGGTGATTCTTTTTCAGGAATTGTACAAAAGCGACGGCATCGGGAATAATTTTAAATAATTTCACGTTCTTTCCCCACTGCGTCAACAATCCGTGCATGACGTTGACGTAATCAGGAAATTTTTTCAGGAATTCCTCACGGCTTATCTTTCCCGCTTCTTTTACAAGTTCCCACGCGAGGAGCCGCTCCACCGTCCCGTTATACTGCATCACATTATATGTGCCGGTGATGCCGTAGACTTTCCGTAACCCCTCATAATACTGCTCTTCCCATTTACGGATACCGACATGGTACACGAGCGTGCCGTCTATATCAAATAACACTATTTTTTTATTCATGGTAATGCTTTTCAATGAGCGCGTGAAATACGTTTTTTTAGACAACTGCACGTTTGCCCGCATTATTGTGAATCATATCCCGAATATGCAAACGTGCATTTAGTGAAATATGGAAATGCCTCATGATCTGTTATGACTGATGAACGGGTCTAAAAAATGTATTTCGCACGCTCCCCACACCCAAGGCACTATTTATTATATTCGGTGAGGGCTTTTGAGAGAAGCTCGACACTTCGTTTCAATGCTTTTGTGTTTAGGACGTATGCGATGCGCACTTCATTTTTCCCAAGTCCGCGGGTGGCATAGAAGCCGGCAGCGGGAGCGACCATCACCGTCTCGTTGTTGTCCCGGAAATCCGTAAGAAGCCACTTAGCAAAGTCTTCGGAATCACTTATGGGAAGTCCGACAATAGAATAAAATGCCCCTTCGGGTTTCGGAATCGTCACGCCGGGAATCTTTTTTAATCCTTCGTACAGCACATCGCGCCGCTTGGCCCATTCCTCATGCGTTTGATGAAGCCAGCTCTCAGGAACTTCCGTAAGTTTTGCCGCAATCATCTGGTCGACAATTCCGCTTGAAAGCCTCCCCTGCCCGATCCGAAGAACCCCGGCCATAACGTCGGCGTTGAGTGATACGAGTACGCCGAGTCTGACGCCGCACAAATTATAGCGTTTGGACATACTATCAAGCATAATGGCCTGATCGGGAATTTCCTGCATATAGGACAAAAGCGAGGTTTGCATGCGGCCGTCATACGTATATTCGCGGTAGACTTCATCAACCAGCATAAATAATCCGTGTTTTTTGGCGAGCCCGACAAGCATATCCATCTCCGCCTTTGTAAATACCGTGCCCGTAGGATTATTGGGTGAACAGATGAGAATTGCTTTCGTTCTCTTAGAAATATGCTTTTCTATAACGGATTTTTCTGGCAAGTGAAATCCGTTTTCAATCGATGTTCTCACTGGCACCAATTTCACCCCGTTGACAACCGCATACGTGTTGTAATTTGCGTAAAACGGCTCAAAGACGATAACCTCATCGTCGGGTTCACTAATGGCAAAGAGCGCCATGGATATGGCCTCTGATCCGCCGCTTGTGACCTGAATATTCGGGATATCGATGAAGCCGTAACCTAAGCGGTTGTAATAAATTTTTAATGCTTCCAAAAACTCCGGCTGCCCCTGCGACTGGCTGTAACCGATGGGATCAATGTTCCAGTTTTTAAGGACGTCCATCATGACGCCCGGTGTTTTAATATCCGGATCCCCGATGTTGAGATGATAGACGTGAACGCCGGCTTTTTTCGCAGCCATTGCGAATGGAACGAGTTTTCTGATCGGGGACGCCGGAACATTGAGAAGTCTTTTTGATACCGTTACCATAGTGTATTTATACATCGAATGGTTCAACTGTCAGCGATTCTTCACCATTCGGCTTACCAAGCTCTTTCCATGCCGAGAGTCCGCGTAAAAACAATTCCATAAACCGGTCGCGCCCTCCGGTGGACCCCGGAGCGAAGGCCAGCTCTCCTTCCATCACATCAAACGTGCCGTCTGAATACCACGCAGTACGCTTCATATGGCCCAGAGTGACGAGCACCGGTTGGCCTGATTTATAGTTATTCATTTCACTTTGCCGCATCGTTGTTTTGATATTTCCGTATCCGTCAACCCACGCCATTCTGCCCTTCGGAACGTCAGGAATTTCACTGATATTCAACGTATCCCCGATATATTTTTCTTCCCCAAGCGCAATCCCGACGACTGCCTCCGGGAAAAAATCCCGTGAACGGAACTGTGATCCTTTATTTACGACTTCCACTTTATATAACGCTTTCATCTCAGCTTTTATAAAAGAGAAACAATATCCGGCGTTCACCCCTACGACTTTCATCCCGTTTTTGAGAAGTGCGTACACAAGGCTTTCCCCCTCATTATCTTTACGGGATTCTTTGTTGTCTTTGCGGGGCGCGGTATTGGTATAAATAATCATGGCAGGCGATGGATTCACCAATGCGTACTGCGCAGTCCAAAAACCTGTTGCGATGGTATTAAATGACGGAACAGCTGTGGGATTTACATATACGCCGGGCCGAAGTATTTGTAATTTTTGAATAACTTCCCCAAATGCGGGGTCCCCGACTCCGTAATCCGTAATGAGCTGAATGAAGGTAAGCTCACTCATGAACCGTATTGTATCAGTTACGTACCCTCTTTCCAAGAGGATAGATACACCTTCTGCTCATCAGTCAACCGGTCAAAAGTCACTCCCATCGCTTCAAGCTTAAGCCGCGCGATTTCGCGATCCATCTCCGGTGAAATTGTATATACTTTGACGTGTAATTTCCCTTTATTCTTCACGAAAAATTCGGCGGCTAACGCCTGATTGGCAAAACTCATATCCATAACTTCCGCGGGGTGGCCTTCGGCCGCAGCCAGATTGATAAGACGTCCTTCACCCAATACATACCGCTTTGTTCCGTCGGTGAGCGTAAACTCTTCTACGTAATCACGCATCGTCCGCCGTGATACCGCTTTTTTGGCCAGGGCGTCAACAGCTATTTCAACGTTAAAATGACCGGAATTTGCAATCACCGCTCCGTTTTTCATTTTAAGAATATGGTCAAAAGATATGACGCTTTTGTCTCCCGTTACGGTTACGAAAATATCACCGATCTTTGCGGCATCGGCAATCCGCATCACTTCAAAGCCATCCATGACAGCCTCAAGCGCCTTAATCGGATCGACTTCGGTAACAATAACGTGTGCACCCATCCCCCGCGCCCGGCTTGCGAGACCCCGTCCGCACCACCCGTAACCCGCGACAACAAACTGTTTGCCTGCAAGAAGCATATTGGTGGCGCGCATTATTCCGTCGAGCGTCGATTGTCCTGTTCCGTAGCGGTTATCGAACATATGCTTCGTATCGCTGTCATTGACGGCAAAAACGGGAATTTTAAGCGCGTGATCTTTTTCCATGGCCTTCAAGCGTATAACTCCCGTCGTTGTCTCTTCATTGGAACCGATGAGCTCCGGCAATTGGGAGCCGCGCTTCGCGTGAAGGAGCGATACTAAATCCGCCCCATCATCCATGGTAATTTGCGGGTGACCGTCTAAAACCGCGTTCAAATGCCGGTAATAGGTTTTTGTATCCTCACCCTTAATCGCATACGTACTGATACCATAGTCTTTGACCAATGACGCGGCCACATCATCCTGTGTCGACAATGGATTGCTTGCGCACAAAGATAATAAAGCTCCTCCGGCTTTCAGTGCCAGCATAAGATTGGCAGTTTCCGCCGTTACATGAAGACACGCACCGATCCGGACACCGCGGAACGGCTTTTCCTTTATAAAACGTTTTTCAAGAAGTTTCACGACGGGCATTGACTGGCCCGCCCACTCAATTCTGAGTTTTCCCTTGGGGGCGAATGATAGATCTTTTACATCATGTCCGTTTGTTTGTTTCATATAACAGAGAATTATATACAATGCACGCGTCTACACAAGAGGCAGGTACATAACTATTTGGCCAATATAGCTTCCTTTAAATAATATCGCTTCCGGTATAACACCCGTCTTCTTAAACCCGAGTGACTCGTAGAGATGCAATCCGCAAACATTATTTTCAAAACAATGAAGCATAAGTAATCGTAATCCTAATTTTTTTGACTCGTCTATTAGAGTTTGAAATAACACTTTTCCTATACCCTCGCCTCTGTATTCTCCGGCAATAGAAATCCCCGGAATTCCGACGTGATGACTTCGGTATTTTTCTCTCGCAATACCTGCCATGCCGCAAACAGTTTTGTTAATTTCAACAATAATGGAAATCTCTTCATCCTTTTCTATATTCTTCAACCTATCATTTAAAAACGTCATTTCTTCGCGCCTAGTAATTGGTTTGCCGCTTATAAGGACGTACGTGTCTTCTGCGATAAGGTTATTGGCATAGGCAAGGATTTGATCAATGTCATCATGCATAGGAGTGCGCATAGTAATGACATTTCCCTTTTTACTTGTAAAAGTCTTAATGATTTCACCGGGTTTCATGGGTTACATTCAGTAATTATTATAACAGTCAAGGAACTCGAACCCCTCGCCCTTTATAATACCAGTACTCACACGTATCTGCTATAATTCTTTATAATTATGCCGGAAGAAAATATACAATCACAAAAACTTGTTGCAGAGCATGAAATAGCCGGTAAAAAACTGGACGAGCTAAAAAGAAATGGAGTTGCCCTTCTCGGTGCAGATTTCGACGGTACTGTATTTGATAGAACTGACCCACGGTATAATCTTCAACAAGTTATCCAATTAGCTTATGATGTAACCAGTAAAAAAGCGGACTTTGCCTTAATTTCTGCCCGAAATACAACATTAGAACTCACGTTAAGACAGGAGGTAGTACAGTTTTGCAGAAAAAGAAATACCTCATTCTCCCTATGGAGATCAGGAGGAAATGGAATGAATTTAAGTAAGGTCACAAGTAGTCCTGAAGGAGTAAAAGTAGAACCCATCTACTCTCATTATTTGACTCTGGAGGATGCACAAAAGTCCCTGGAAGCTTACAGATCCTTGCATATCGACCCTGATGTCCCATCACAAAAATTCTTTCAAACCTTTCTACAACAGGATATACCGGAAGACCTCGTACCAAAAAACTTTCTGGCATTAGCAAAACCATATGATGGTTTAGTTTTCGGGGAAGCCGTTAAAATCTCCTTTGTGTTACCTACCGCAATTAAGGACCAGGAAACATGCATCGAGTCTCTTAGAAAATCCCTTGAGCCGCATGGTTTAGTTGTTGGTTGGGCGAGAATGCCGTTTGCTGACATTAGCAAACAATCCGTCGTAGACGGGAAGTTATTCGCAATTCAACGTGTAATGGAACAATTAGGAGTAGATGGTTCACACGTTGGTACATTTGGTGACGCCCCTAACGATAGTGATAAAGGATTAGTATGTCTTCCATACGGATTTACAAATCATCAAGAAGTTGAAAAAACCGATATCAATAGCCCGCCTTTTATACTTGACGTTAAAGATTCACCCGTCGGGACGGTTCATCAGGCTATACAGTTTCTGATACAATGAATTCATGAAGAAACTCACCGCACAGGATGCATACACGAATAACACTGAAGCACAGGATGCTTGGTATTATCAGCTTCCTGAGATAAATGGCGGTACATCAGTCATTTACTCGGAGGTTACAGGGGACCACGGTCAGAGAGTCATTGGTCCACATCCTCGTATTTACTATATATTTGAGGGAGAGGGAGAATTTACAATAAATGGAGAAACGACTATCGGGAAACCAAAAGATGTCATTGTTATTCCCCCGCTTGCCACCTATACCTATCATGCGACCAAACCCGTGCTCAAACTTCTGCTCGTTATGGATTTAATTGATCTGACCAAACTCCCTCCAAAAAAACCAGTCAAGAAATAAAGAAGACTTTACAGCTTTATCGTCGTTCCGAAATTCTCTTTATACCGTGCGATAAATTCTTTTTTTGTAAAATCATGAGTTTGCGTGCCGTATTTCTCGACCGTATAGACAGCGGCTACCGATCCCATCTGTCCGCACACGGGAAGATCATACCCCCGTAAGTAACCGGCAACAAATCCTGCGCGATACGCGTCCCCGGCGCCGGTCGGGTCACTGATATTTTTTGGCGTTGCGGGTTTAATATGCATAGCATCATGGCGTGTCTCAATGATTGATCCTTTGGCTCCGAGCGTCGTCACAAGCACCGGCACCAAAAGGATAAGTTCCTCGTGACTGATTCCTATCTTTTCCTCAATAAGGGCGATTTCATAATCATTGCCGATAAGGATCTTTGCGTGTTCAATGCCGCGCTTCAATTCATCGGCAGAAAAATTGGCGACTTGAAATGCCGGATCGTACATGTAGGGAAAGTTTTTCTGTGCGCATTCGAGGACGTATGTATTCATGGCTGAGGGTTCCGTCGCCGACAGGACAACGAAGGATTGCTTCGGCACTTTGGATATTGTCAGGTTTTTTGCAAACTTTGTAGCTCCTAAATAAAACGAACCGATCTGATTATCATCGCTATCCGTCATAACGAAATACGAGCTGGTTGAGACGTGATTGTGGAGGGAAATATATTTCGTTGATATCTTATGCTTCTTCAAGTGACGCTCATACAACTCGAAGTCTTTCCGGCCCGCAGGCGCTAGAACCCATGGCACGACTCCTAATATATTGAGCGTATAGGCAATGTTGCCTGCGGTACCGCCGAATTGTTTATGGAGGCGGTCGACAAGAAAACTCAGCGAAAGGCTATGGATTTTATCCGCCATGATGCGGTCTCCAAACCGGCCGCTGAAATCCATGATGTAATCGAAGCTGATCGTTCCGGTGACAACGACGTGAATGGGCGGCATGTTACTGTCCCATCGACTTTGAAAGTTCGGCAAGCTTGCCTGCGGCAGCTTGTTGCGAACGTTTGATAGCATCGTTAATTGCCTTAACCATATCCGGCTGATACACGCCGTCT
>Ga0182021_10002503_pt1 | contig 21449 bp, 16 predicted proteins | sample 612E3MmetaG_FD_120493 | JGI IMG/M metagenome (GOLD analysis project Ga0182021, IMG submission 120493) | Permafrost microbial communities from Stordalen Mire, Sweden - 612E3M metaG (Illumina Assembly) | ecosystem: Environmental > Terrestrial > Soil > Wetlands > Permafrost | place: Sweden... | reverse complement strand
TTTTGATCTGTCGGTGGACGAATACGAGCAAGACGATCTGCTCAAGACCATCCAGCGGGAACTGCGGCGCCGCGAGCGCAACCAGGCGGTGCGGCTGGAACTCGCGCACGACACACCGTCGGAGGTGGAGGACTTTCTGCGCAAGGCTCTGCACCTGCAGCCGGACGACGTGTACCCCGCCGAAGGACCGCTGCACCTGGCCGATCTGTCTCCGCTGGCCACGCGCGATGAACTGCGCGAGCACAGGGACGAGGCGTTTACGCCCCAGCCGGTGGCCGCCTTTGTCGACGCGGACATGTTTCGGGTCATTTCCGAGCATGACGTGCTCTTGCACCTCCCGTACGAATCGTTCGATCATGTGGTGGATTTCGTGTCCACGGCCGCCAACGATCCCGACGTGCTGGCCATCAAACAGACCTTGTACCGAACCAGCGCCGATTCGCCCATCGTCACCGCACTGACCCGGGCCGCGGAGAATGGCAAGCAGGTGACGGCCATGATCGAACTGAGGGCGCGCTTTGACGAAAAACGCAACATCACCTGGGCGCGCGTGCTGGAAGAGGCGGGTGTGCACGTGGTGTACGGCGTGGTGGGGCTGAAGACCCACTGCAAGGCTTCGCTGGTGGTGCGTCGCGAGGGCGATGCCATTCGCCGCTATGTGCACTTGTCCACGGGAAACTACAATCCGCTGACTGCGCGCACCTACGGGGACATTTCGCTCTTCACGGCGCGCGCGACCTTTGCCGACGACACCGGGGCCATGTTCAATTTGCTGACTGGGTACTCGGCTCCGCCCTCGTGGCAGCGTTTCACTGTGGCGCCGCTGGGCCTGGCCGAGCGAATCATCGAGCTCATCGATCGTGAAGGGATGTACGGGCGCGGCGGTCGCATCGTGGCCAAGATGAATTCTCTGGTCGACCCAGAGGTGATCCGCACACTGTATCGGGCGTCGCAGAGGGGGGTGTCGATCGATCTGTTGGTGCGCGGGATCTGTTGCCTGCGGCCGGGAATTCCTGGTGTGAGCGAGAACATCCGCGTGCTCAGCGTGGTCGACCGCCATCTTGAGCACGCCCGCATCTTCTACTTTCACGCCGGCGGCCGACGTGAGGTGTACCTCTCGTCGGCAGACTGGATGCCGCGTAACTTTATTCGTCGGGTGGAGGTCATGTTTCCAGTCGACGACGAAGCGCTGCGCGACCGCTTGATCGACGAGATCCTGGCCATCAGCCGCGAGGACAATGTGAAGGCGCGCATGCTGTTGCCTGACGGAACCTACCAGCGCTTGCGTTCTGAGAATGGCGAGCCGGCGCGACGCAGCCAGCGGCGCTTTATTGAGCTGGCAAGAAAGTCTGCGGTGGCGCAGCCAGCCCCTAGGGAAGACAGCGACGAGTATGCGGTCGAGGGAAGCGGCAGGCAGGCGCAGAGTGGGGCTCCGGGCGTGCAGCCCACTCTACTGGGCAAGCCCTCGTTGCCATCCTAGTTCATTCGTCACCCGACGTTTTCGCATCTGATACGCAACTGTGCCGATGGGCGACTCCCGCGACAGCTAGTCTGCTGGGTGGCGTTCGGGGTTGGAGCTAGCTGAGATGACTCCTGTTTGGGGGCGGGAGCACCACTGATTCTGCCTTTGTGGGCCGCCTGGGTGCCGCATCAATCTCCTGGGCCTGGGTGGCCCACTCTTTCATTTTCGCTGATATGGGAACCCTCAAAGGGTTCGCTTCGCCCTTCGGCCCCCCCACCTGCCCCGCCTACCCGCTCGCTTCCCCCTTCGGGGACTTCGGGACCTGCACCTTCCCCACCACACCCGCTCGCTGCGCTCGCGCCCTCGCGCTCGGCCTCGCCATTCCCTCCCGCCATGGTGCGCCGCCGGCGAGGGCGCGAGCGAAGCGTGCGGGGTGGGCAGGGTGGCGGGTCGTCCCGAAGTTCCCATAGTGGGAACAGCCGGCGGGCGCCCCACGCGACTACGCGGAGCCGCCGCGCGGCTTTGAGGCGAAGACCTTGTCGAGAGACTCGTCCCACAGCGATGGTTGCTGAAATCCGAAGGAAGGAGACATCCACGGCCAAGGCGGGTCATGGTCGTCATCGCTCATACCGTCAGCCACGGCTTCATCGTCGTCGTGTTCAGCCTTCGGCCAGGTTGGTTCATTGTCCCATGGGTTCCGGTTCGCATCGTCGGATGGGGCGTTCTTCCCTGGCCGCTCGCCAGGGACGCAATTGCCGGGATTTCGGTAGAAATTGCCATTGTCGTTGGTCATGTCGTTCCTCCAAAGCGGCTGTTCGGCAGAGAGTTGAGTGCGTGCCACGTGTGTAAAGTAGCGGGATTCACGTGAACACAGCGTCACTGTTGCGGGACATTTGCGTCACTTCGATGGAGGGTTCAATGAACCAGTTTCTTGTCTTCACGTTCCTTCTCGCCCTGTCAGTGCCGTGTGCTTGCCAGACCACGCGCCACGTAGTCCCGGCGGGCCCGACAACCACAGCCGACTATCGCGTGGTGGTGGCGATTGTGGTGGATCAACTGGCCGCCTGGGTGATGGCAGAGAGGGCGCAAGAATTGCCGGCTGAGGGCTGCTTCGCGCGGCTGGCGCGCGAAGGGCTCTACGCTCGCCAACTGGAGTTCCAACATGCCGTCACAGAGACCGCGCCTGGGCACGCGGCGCTTTTCACTGGGCGTGTGCCGCGCGAGACCGGAATCTACTCGAATGAAGTCTTTCGGCCGGGCGACGCTGAGACTGTGTCGATCCTGCGCGATCGAACCACTGGTCTGGTTGCTGTCGACGGTGCGCCTGTAGAAGGCGAAGGCAGTTCGCTTGCGGCCTTGCATTCGGACGTGGCCACGGTTGCTGACGTCTGGCGAGCGGCACATCCCGATGGACGTGTGTTCAGTTTCTCGCTGAAAGATCGTGGCGCACTGTTCGGCGGTGGTCGACATCCCGATCTCGTGCTGTGGCTCGACACAAAGTCGGCCCGCATGGTCAGTTCGACCGCGTTTGCCCAAGCCGGAACATTGCCCGGATGGGCGGCGAGCGCCGGAGGCAGCCAGCCCGTGGCCAAGCTGCTGCAGACGCCCTGGACCCTCGACCGCGACGAGCGCGCCTGGGTCGCGCGACATGCCTACCCTGATGATATTCACCCGGGCGAGTCGACGCACATTCTCGGGAACCACTTCCCCCACGCGATCTCATCGGCCGCGGCCCTGCGGGCCACGCCCCTGGGTGACGACCTTGTTCTCGCGCTGGCCCACGCGGCGATACAGGATGCGGCGAATTCCTCGCGGCCGGTTTTCCTCGCGCTGTCGCTTTCAGCCAACGACTACATCGGACATCTTTTTGGACCGCAGTCCTGGGAAGCGTGGGACGAGCTTTTGCGACTGGATCAGGCCCTGGCCCGTTTCTTTGCGTTCCTAGACCAGACCGTGGGAACGAATGCTTACGCGGTCGTGCTCACCGGCGATCATGGCATTAACCCCTTGCCTGAGCTGACGGCGGACGAGCGTTCCTGGTGCGCCAGCCCGGACCCGTGGCACCGGCCCTGCGGCCCCACACGACGCGTGCGCGGGGCTGCCAAGGCCGGCTCGGCAGCGGCTGCGCAAACGGTTCGCGACGTTCTTGATACTGCCTTGGGCCGTGAGTTTGGCCGTCCCGGTCAGTGGGTTGCTGGCGTGACCGGCCCCTTTGTCTACCTAGCCAAGCCGTCGCTCGCACCAGTGGATCATGCGCGGTTACTGCGCGTCGCCCAGACTGCTTTGGGCCAAGCGTTTGGCGTGCGCCACGTGCTCGACGTGCGTGAGGTGGCGCGCACCTGTTCCCCACAGCGCGCGGACGCTCTGCTGTGTCGGTCACTTCCCGTCGACATTGCGGCTGACCTTTTCGTGGAGCTGGATGCGGATGACTTCTTCGATGCCGACCTCGATCCAGGGCTGGGCGCGAACCACGGCTCGCCCAGCCGCTTCGACCGCAGCGTGCCGCTCTATCTGCGAGCGCCAGGTTGCGTGTCAGCGGGAATCATGCTGACGGAGCCGCTGCGCTTCGATGCCTTCACCCGCACGCTGGCCTCTTTGCTGGGCCTGCCACGCGATGCTATCGCGCCGGCTGGTCGTGATCTGTGCCAGCACTAGGGCGACCACCTTTTGCGACGGCCTGTGCGACGATGCGATATCCGACCCCGCGAACCGTGTGGATGTAGCCGCCGGCGTCGGCCAGTTTTTGCCGTAGTCGCTTCACATGGGTGTCCAAAGTGCGGCTGGAGACTTCCGGGTGGTAGCCCCACACTTCGGTGAGTAGTTCGCGGCGGTAGCGGACCTTCCCGGGAACTTCGAGAAGGTGCATCAGCAGACGCATCTCAAGCGCGCTCACATGAATCTCGTTGCCACCGACGAAAACCTGGTGACAGTCGGCGTCGACATCGAGCCTGCCGATGGTGATGCGACCCTTGCTGGGCGCCGCAGACGCGGAATCGTTCTCGTCCGGCAGTGCGCGCTGCCGCGCCTCCATGCGGAGGAGCAGCTCGCGCACACTGAAGGGCTTGACCAAGTAGTCGTCGGCGCCCACCTCAAACCCGACCACGCGGTCGACCTCCTCGCCGCGAGCCGTGACCATGATGACGATGGGTTGGTGCGACTGGCTGCTGGCACGAATCCGCCGACACACGTCCAGTCCCGATATGTCAGGCAGCATGAGGTCCAGCAGGACGATGTCCGGCGACTGCTCTGTCGCCAGGCGCAGTGCAGTTGTGCCATCAAGCGCGCTGGACACTTGGTAGCCAGCGGCATGCAAACTGTAGGAAAGGCTGCTGACCAGATCCTCCTCGTCCTCGACCAGCAACACCCGAGCTTTGCGCGAACGCGCGGTCTTTACGCCGTGGTTATGCGCATCGCTTGCCAGCTTCGCGTCAGTTTCTCTTGTCGTCTGGGACAGCACGCACAGAACCTCCTGATTGGATCCCGTGGCGGAGGGCCTCCCCGCGCACCATAAAAACGACCGTTTCGCCCAGGTTGGCGACATGGTCTCCGACGCGCTCGACATACTTGACCACCGACTGCAGTTGCACGGCCTGCGCGATGCCTCGTGCGTTCTCAGCCACATGGGCAAACAGCACGCGGAGAATCTCCGCAGAGAAGTCGTGAACCATTTGGTCGCGCGCAATAACCTCTTCAGCCCTGCTCGCGTCGCCGGCCACGAACGCACTGAGCGCTTCATGCAACATGGACTCGACCTCAGCGGCCATGCGAGGCAGGTCCGCATCGATTGGGAAAGGCGCCCCGGCGCACAGAGTGAGCGTGCACCGGCTGATGCTCACGCCCAGATCGGCGATACGTTCGAGATCGGTTGCGAGTCTGAGAGAGCCCGTGACGAAACGCAGATCCGCCGGTGCCTGCTGGCGAAGCGTGAGAATGTCTCGACAGATCTCATCGATCGTGATCTCGTGCTGATCCACCACGCAATCGGAATCGATGGTTCGGCGGGCCAGTGCGGCGTCACGCTCCGTTAGTGCCCTGATGCTGGCACCAATGAGGGCCTCGACCCGGCCGCCCATCATGAGGAGTTGTACGCGCAGGCGCCCAAGATCGTCTTCGTGCCCCCGGTCAACATGCACCCGATAGTTCATGGTCTACAGTCTGACGAGCGCCGACGACGAACAGGTGACGTATTGGAAAACTCTTGCGCAAGCGGCGCGCCGAAATCAGCGCAAGGCGCCGTCATGGCGCCGCACCTGTTCCCAGTGCTGTGTCACATGGGCGCCACGCAAATGTTGCCGAGATGGCGCTGCCAACTTTTTGCAATCGGAGTACGAATCAGGCATGAGAATCATGCATGAAGCCTGCGTAGTCACCCTCGGCGAGCAAGACGATCCCTGGCGGACCGAACGTCGCAGCAGCGGCTGGATGGTCGGCGACGCTCCCCCCGTCGAGTCAGACACCCCGCAACCGGCAGAGGATCCGTGGAAGACGGAGCGTCCGAGGAGCGACTGGAACGTTGGCGACACGCCCTTCGACGAGACAGACGCAATGCGACTCGCGCTGGTGCCGGTCGAGCGCAGCTGGACTCCGTCGGAAACAACGGGATCCCATTGTGGCCAGCGAGCGAGCAGCGCAGCTGGCACCACATGCACGGGCCGTGACACGGGTTCAGGAAATCGGCGCTGCGCCCAGTAGCCTGGCCGACGTTTGAGATGAGCGACCGCCACGATTTCGATCTCCTCGTCGGAGATCTCGCGATAGATGATGGCGTAGGGATAGGGCCCGCCGGGGTGCCGAGGGCGAGGACCTCGTGGACTTCCTCGCCCTGCGCAATGCCGACCGCGAGCTCGCCCAGTGATACCCGCCGCGCTACGGGCCCTTGCCCGTGGCGGACTGCTCGACCAGGCCGCGAAATACGCCTCGCGGATAGAGCTTGTGGTAGCGGGCAACCAGCGCTGTGGCGTCGCTGTCGTGGTGGGCAACCGCCGCCTCGACCAACATGACCAGAGCCTCTTCGGCGAGTTCGCCCTTGGGATGGCGGTCCAGATACGCGGTCAGCAGCGCACGTGCGCGGGTAGGATTCCGTTCCACGCGCAGGGCACGCATGGCATCGAGGAGAAGCCCCAGGTCGTCAGGCGATGCAGCCTTTGTCACGCGCTTGGGTCGTGCAACCGCGGCTGTCTCGTCGCTGGTCTGAGACTGCGGCATGGTGACCGGCTCTGCGGCCGGCGACGGCAGCAGGCTCGGCAGCGCGGGCCTCTCGCCGAACGTGTGGTGCGGCCCCTGGACAGGAACTGCTGGGGTGGGGCTCGGCGCACTGGGAACGATGCTATCGAGAGCGTGCGCCAGCCAAGCCGGCCACTGCGCCAGCGCGGCGCTTGTGCAGAAGCCACACACAACCAAGGCAGCCACTGCGAAGGCGAGGCGCAACTTGGCAGGCCGGTACAACCGCTCCGCTGGCAGGGCCAGCCACGCGCGTTCTTTGCGTCCTGGGGGAGACTGGTAGGGAGTTTCCTCGCGCAGCAACGACAGGGCCCATTGGGCAGAAGGATCGGAGACACTGTCCTCGGCCATGGACAATCGCACGGGATCCTGTTCCATGATGGACGGGCCGGTGGGCGGGGGTTCTGGTTGCGAGGTCATGGTCCTACACTCCCTATCGTGCTGGTGCTCGATCCATTCCGTTGCTCGTGCTGGGCCAGCGATCTGTGTTGCTTGGCAGCGAGCGCAAAGAAATCCTTGCGGGCGTGGTGCAGCCGAGTCCAAACCGTCTTCAGTGGAATTCCCTGAATTTGTGCAATCTGCGCGCCAGAGAGGCCTTCAATCTCGAAAAGGATGAAGGTGCTACGCCGCGCCTCCCGGATCTTGCCCAGCATCGCGTAGAGAACGCGTTGGTTTTCTTTCTTCTCGAGCGCGGTCGCAGGATTCTGGCTGGCGTGCGGCAGGATGTCTGGTTCCTCCACGCGCCGCCTGGTGAAGATGTGTCTGGTCCAGGTGCGACGGCGAAAATCGCGCACCTGACGCTGGGTGATCCGATAGAGCCAGCCCGGCAAGTTCCCGCCGTCGAAATCGCCCAGACGACGGCGCACCACCAGAAAAACCTCTTGGGCGATGTCGTCGCGATCGGCATCCGGGCCGCCCAGCGCCCGAATCCAACGGCAGACCTCATCGAACCATTCGTGATAGATCCGTTCGAATCCGCCATCACCGGGCGTACCTCGCCATCGCTCAGCGGTATTAAGTCCGCTTTGGCCCATTTGAACTTGCAAGGATACTACAGACTGCACTTAACTGATGTAGGGCACACCAGTGGTGATACCTTCACAAAGAATTTGGCCCGTCGCTGCGATGGCTCGCCCGAATCGCCCTATTTCTGAGGCCGCGTTCAGATATGGTCTCGGTGTGAGGGCATGTCGGTATTTGCGTTCATGCGTTATCGCGGCTACCCTGCTCGCGACAGTGGGACGGGCTCGTGCCGCTGATGACGCGCAATTAAGCGCAGAACCTCCGACGACCGAGAGCAATGGGTCGACCGCGCCAGCGTTGGTTGACCCGGTGGTTGGCGAAAGCCTTTGCCCGCAGCCCGACGCCATCTGGCAAGAGCTTGTGACGCTGGTGCCGCGCGAACGCCTGATCGCGCGATTGCGCGGGCCGGGCAAGCCCAACGCCTCCATCCAGATCGAAGACCTGGGCGCGATGTTTCGCATCTCGGTACTCAACAAGGTTCGCGAGTATCGCGAGGAGGCCCGGGAGTGCGCGTACCGGGCCAAGGTGGCGGCGCTCTTTGCAGCGCTGATCATCGATCCCGCGGCGCTGATTAGCGCTGGCCTTTGCGAGCGCCCGCCTTGTTCGCCGCCACCGGAACCAGCGCCGCCCGCCCGGGTTGAGACCCAAGCTCCTCCTCCCGCTCTTCCGCCCCGGCCCTTCGTCTTGCGCCCGCTCGTCCGCATCGAGCTGAGCCCCACCTTCGTCACCGGATTGGGCGAGCCGGATCTCGCTGCACACTGGGGAGGCGCTGTGCGGGTCGCAGTGGGCCACAGCCCCGTCGTTGCCGTTGTGGGAGCGGCGGCGCTCTGGCCAGCCGACACGAATGTCGGCGGCGTGCGGCTTCGGCAGTGGAGACTGCCGGTGGACTTCGGTATCCGCGCGACCCTGCCGAGTTCGTGGATCGATCTCTATGGCGAGCTTGGTGTTGCGCTCGCGCTGCTGTCAGAGCGGGCACTCGATCTGGCGACTGCGAAGACCCAGACAGGAATTGAACTGGGTGGGCGTGTCAGTCTGGGGGCTCGTCTCGCGCGGCAGGCTGGGCTCACGCCGTTCATCTCGCTACAAGCTGACTTCTTGCCCGATCCACCCCGGGTGTTCGCTTTGCCTGAAGGTGTGGCGGGCCGGACCCCCTATGTATGGATGGGCGCCTGCGTGGGCGCATCGTGGGGAATGTGATGAGAACACACGCGACGAACACACTCTTGGCCGTGTCGTGCCTGCTGGCCTCAGGCTGCGGCCAAGATCTGGACGTGGGCTCTGACGTGCTGTGGTCTTCGCGCTTCGAGGGAGACAGCTTTGCCGAATGGACCCCCATTCCTTTCGGTTTCGGCAATGAGGGCGCCGTCGCGCCCAACACACTGGAGGTGTCAAGCGAGCGCGCACACCAGGGAACATACTCGGCGAAGCTGACCGTGTCCGGCACTGCAACCAACACGCAGGGGATCGGTGCCAGCCTCGTACAAAACGGCGGTCTGCCTACCCAGGCCTACTACAGTGCCTGGTACTACCTGCCCCAAAGTGTCACCGTTGGCTACTATTGGGTGATCATGAAGTTCCGCGCTGGGCTTGGCAATCCGCCGGCCCAAGGCGAGTTGTTCGACGTGAACTTTACCAGCCCGTCAGCCGGGGTGATGTCTCTGCGAGTGTACGACCATCGAAGTAGCGACCTGCCGCTGAGTGTGCGTCAGCCCCCCGACGTCCCGGTCAATACCTGGTTTCAACTCGAGGCTTTCTACCGGGATGCCAGCGACTCCACGGGCCGTTTTACTCTCTGGCTGAATGGCCAGCAGATCCTGGATTGGCAAGGGGCTACCGGACTGACGTCGTGGGTTGCCTGGGACGTGGTGAGCGTGGGAGAAGATCTGTTCCCAGAACCGGCAATTCTCTACGTCGACGATTGCGCCATCAGCCAAACCCGCGTCGGTCCCACCGGTTTGCTGGCAAAGTAGTCAGCCTGCAGCCCCGATCCAGTACTGATCGGTCTGAAAGTCGATCACGAATGAACCCGAACGGAAGCGCTGGCTGTTAAGGCGCACCGGCCGGACGCCCGAAGCAGCCGCAATCCATTCCATCAACACTGCGCTCATCGCCCCTGGCAAGAAGGCCACGTCCATGGTGCCCTCCATCGCGTGGCAGAACCCGGACCAGGTTCCCGCCAGCCGACCATCCGGCAGACGTTGGCCCTGCGTGGCCAGGTGATCCAGGGCACCGACCAGCGCGCGCTGGCGTTGCTCGACTTCGGTGAGTCGTCTGTCTTTGTCCAGCACGCGGTTCACCAGAGTCGGCAGCAGCCGACCCATCCACAAATTGCCCGCGAGATCGCGCTGCAGTTTCTCGCGATCCAGCACTGCGACCTCGACCGCGTCGAGGGCCCGCACCATGGCGGTCCTGCGGCCCTCGGGAACCAGCGCCAGCTCGCCGAACACATCGCCAGGTCCCAGAATCGCCAGCTGCTTCTCTTGTCCGCTCATCGTGGTCCGCACGACCTCGCAGCGACCGGCGATGATCAGAAAAATCGTGGTGGCTGGTTCGTCCTGGCGGATGATGGTGTCACCCTGGGCGTAGGCACATCGATTGAGTTTCCACACGTTGTCGACAAAGGCCTGCAGGTCGTGCTGCAAGGCCTTGACCGACTCGTAGCGCTGCTCGGGCTCGCGGGCCATGGCCCTCACGATGATCTGGCGCAACCACGCCGGCAGCGCCGGCGCACGGTCCAGTCCGTCTTCGACCTCGCAGCAGCTCGCCGCGACCAGGGCTTCGTTGGCGCTGGGCGCCTCGAAGGGCGGGCTGCCAGTCGCGATCTCGAAGAGCAGGGCACCCACGCCGAACACATCCGTGCGGCAGGAAACCTTGTCAGCGCGCCCCTGGGCTTGCTCGGGTGAAGCGAAGGACGGCGTGCACGGCAGCGGTTCGAGGCGGCGGCGGCCCTGGGCGGCTTGGCGAGCTCGGTCTCGCGTGATGCGGTCCGGGTGTCGCGCTATTTTGGAAATGCCCCAGTCGATGAGATGGACCTCGCCATGATCGCCCACCATCACGTTCTCTGACTTGACGTCCAGATGCAGGATGTCGCGAGCATGCGCAAAATCCAAGGCGTCGCACACAGCGATGACGATGCGCAGACAGCTCAACAATTCACCTGGTGCGCGCTGGTCCGGCGGATTGCTGGCCAGTCGATCGCTGAGCCGCTGCCCGGCCAGCAGCTTCATGGTGTAGAAGCGGCGGCCATTGCTGTCGATACCCGAGTCATGCACGGGCACGATGTTGGGGTGCTCCAGGGCAGCCAGCAGCCTGGCCTCGTGGCCAACCAGCTCGGCCAATTCTCCCTCCAGGGCGCGTGTGTCCTTCACGCGCTTCAGTGCCACGTGGCGATCGAGCTCACGGTCGTAGGCCTGGAAGACCGCTGATGTCCCGCCCTCTCCGGCCAGTGATTCCTCCAGGTAGCGCTCGCTGTTGGTCATGGTGGCAGAGTACTACCATGCGATCCGGCCGGTGAAGAGGGATCCTCAGTAGCACCTCGACGCATCGAACGCGCCGCCGCCAAGGTTGTTGCTCTCGTAGCAGAGTTGCGCCGGGAGCTTGTTGCTCATGCCGCTGACGTCCGGGCCGATGGCCGGCCAGGCCACGCTGCCAAACCAGCTCGGCTTGTCCGCCAGGTAGAGCGAGGCTGGCAGGGTTTGGTCTGCGGGGGCCGTCTCGCCTGCCGGAAGCTCCTGCGGATCCCAGTGCGTGGTCTGGGAAAAGTAGTCGTAGTTTCTCCAGCGCAAGAGCGTGCTCAACTCCAGCGGGTCGAACTTGTCCGTGTCGGCTCCCGCTGACCAGCTATTCCAGTAGCCCAGCACGTAGATCGGGCCGACACCCATCCCACATGTGCAACACGCGCAAGAACGGGTCAGCGGGGACTCAAGAAAAGCGAAACAACGGCCGAAGTGTAGTCTGCTAGGGCAATGAGCAGGAAGTCCGGGCTGCGCCGCAGGCAAAACGCGGTGAAGGAAAGTCCTGCGCTGAAGGCGGCGAAGCTGTGCCGAGCTGCGAAGCTGGCGATCGCCCAAGGCAACCTCAAGCTCGCCGAAAAGGCCTATGGCGCGGCCATCGAATGCGGCACCCGGGACCCCGAAGCATTCAACGATCTGGCAACGATCTACGACAAGAAAGGCGTGAAGGCCGAAGAGCGATTCAATCTACTGAGCCGGGCTTTCGAATTGGCGCCAGAACACCCGGTGATCCGGCGCAACTTTCTCAACCTGCTGCAGAGGCTGCTGGACGCTCTTGAACAGGCTGGACGCTTTCGCGAGGCGCTGCCCCTGCACGTGCGCCGGGTGGCCATTGAATCCGAGTCCGCCCCGGCCCAGCGCGCCCTTGGCTATTGCTATGGCAAGCTTGGCCAGAGCGAAGCAGCGGTTGCGCATTTCACACGCGCGACCAGCCTGGACCCGAACAATCCCGGCTACTACAACGATCTCGGTCTGGCGTGGCTGGAATTGCATCAATTGTCCGAAGCACGGGCCGCGTTTCAACGGGTTCTCGAACTGGACCCGCAATCGATTCGAGCCTTCGTGCACTTGGGACTTCTCGCCAATATCACCGGGCTCGCCGATGTGGCGGTCAACATGATGCGCCGGGCGCTGCAAGTCGACCCCAACTGCGTCGAGGCCCACAACAACCTCGCAACGTTCTTGCGCGATCAGGGCGAGCTGGTGGAGTGCAGGCGCCACTATCAGCAGGCCCTTCACCTCAAGCCTGACCAGGTAAGCGTCTTCTCCGGCTACCTGCTCTCGCTCAATGATGATCCGGCCGCAGAGCCCGACTGGGTCGCGGCCGAACACCGTCGCTTCAATGAAATCGTCAAGTCGAGTCCGCGGCCGCTGGCACCGCGGTCACTGGACCCCGAAAGGAGGCTGCGCATTGCCTACCTGTCGCCAGATTTTCGCGCGCATTCAGTTGCCCACTTCATTGCGCCGCTGCTCGAGGCTCACGATCGAGCCATGGTTGAGGTCACGGGCTATGCGACGAGCAACGCCGACGATGGAATGACGGAACGGATACGTCACGCAACAGAACGTTGGCGTTCCGTGTTCCGAATGAGTGACGACGACCTGGCTGCGCTTATTCAAGACGACCAAATTGACGTGCTGATAGAACTTTCGGGCCATACCGCCGACAACCGCTTGCCCATGCTGGCTGAACGCACGGCTCCGGTGCAGATAACCTATCTCGGCTATCCCAACACCACCGGACTTGCCAGCATGGATTACCGAATCACCGACGCTGTGGCGGATCCTCTTGGAGTGACCGACGGGTGGCACACGGAGAAGCTCCTGCGAGTTGAGGGGGGCTTTCTCGCCTATTCGGCCCCGCCCTTCGCAAGAGAGATGCCGGTTGCCGAGCCACCGGCGCGCAAGGCCGGTGCCATAACCTTCGGCAGCTTCAACAATCTGGCAAAGACAAACGACACGCTCTTGCAGATCTGGGCCGCGATCTTGGCCCGGGTGCCCGGAAGCAGGCTTCTTCTCAAGGCGCACGGGCTTCGAAACGAAGGGGCCAGGCGGCGCATTTTCAAAGTACTGGCCGCACACGGAGGAATTGCACCGGAGCGCGTGTGCTTCATGGGCCATGAGCAATCGGCGGCAGACCATCTGCAGCGCTACCATGAAGTCGATTTGGCGCTGGACACGTTTCCCTACAACGGAACCACCACAACCTGCGAGGCGCTTTGGATGGGCGTGCCTGTTCTCACTTTGCAAGGACGCTGTCACGCAGGCAGGGTGGGCGCGAGTCTGTTGAGCCGAGTGGGCTTGCAGGAATTCGTTGCCCAGAATCAGTCGGACTACGTGGAGAAGGCCGTGGCTTGGGCGGAAAGGCGCGAAAGCTTGGGCGAGTTGCGCTCAAGCTTGCGCGAGAGACTTCTGGGGTCGCCTGTCATGGACGCTGGGCGGTTGGCACGCGGGTTGGAGACCGCCTTTCGTGAGGCCTGGCGGGCCTACTGTCGCAGCCGCTGATTTCCTCACGCGCTCAGCGCACCCGTCTTACGAAAGCACCCGGCCAGTAAGTCACGCTCGCATGAATCGAGCTCTCATTAAACAAGAATGCCGGCTCGACAATCTCGAAAGCCCGGCTTCCGGCGACAAACTCGCAAGCGGCCTCTTGCGGATTGTTCCATCCCCAGTCCGTAATGCTGCGAATAGCTTCGATTTGACAAGGAATCCCCATGTAGTGAAGCGCGATGACCGCCTTGACTCGCGGGCTGAGCAAGGGCTGGATGGCTTCCCCCTGGGTATAGGGGGATAGTTTGGACGTGTAGGTGGATGTGGTTTACGTAATCTCTGTTGTCAGTCGCATATTTGTAGATGCGATTCGGTGAAGGCAAAATGGCGCTGGAAGCGACTATGCACCCCGACGAAACGCGTATCGGAGAATCCCGCGAGATCGATATCACCAAGATACAAAGAGGCAGCCGACCACCTTGGGCATCACGACAACCCGGATGCGATAGCGCGGTAGACCAACGTTCTTCCTTCTGGAACACCTCCTGAATGCCTGAGAGGATGCATCATGCGAACTCCGGTCCTTGGAGACACCATCAAACGGATCTGCGGGAACTCGTCGGCCTTGACGGCCAAGCTGGAGTCTTTCCCCGGCTCCGCGGCGTACTGGGAAGAGCGTTATTCGTCCGGAGGCAATTCCGGGGTGGGCTCTTACGGGCTGTTCGCAGAGTTCAAGGCCGACGTGCTCAACGGATTCGTCGCCAGACGGCAGGTCCAGACGATCATCGAGTTCGGATGCGGAGACGGCAACCAGCTTGGCCTCTCCAAGTACCCTAACTACCTTGGTCTCGACGTCAGCAGCACCGCTATCCTGAAGTGCAGAGAGCGGTTCAAATCGGACATGCACAAAGCGTTCCGCCTGATGGAGGAATACAAAGGAGAAAAGGCGGAGCTTTCACTGTCGCTCGACGTTGTCTATCACCTGGTCGAAGACGACGTCTTTGAGCGCTACATGCGGACGCTGTTTGATGCGTCCAGCCGGTACGTCATCATCTACGCGAGCGACACCGACGACAACCAGCGCGATGATGGACAGCATATCCAACACCGGAAGTTCACGGCCTGGGTCCGGCAGAATCTCCCGAACTGGAAACTACTGGAGCATTTACCAAACCGATATCCCTATCGCGGCGACTATCGCACAGGCTCCTTCGCTGAGTTCTTCATCTTCGAGAAGGCCGAGCAGCCGCCGTGAGAAGTGAGTCGAGCCGTGGCAACCCCGCGCCTTCCCTTGTAATCGCCAACCCCGTGAACGATTACGATCTTTCAGAGACTCTACGAATGGCGAAGCTCGGAACTTCGGGATAATCAACGGTTAAATAGAGCAATTCCCAGTTATGTGCGATGCAGAATTCATGAACCGCCTCAATAACACCATAGCGATAACCGTTGATCATATTCCCCTTTGAATAGTCATGACCGGCAATGATTCCACCCCACTTGATTGTCCGAGCATATACTTCCAATTCCTGCCTTGTGGTCGAGTATGAGTGATCGGTATCGATATAGATCCAATCAAAAAGAGAATCAGGGAAAGTCGAGGCGGCATTGACCGAAAGCTCTCGGGTGACAACAACCTTGCCGTTCGCAATTTGTTCAGAAAACTTTGAAGTCACCAACTCATAGAGTCCATCGTGATACCGTTCGGTCCCCCATATATCAACCAGATATAGCTTTTCCGGATGTGCTACCGAGAGAACAATCTCACTGAAATCGCCATGATCAACGCCAATTTCAGCGACAATTGCGCGGGAGGGCAGTCTTTTAATAAGCTCCGTACGATTCAGAACAAGTTCGCAATTTTGAATATGTTCCTGACGAAGATGTACCACAGGCATGCTCTCTTCAATCAATCTCCGCTGCGACTCATCGTGTTCTCTGAATTTCCGATACAGGCTCTCTATGGTAACGGACTCTTCAGCCATATTTCCGTCCAATCTCTTAGACTTTTCAGGGTTGCTCTTGCACTCAATAGAAACACCATCGGCGACACCACAATTTCCCTTTTTTCCCCCGCCCCGAGTGGAGCCTTCGTCATCACCCCGTCCATCGAGAATTGGTTCCTGAGGGACTCCCCCCCGTCGGGGCCACAGATGCTAGCAGGTCGGACTTCCCAGCCCTGGCGGATGTGAGACCACTCGCAACGCACGCCTCCCCCCCTACTCGATCAACTGCGACACATCGTAGAGAGCCGACAGGTTTCGGATCTGGGCGTCATTGTCGCAGCGATGTGTGGTCGCGTTGACCCGCCAGAGCGCATTGGTCTGCGTCTCCGGTATTGTGGGGAACTCCCTGAACCGCCCGCCCACCTGCACCGTCTCGGTCCCGTTTCGCAGCGCCATGAACTTGAACCAGATGTCGTCGGCGGTCGGGGCATTCTCGAGGTAGATGTCCCTGCGGAAGACATCGGCGTGGAGGGCGCCGGGGGGATACAGAATGCCGCCGACTCCGGTCGGGAACAGGTTGAAAGAGGGCTGATTGTACTCTACGTTTCTCCAAGTCATGTACGAGGCAATTCCGCCGCCTTCTTTCCTCATCCAACGGCACCGGTAGGCGGCCACGGCCGCCGGGAAACTCCTATGGGCCTCCAATAGACCCTGTACGAAGTCCTGCGGGTAGAGGGCGTCGTCGTCGCAGGTGATGATGAGATCGTTCGGGTAGTCGACCAGGGCGTAGACGAGCTTCTTATACTGGCGGATGTCCTCATCAACGATGCGGACGGTGAGCCCTTTTCTCTGAAGCTCGGGCAGATCGTACGGCAGCGCGGCCCCGTCGAGGTCGCCGCGGAACAGCCACAGTACGATTGCGTCGGGCATGGTCCGCTGAGACATCAGCGTTCGAATGGTGAGGCCGACGGTCGCGAGCCGCGGCTGATAGCTGGTGAGGGAAACCACCACTTTCGGCACATGAGGGGGATTTTCGAGCCGCTGCGGTGCGACCAGGTTGTCAGGAGATGGGCTTGATATCAGCTGGGATCGAGCAAGAGCCTCGTTCGCGAAGCGAGGAGATATCTCTCCTGCCTTCGCGTAGAAGATGCGCGCGTCGTCCAGACGGCGAAGCGCCACGCTGATGTCTCCGGCCACGAGTAGGGTCTCGGCGTCGTTTGGCTGAAGGGTCATGGCAGCCTCTACCGCGCGTAACGCATCCACAAGGGCACCAGCGGCCAGATAGATGGCAGCGCGATTTCGATGCAGGACGGCCTTGCCTGGTGAAAGTGCCACCGCCCGCTCGATCGCCTCCAACGCGCCGGTTAGATCTCCCTCCATCTGCCGTACCACTGCCAGGTCGTTGTGTGCCTCAGCCGAATCAGGCATGCGCGCCACGAAGGCCTCTAGCCGCTGTCGCGCCTCGTGTCCTTGGTTATTGGCCAGCAAGACTTCAATGGCGGCCCCTTGGCTTCGATACGGGTCCGAATCGAGCACAATTTCGCCGTACCGCTGACGGAACTCGTCGCCAGCCGCCACCGTGCTAGTGCCCCCGACCTGTAACAGGACGTCGTGAGCGACACGGGAAAACTCGGCGCGGTCGACAATGGAAAGCACGCCGCGCAGGTCGGAAAAGGCGGGGCTCGCGCGTAGCGCTGTAGCAGTTGGGCCCTCGACCAACACCAACTGGGTATGGTTCAAGTCGGCGAGATCCGTGACCACCGTCGGATCGATGTTGGCGTCGAGCCCGATGCGGACGCTCGCGCGCTGGCGGTTTAGCTCTTGGCAGTGTTCGTAGATGGCGATGCGATCGGCCAGCAGGACTCTGCTCTTGGTTTCGCGCGGCAGGCAGCGCGGCTCGCGTCGCAGGTCGAACAGGGGATCGGTCTCGTCGCGGGTGAAGAGACGAAATAGTCTGCGGCGCTGGGCGGCAAAGCCGAATTCGCTTGTCTGCTTGGTCCACCCCCGACGAGCCGTGGCCAATGCCCCATCAGGATGGGCGAGGAGATGCTCGATAATTTCGCCAGCCTCATTTTCATCGGCGAAGGTGTACAGGTCGCGGCGGTCCTCGTAAAGGAGATCAAGGCCGCTTTGCGGTCGCAGATGATCAGTGACTAGACATCCGCCAGCGGACAGCACCTCGGCAATCCGTAGGTTGAGGTCGCCGTTCAGGGAGCAATTAAGTGCGACGACGCTCTTGCAGTAGAGCTTTGCCAGAATCGCTGGCACTGCCATTTGATGATCGATAGGCAGGGACCGCCGACGCAATTGCTCGACAAGGCGCATGCGCGCTGGGTGGAACCGACCGATCTGGCCGGCGACAAGTACGCTGGCGGCACGCTGTCCCTGCGGCGGCAACGAACTGGTTGGACAATCCGCATCCATGTTGGGCAGCCACCTCACGTTGCGTACGCCGGCCTCGATGAAGAAGTGCAAGTGCTGACGATTGTGCGACGACAGCACGATGTCGTACGGCTCTGACAGCGCATACGATACCATCCGATGGAGAGGCCGTGCGAGATGCTGGGTGTCTCCGACCATCAGCACTTTGGTACCGGGCACCGAGGCCAGGTTGCGGGGCAAATTGCTGCCCGTGGCGTCCGCACGAACTAGAACGACATCTGGGCGAAAGGCGCATCCCAGCGTATGCAGGGATGCGGCCAAATCGTACTCACCGCGCGGCGTCGCTATGGTTGCTGGTAGGCCGCCTGCGCCTTCGTTCGGGCTGGCATTGCCCATAAAGGGTCCCGCTGTGACCTGTCGCTGCGAATACCGAGGCGGGGCAATGTAATCCGGCTTGGTGTGGTGGACATAAAGTACAGCGAGATCCTCAAATGTGGCTTGAGAATGTCGTCTTGCGATCATTTTGCGCTGCCCAAGCAGAGGGTACGAACGGCATGGCTATTCGGCATCTCTCTCGACGCATTGACGTTGAGGCTCACTCATGATGGCATCGACCGACTAGCTGCGAAACCTAAGCACAAATTCACGTCCGCGCGCCCTCCAGAACAGCCCATCGAATTCCAATCCGAAGGTCCCGAGTCGCGGACGTCACCTTGACCTGGGCGATACCGATACGCCGCGGGCAAGGAGGATATCGTGCCCAACATGATCGACGTGACCGTAGAGTGTAATCGCTGCGCTTGCTACAGCGGCAGGGGCTCGCCGCCCTCGGGGCTTCGTCGCTCGCGGTGATGCTTCTTGGCGGGTTCGGACGAGGGCGCAATGGCGGGATTCGCTGGCGGTGCAGCCGCGACGCCCGCATCACGCGCAGCCACGGCCGGCCGAGCGTCGGGGACCGCCGGGGCCGCCACCGCCGCGGATGGAACTGGCGCCGCCGCCAGCGTCCTGGGGCGAGTATCGAGGACTGCGCTGCTGGTCGAGGAGGAAGCGGCCGGCGAGGTGCCACGCCCAAGGAAGACACCCACCCCGACCGCCACCAGCACCACGGCGACCGCCCCTGCCACAATCGCGGTCCGACCGCCAGACCTCTGGCTCGGGGCCGGCACGCGCGTGACGCCCGCGACCGGCGGAATGCTGGCGCGCGAGGTGGTGGCCGCCAGCGGGGTCGTGCGCACGGACGTCGCCGAAGGAACCGGTCGTGCCGCCCCGGTGCTCGCAACCCTGCGCGGTGAAACCACCGCCGGACCCGCCCAGTCTTCCAACTCGGGCTCCAGCCGCGCCCACAGATCAGCCACGCTCTGCGGACGCTGCGCCGGGTTCTTGGCCAGGCAGTCGAGCACCACCGCCTCAAGCGCAGGCTGGATGGGGCGCAGGCGCGACAGCGGCACCGGCGCCTCGGTCACGTGCTTGGTCACCACCGCGTAGGCGGTCTCGCCGTCAAAGGGCAAGGACCCGGTCAGAATGCGATAGAGAATCACGCCCAGCGCGTAGACATCGGTGCGCCCGTCGACGGTGGTGGACATGGCCTGCTCGGGCGCCATGTACTGCGCCGTGCCCAGAATCTGCCCATCCACGGTCACCTTGGCGTTGGGCACACTTAGGTTCTTGGCGATGCCGAAATCGAGGATCTTGAGCGAAGGCTCCTGGTTGGGCAGGCGCGCGATCCACAGGTTCTCGGGCTTGAGATCGCGGTGCACGAACCCGGCCGCGTGCGCAGCCCCGAGCGCGTCGCACAGCTGGCGCATCAGCAGGATGACCTCACGGCTGGTGACGTGGCCTTTCTCCAGCGCGTCCTCCAGGCTCTCGCCCCGGAGAAACTCCATCACGAAGTAAGGACGGCCGTCCGGCAGAACGCCGAACGAGAAGATGTCGATGATGTGGGGGTGCCGGATCTGATTGACGGCGCGGGCCTCCTCGAGAAAGCGCTTGGTCACCTGCTCGTTGCGAGCCCACATGGCGGCCACCACCTTGATGGCCACCTGCTTGCCAATGAGCGGCTGAGCGCCCGCGTACACCGACCCCATGCCGCCTTCACCGAGCTTGCGCTCGATCACGTACTCGCCGACCTGGGTGCCGCTGGGGAGGTCCTGCTCGCTGGACGAGTCGTCGCTCATGGAAGACCGCGGGCCGTCATCGTCCGGAAAAAACCGGTCCTGCCAAGAAAAAGCAATGAACTCACCGCGCACGAGGATGCGGCAATCCGCCCCCGGATTCAAGTGTCGTATGGGCAACCCTGGACTGTGGACGGCCGGGGGCCATCTCGGGTACCCTGGGCACACCCCAGGGCCACCATCGCGGCCTTCGGGTTCATGGAGGACCGCCGATGAGGCGCATCGCAACTGGAATCGCCATCCTGCTCCTGCTCGGGGCCGCTGCCAAGGCACCCAAGAACGACCCGCGCGAACAAACCGCGCGCGCATTCTTTGCGGCGGGGAAATACCAGGAGGCGATCGACATCTACTCCCAGCTCTTCGCCCAGTACATCCACCCGATGTACATCTACAACATCGGGCGCTGCTACCAGAACATGGGCGCCCCGGACAAGGCGCTGGCCAGCTTCCACGAGTACCTGCGCAAGGAAAAGCACGTCACACCGGCGCTCAAGCAGGAGATCGACGGCCACATCAAGGAGATGGAAGACCTGAAAAAGCAGCAGCAGGCCCTGACGGAAAAGCTGGGCGCGGTGGCAGCGCCCGTGCCGGCGCCGGCGGCGGAGGCACCGCCCCCGCCGCCCGCCGCGAAGCCGGCTGCGGCGCCCGAGCCAGCCGTGGCGATGGCCGAAGAGCCCAAGACGCCCGCCAGCAAAGAGGAGAAGCGCGAACCAGAGAATCCAGTGGCCGCCTACCTGGCCAAGCTGCACGCCCAGCACGAGACCGTGTGGCGAGCGCGCGCCAAGAAGCCTGACGACGCCAAGGCGCAGAAGATCGAGACACTCTTGACCTCGGTTCCGGCCGACGACCCGCGCATCGCCAAATACGAGCTCTACTTGGCTGACCTGTACGCGGGCAAGCACTTCTTCCTGCGCCTCCAGGAGCTCGAAAAGGACTCGCAGGCGCAGGCGGGCAGCGGCGACGGCCAGCAGGTGGGCGCTGGCGCCCGTTCGTTTGGCCCGGAGATCAACGCCAGCTTCCTCAAGGCGGCCGAGCACTACGCAGTGGCTTCGCAGGTTGCGGGCTTCGAAAAGGGCGACGTCGTGCTCATGGGCCTGGGCGTTCTGCTCGAGGCGAACGGCATGGAAGCCCGGGCTCGTGCGGTTTTCGATCGGCTGGTGAAGAAGTACCCGAATTCCAAGGCCGCCAAGGAAGTGCTGTCCGGGGACGTGACCAAGACCGAAGACGCGGGCAAGGGGCCGGA
>Ga0182021_10002501_pt1 | contig 21455 bp, 22 predicted proteins | sample 612E3MmetaG_FD_120493 | JGI IMG/M metagenome (GOLD analysis project Ga0182021, IMG submission 120493) | Permafrost microbial communities from Stordalen Mire, Sweden - 612E3M metaG (Illumina Assembly) | ecosystem: Environmental > Terrestrial > Soil > Wetlands > Permafrost | place: Sweden... | reverse complement strand
CCAAGACGGCCTTCATTCGGCTACCTTTGTTGGCAGCGTCGTCGGCTTCCTCAACGTATTTTCATATACGCCTGCGGAGCCTCCTTCTTGCCGCCGCGGTATCTTTTGATCGGGTGCGCGACTTTAAAGGAGCGCAATAAAAACAGTCTTTACCTTGCCGAGAATTGACGCCTTTCAGGCGAAAATTCCATGCGACTTGGCAATGAAGTTATCAAAATTAATAAATTCTATCTTGTGGAAAACGAAAAAAAGCTGTTATAAACACTTGTATAAATAAACATCGGAGCGAGATATGACAGAAATCATTTTTGACAAAAATGAAGACTGGGAAAAACGAATATTATGCAGTGATGAAAGCTGCATTGGCACAATCGGTTCGGATGGCCGTTGTAAAGAATGCAGCAAAACATATGAAGGCCGGTTACCCGCAGAAATAATCGAGACAAGCGTTCCGGCGGAAGTCAAGGCGGAACAAAAACAAATTTCAGCGGATGAGGAAACCGGTGACGACTGGGATAACAGAGTCTTGTGCGGCGACGAATCCTGCATTGGTGTCATTGGCTCCGACGGCAAGTGCCGGGAATGCGGGAGACCGCTTTAACAAAATATTTCAGAAAATAAGTGTATTGAATATAAAGACGTTATGCCTGTTGAACCGACTAAAAAGACAAAAAAAATACTGTTTGCTTTCCGATGTATACCTAGAGGCGTGCGCAAACTATTATTCGCGATGATTTTCTCTTTTTTTTATTATTTGAGCCCTAAGAGCCGTTTGATAGTTCTGCATAATCTGCGGCGTTCCTTTCCGGAAAAGGACATAAAGGAAATAATCGGCATCGCCAAAGGAGTTTACCGTCATTTTGCCATTGTGGCCGCTGAATTTTTCGACCTGCCTTACATTACCCGGGAGAATATCAATCAATGGGTTGAAGTGGAAGGTATGGAAAATTATCAGGCGGCTATGGCTAAAAGCAAGGGCGCTCTCTCCATCGTTGCTCATTTCGGCAACTGGGAACTGATGACCATTGCTATTCCTCTGTATCTCAAACCAATGTATATCGTTTACCGGCCGCTGGATAATCCGGTGATTGATAATATGGTGGAATACGTGCGGACCATGAATGGTAACGTCCTGATTCCTAAAGGTGGGTCGGGGAAAAAGGTTATGGAATTATTAAAAGAGAATCACATCATAGGCATTCTCAGCGATCAGAATGTAGCCGCGTATGAGGGCGTTTTTGTGGATTACTTCGGACGGCCCGCCTGCACCGGCGTGGGGTTGGCGGTGATGGCCATGCGCTCCGGCGCGCCTGTTGTTCCGGCCTTCATGGCGAGGCAGAAATCGGGCAAATACAAGCTTATCCTGAAACCGGCGATTGATGTTGTTTGTACGGACGATTACAATGCGGACCTAGTTGTCAATACCCAGCGTTTTACAAAAATTGTAGAAGAAATTGTTCGTGAATATCCGGACCAATGGTTTTGGTTTCATCAGCGCTGGAAAACTAAAAAAAACCAAAAATAAATACACCGATATAACCATAAATAACATGTGAAGTTTTTTGCAGTAAAAAAATACTTATTAAGATAAAAAACTTATGGCTGTTGAACCAACCAAAACGACAAAAATAATACTGTTTGTTTTCCGATGTATTCCCCTATGCGTGCGCAAGGGATTTTTTAGAAGCTTATTCAAGCTTTTCTATCATCTGGGAACCAAACACCGGTTGATAACAATACACAACCTGAGCAGGGCCTTTCCGGAAAAGAACTTAAAGGAAATAATCGAAATTGCCAAAGGCGTTTACCGTCACTTTGCCACGGTGGCCGCTGAATTCTTCGACATGCCTTACATTACCAGGGAGAATATTGACGAATGGGGTGATGTCGAAGGTCTGGAACATTATGAGGCGGCCATTGCCAAGGGCAAAGGCATCCTTTCCATCGTTGCTCATTTTGGCAACTGGGAGATATTGCCGGTAGGTATTCCCATATACGCCAAACCGATTCATATTGTGTACCGACCTCTGGATAATCCGGTGATTGATAATATGGTTGAATACGTACGAACCAAGCCGGGTAATGTCTTGATTCCCAAAGGGGGATCAGGAAGAAGGATTATGGAATTACTGAAAGAGAATCAGATTGTCGGTATTCTCAGTGACCAGAATGTAGATTTGCAGGAGGGGGTTTTTGTTGATTTCTTCGGCCGTCCCGCCTGCACGGGTAAGGGGTTGGCAGTTATGGCCATGCGCTCCGGCGCGCCCGTCATTGCAATTTTCCCCGCCCGACAGAAGTCGGGAAGATACAAGGCTATAGTGAAACCGGCCATTGAAGCTGTCTGTACGGGTGATAAGGATGCGGATATTTTGACCAATACGCAGCGCTTTACAAAAGTTATCGAGGATATTATTCGCGAATATCCGGAACAGTGGTTCTGGTTTCACCAGCGCTGGAAGACAAAACCATATCAGCCTCAATTTTACCAATCCAGAGAGTTTTACGCTCAGCTGGAAAAAGAAATTGAGCGGGCCAACAGCGATGAACAACCTCTGACCGTAATGCTGATTGATATCGACAAACTCAAGGCATTCAGCGACGCATACGGCCATGTTGAGGGAGAGAACGTGTTTACACGACTCCATGCCCTGGTAACACGATGCCGGGGAGAGAGTTATTTATCCTACTGGTTCGGCGATGATGAATTTACGATAATAATGCCGGCAACGACAAAGGAAACGGGAATGTTAACGGCACAAAAAGTACAAGAAGAATTAAAAAAAGAAGTTTTCACCATGGCATCGGGCAAAGAAGTTCATGTAACGGTGAGTATAGGTCTGGCGCAATACCAATCGGAGGAAGAAATGAAATCATTTTTTTATCGTATAAAAAAACGAGTGCTCCAGGCCAAGCAAAACGGCAGAGACAGGATTTGTTCTGAATAATAACGTTTCATTACGTATACTACCCCCGGAAATCTCGCCGAACATTTTTATATAAATCGGTGTTAAAGAATGTTAAGGAGTCTCATATCCCCATACGCTGCGCTTCGGGGATAATTCAACCATCAAGTTTCAGTTATATATATCTATAAGGCTGTCATTACCCGCAACTGCTATGCAGTTGGGTTTCACTATCCCGCGTCGCTACGCTCCTGGGATAGTTCCACTTACGCTTCGAACTTCACTACGTTTGTTCTCAGCGAGTGTCACTAAAACTCGTACAGCTTATTCCCCGGTACAACCGTAAACTTATTCTTCAGCAGAACTTCTATGGCTTTTTCCGGAGCGTCGAAACGGAAGATGATGACGGCGTTCTGGCCGCTTTTTTCGACGAAGGCGTATAGATATTCCACATTGATGCCTTCTTTGGAGACAACTTCCATGATGCTGTGCAGGCCGCCCGGTTTGTCGGGAACTTCCACGGCGACAACAGGGGTTTTGCTTACTCTGAAGCCGCTGTCCTTGAGGACCTTATTTGCTTTTTCGACATCATTGACTATCAAGCGCAGAATACCGAAATCAACTGTTTCCGCCACGGACAGCGTGCGGATATTGATATTGGCCTCTTTGAGTACGCGTGTCGCGTGCTCCAGCGTGCCGGGTTTGTTTTCCAGAAAAACGGATATTTGTTCTACCTTCATAGTAACCCCCTTATAATTTATCAAATGCGGCGTTTATCAATAATTTTTGCATCTGCTTTTTGAAGCATGTTGGGCTGAACAAGTTTGACGCGCGCGGCGATGCCCAGAAAATCTTTCATGTCCTTGGCGATTCTTTGTTCAATTTTCTGCAGTTCCTTGATGCTGCCGGCATCACTGCATATCTTATCGTTGACTTCGACCTGCAAATCCAATGTGTCCAGCGCGCCCACTCTATCAATGATGACCTGATAAGTTGGTTCCAGTCCCTCGATATTCACAAGGATGGCTTCTATCTGCGCCGGAAAAACGTTGATGCCGCGGATGATCAGCATGTCGTCGCTTCTTTTCAAAACCTTTTCCATTTTAATGTGACTGCGGCCGCAGCGGCAAGGCTCTGTGATCAGGCGCGAAATGTCGCCGGTGCGGTAGCGGATCAGGGGATTGGCTTCTTTTGTGAGCGTTGTGAAAACCAGTTCGCCCTCTTCTCCTTCCGGCAGAACCTCGCCGGTTTTCGGATTGATTGTTTCGACGATGAAATGGTCTTCAAAAACATGCATTCCGTTGCGGCCTTCCAGACATTCCATCGCCATCCCCGGGCCGATGACTTCCGATAAACCGAATAAATCCAGAGCGGTTATTCCGAATAATTTTTCAATTTCATCACGGAGCGCGTTGTTCCAGGGTTCCGCTCCGAAAATGCCCACGCGCAGTTTCAATGATCTCATGTCCATGCCCATAGCCTTTCCTTCTTCGGCCAGATGCAAAGCGTAGGACGGCGTGGAGCAAATTACGGTCGGTCCGAAATCCTGTAAAATCATCAGTTGCCTTTTGGCGTCTCCTCCGGACATGGGAATGACGCTGGCGCCGATTTTCTCCGCGCCATAATGTAGACCCAGTCCGCCGGTAAATAATCCGTAACCAAAGGCATTTTGAATGATATCGTTTTTGGTGATGCCCGCGGCGACAAGACAGCGTGCGACGAGCTCCGACCAGATTTCAATATCGCGCTTAGTATAGCCGAAAACGGCGGATTTTCCGCTGGTGCCGGAAGAAGCGTGCAAGCGAACAATGTTGCTCATAGGCACGCAAAATAAACCGAAGGGGTAATTATCGCGTAAATCTTTTCTGGTGGTGAAAGGAAGCTTTTTCATGTCGGCAATCGCTTTTATATCGTCGGGTTTGACTTTGGCGGTATCAAAGGATTTTTTATAAAAACCGACATTATGGTAAACCCGTTCCAAAACTTGCTGTAGTCTTTTTACCTGCAGGGATTTGATGACGTCACGGGGCATGGTTTCAAATTCTTCATTGTAGATCATGGTAGAGCCTCCTCATTATATAGCCGATATCGGATTGGCAGGAAGTCTAACAAAACTTTTTACCTCTGGCAAGAATCTTTCTTTTAAAAATAAGATATTATGTGTGTTGCAAAACTTAATGTCTTGGGGCTGTTCAAAAACGTTCAGATGCAAGGCGCGCAAAAAACGAATCGCGAGACGTATATAGACATAAGTCGAGCGATTCGGTTTGCAGGGCAACACAGCAGACCATGGTACCCTTCAGGGTATGAGCGTTTTTCAACAGCTCACCTTATGCGGGATTTTGTTGTAACAAATTATTGGCGAGAAAAATTCCTAAAACAGTTTTAGCATCTATTATCTCGCCTTTTTCTATGAGTTTGCGCGCCTGGGAAAAACTGACGGGTATTATTTCAATAAATTCATCTTCGTCGGGAGTGAGCGGTGCGCTGAAAAGATTTTGGGCCAGAAAAAAATACATATATTCGTTGCAGTATCCGGGCAGCAGGTAGCCTTCAAAGAGTTTGATAAGCGTTTTGGCTTTAAATCCGGTTTCTTCAGCCAGTTCCCGTTGAGCGCAGACAGCAGGAGATTCTTCCGAACCATCGAGCGAGCCGGCGGGGATTTCCAGCAGGTCTTTTTTAACGGCATTGCGGTATTGCTTAATTAAAAGCAGTTCGTTTTTCTCGTTGACGGCAACGATGGCGACGGTGGGCTGGTGGTCAATCCAGGTTTGATTTGCGGTTTTGCCGTTGGGTAGATCGAATTCTTCTTCCCAAACATCAAAAATTTTGCATTGGTACGCCAGGGTGGATTTGTTTTTTTTCATTAACCGTCGCTTAATTCAGTTTGTTTTGATTATAGTTAGCAGATGCTGTTCGATTTCTTCTTTCGGAAGAGCTCCGGTCACTCTATGCACCATCTTGCCTTCTTTAAAGAAAAGCATGGTCGGAATACTGCGAATTCCATACTGTGAAGCGGTCAGCGGATTCTCGTCAACATTAAGTTTCACGACTTTTACTCCGTTGGCGTAATCGGAAGCCAACTCGTCAATAATGGGAGATAATGTCCGGCAGGGACCACACCACGGCGCCCAGCAATCTACAAGAACGGATGATTCGGAAGTAATAACTTCACGGGCAAAGGTCTGATCCGTTACTTCGAAAGGCAAAACTTTTTGCTGAGGAGTTATCAACGGCTCGCGGCATTTGCCGCATAAGGGTTTTTGATCCAGACGATTTTCGGGCATTCTGTTTTTCGTGCCGCATTTAAGACAACGAATGATTAATTCATCCAGCGACGCGCCGCACTTGCCGCAGATAGACCTTCCCTGCAATTTTTGTTTTGGTATTCTGTTTTTCGTGCCGCAATTTAAACAGCGGATAATTATGTTGTCGGGCATATTAGTCCAACCTCACTGTTATTATCTCATTTTTTGCCGGCAAAAGGCAACTTATATAGCAACGCTGACAGCGATAGGCTTAAGTATGCGAATAAGTTCAGCCGAAGGCATCCGCGCCAGCAGACCGCGACTGCCAGCGTTGATAAAAATTTCCAGCAAGTCAGCTATGGTCTGTTCCATGTAAACAGGCATCGCTTTTCTTGTTCCAAATGGCGATGTTCCGCCTACTTTATAGCCGGTGTGTTTTTCCGCCATGGCCGGGTTGCAGGGCGAAACCGATTTTGTGCCGATAGCGCGGGCCAATGACTTTGTGGAAACTTCCTTGTCGCCGTGCATCAGAATAATCAGCGGTTTGCCTGTTTCATCCTCCATCACCAGAGTTTTAATCACGCGGTGTTCGTCAACGCCCAGTTTTTTTGCCGATACTCTCGTTCCGCCCCGTTCCTCGTAGGGGTAGGTATGCAGAGTAAAATCAGCTCCTTGCGCTTTTAAGGCTAAAATGGCGGGTGTTGTCGGAATCTTTTCTTTACTCATCAGGAATTATAATAACAACTAAAAATAAAAAAGCAATATACGCCGGTAAATCACAGGTTTTAAATGTCATAGGACTAAGATCTGCTTGACACACAAGAAGGGAATTCCTATAGTTCACGCATGAAGAAAAAGATAGTTAGCGTTGGTTGTTATGCAATATTGTGTCTTTCCATTACTCTGGCGCCACACTTGGCGTTTGCACCAACCCAGGGGGTAGGTGGTCAGGTATCAGTGCCAGTAGAGCATAGCACAAATAACGGCGTATCATCACAGATTCAGGGATCGATGGACCAAATCAATAGTTGTTCACAAGCGATTGCAGATGCAATGAAAGCGCTCCAACAGGATGAAGACGACCTGAAGCAGCTCAAGGATGATTTGAAATCTAATAAACCGGGTAACAGTTCAAAGGAGAAGGATTCCTATGATAAGTGGCGGGCGGAATGGCAGCGCAAGGTAACGGCTAAAGAACAAGAGATCGTTGCCAAAAAAGCAAAAATCAAACAGATGAAAAAGCAACTGAACGATTTGCAGCAGCAATTATCCAATTTGCGAAAAGCAGCGGGGAAATCTTCGGACAAGTCCCTGCCGCCCCATGTGCGTAAACCATAGGCAGCTCCCTACTGCCTGGCGCTGTAACAGCGCCGATAAAATTCCGTCATTGTTTTCTTTAAATCTGTAATCCCTAATTCTAACAACTTCCCACCATTGAAACTTAGTAGGTGAAAGAGATAAACGAGACAAGGCTTAATTGTACAACGACCTCTTGATTTTACTTTTTTTTTAAGTTATCTGTGCAAAACGTATTTTGACGGAGAGAACTTAATTGCAGTTAAATCCCTGTGCCAAACATAAGCTTATCCGCGATTCCGTGCGGCATTTTGCCGAGACGGAACTTGCGCCGATAGCGGCCGAAATAGACCGCAACGCGACTTTTCCCGTTGACGTCATCGGGAAAATGAAGGATCTCAATTATTTCGGTCTGCAGGTGCCGAAGGAATTCGGGGGCGCGGCCCTTGATTCCGTAAGCTCCTCAATCATCGTGGAGGAAATATCGCGTGTTTGCGCCGCGGTCGGTTTGTGCGTAACCGTGCACAACGGCGTTGCCGTTTATCCTTTTCTGCAGTTTGCCACCAAGGAGCAAAAGAAACAATATCTCCCCAAACTGGCCAGTGGTGAATTTATCGGCGCTTTCAGTCTGACAGAGGCCAATGCCGGATCCGATTCCGCCAGTGTGGAGACCACAGCGGTCAAAAAAAATCAGGAATACGTTTTAAACGGCACCAAAATATTTGTCACCAACGGCGGCATTTGCGATCTGGCGTTGATTTTCGCCCTGACCGGTTTTGAGTCTGGTCGTCCGCAGAGCAGTGTTTTTATTGTCGAAAGCAAATATGCCGGATTTTTACGCGGCGAGGTGGAAGATCTTTGCGGGATGCGCGCCAATCCGGTTTCCTCTTTATTTCTGGAAGATTGCTGTGTCCCGGAAAAAAATCTGCTGGGAAAAATCGGCGACGGAATGAAAATAGGTCTGGCCACGCTGGATAACGGCCGCATCGGTGTTGCCGCGCAGGCGTTAGGCATTGCCCAGGGAGCATTTGAAGCCGCTGTAAAATACGCCAAAGAAAGACAGCAGTTTAAAAAACCCATTGCCTCGTTGCAGACCATTCAAAATTATATTGCCGAGATGGCCACGGAAATAGCCGCGGCGCGTCTGCTTTTGTATCGCGCCTGTTTGCTGAAGGATGAAGGGGCGTTTTTTGGCTGTGAGGCGTCAATGGCCAAACTTTACTGCAGTACTGTCGCTTCCAGGGTTACTTCTCTGGCCGTTCAGATTCACGGCGGTTATGGGTACAGCAAGGAATACGATGTGGAAAGATATTTCCGCGACGCGAAAGTTACGGAAATTTATGAAGGCACCAGCGAAATTCAGCGCATGGTTATCGCGCGCTCAATACTGTCTCAATTGATATTGTAAAAAATATGTTGAATCTGGTCGTTTGTTTAAAACAGGTGCCCATGGTTACGGAACTGCCGTGGGACGAAAAAACCGGCACACTCCGGCGTGATCTGGCGGCGGGAATGATGAATCCGGCCTGCAAGCACGCTCTGGAAGCCGCTCTGCAGATCAAAGAAAAATTTTCCGCGAAAATTACCACCATAACCATGGGGCCGCCGGCCTCCGAAGAAGTTTTGCGGGAAGCGATGGCTATGGGCGCTGATGAAGCAATTCTTATTTGTGACAGGCTTCTGGCCGGTTCGGATACTTTTGCCACTTCGCTGGTCTTAAAAGAGGCTATAAAAAAGAAATGTCCGAAATTTGATTTAATTCTATGCGGCGCTTATACCGCCGACAGCGAAACCGCGCAGGTCGGTCCGCAACTGGCGGAAGAACTGGATTTGCCCGCGGCCGCCTATGTGGAAAAACTCGAAATTTCCGGCAGGATTCTGCGCGTGCGCCGGATGGTGGATAATTTCCGCGAAACACTAGAAATGGAATTTCCCGCGCTGGTTACGGTTTCTATGGAAAACTACAATCCCCGTTACTCCGGACTTGCCGGTCTGAAAGACGCTTTTGATGAAAAAGATGTTCTTGTTCTGGATGGCAAATCGCTGGGCCTTACCGCTTCTTCAATCAAAACGAAAGGATCGCGCACCAAAGTGCGCAAGGTTTTTCTGAGAAAAGCGCAGAAAGGCAATGTGCTCCTGCAGGGAGCGGCTTCTAATGTCGTTAATGAATTTCTCGATAAGTATCAGCGAAAGATCGGTACCGTAATAGGCAAATCCATTGAGGAAAAAAAACTCAATGACAAAAAATAGCAAAAAAAGCATCTGGGTATTTGGCGATTACCGTAATTATTATCAGAATCGCGTGACCCTGCAATTGATTGCCCGAGCCGTGGCTTTGGCCAAAATAATCAAGGCGGAAGTCTGCGCGTTGATTTTCGGCCATGAAATTGACGAATGGATTATGGAATACACGGCTCACGGAGCAGATAGAATTCTGGCGATCGATGATCCTGCTTTGAAAAGTTACAGCACGGAAAAATACCTGGCAATTATTGAAGCCCTTGCCAAGGCAAGGGACCCAGAAATTATCCTGATCGGCGCGACCGATTTCGGCCGCGAATTCGCGCCGCGGCTGGCCAAACGCCTAAAAACAGGTTTGTCCGCCGATTGTGTCGGGCTGGATATCACCGAAGACGGATTGTTGTTGCAGATAGCACCTTCCTTTGGCGGAAACATGCTCGCGGAAATCGTGACGGAATTCCATCGTCCCCAGATGGCCACGGTAAGGCCGGGAACATTCAAGGAAATACCGCATGACTACGAAAGAAAAGCGATTGTCGAGCGTCTGCCTCTGATGAAAAATCTGCCGAAATCCCGCGTGCGTCTAATTGAATATGAACGTTCCGTGGAAAAAGAACATACCATTGAAAACGCCTCCGTTATCGTTTGCGGCGGCCGCGGTATGGGCAACAGGGAAAAATTTAGAAAACTGCAGGATCTGGCCAAACTCCTCGGAGGCGATGTCGGCGCCACCAGGCCGGTGGTTTACGCCGGATGGGCTGATCATGGCGCGCTGGTCGGCCAGGCGGGTAAACATATCAAGCCGAAAATTCTTTTTTCCTTCGGCATCAGCGGCGCGATTCAGCACACGGCGGGATTGGGCGAAACTGATTTCATCGTCACGATCAATAAAAATCCGCAGGCAACGATGATGAAAATGGCCGATGTGGCTGTCGTTGGCGACGCCAGCGACGTTCTGAACAATTTGATTAAAGAACTAAAAAAGAGAATCAGGGAATAACAGTACTTTAGATAAACATTGTAGGGAATCATAGGGACTTTCCCCTCTGCTGAAGTATCTTCTTGAATGTTGCATGAATATCGTTTATAAAATTACCAATGAAAAAGGAAATATTTAAACGTTTTACGGAGGAATAGTTATGATTTCCACTAATGAAGCTATCGCAGAGGTCTATTGGACAGCCTTTCAGGCACTGCCAAAAAGAGAACGTGAAGCAGTCATCAATCGTTTTCTGGAAAGTTCCCAATTTATGGAAGATGTAATGGATATGGCCATTATTAAAGAAAGACAAAAAGAGTCTTCCCGTCCTCTCAAAGCATACATTGCTGAACATAAAAGGAAAAATCGCTGATGTCTTTTTCAGTTTATATTAAAAAGAGCGCTGAAAAAGAACTGCTATCATTATCCTCTGCAACTCATGATAAAATTGTCAAACATCTTCTTGAATTGGAACAAAACCCGCTCCCCAAAGGAGTAAAGAAATTACGTGGCATGGAAGCTTACCGTTTAAGAGTTGGCGATTATAGAGTTCTTTATCAAATCAACAGTAAGAAAAAAATAATTGAGATAATCGCCATTGCACACAGAAAAGATGCTTATAGATAGTCATTTTTAAATTACAGAAGGAGATTATTTTTCATGATTAAGTCAAGACTTTGCGACATGACGGGGATCAAATATCCCATTATTCAGGCGGGCATGGGACCTTTCAGCAACAACAACCTGGGTGTAGCAGCGGCCAATGCCGGTGTTTTAGGATTGTTCTCGACGAGCGGGCTCTGCAATAAGGATTTTCTGCCGTTTATCTACAATGATTGGATCAAGAGCGCTGAAGCCAATCCGGACGACGACATTCCGGCCGCGATGGAGAAATTGCTCAAACGAGCTTATCGATTGACCAAAGACTCAGGCGGTGTGTTCGGTATCAACGTGATGGTATCCGCCGAGTTAATGTTTCAGGCAGAGCTTATTATCAATGCGGCAATTCAGGTGCGGGCGGCCAACCCGGGCATGGAAAAAAACTTCAAGGTTATCTTCACCTCCGCGGGCGATCCGGTGCCCTGGAAGGAAAGAATTAAGGGCGCGGGATTTACCTGGATGCATGTAGTGCCTTCTGTCAAGGGCGCCCTGCGCTGCAAGAAAGCGGGAGTCGATGTCATCGTGGCCTCCGGCCATGAAGGCGGCTTCCATACATCCTGGGAACCGGTGCACTCAATGATTTTGCTGCCCGCTGTTGTGGAAGCGGTTTCCGATGAAAAGACCCTGGTCTGCGGAGCCGGCGGCTTCTGCGACGGTAAAACGCTGGCCGCGGCCCTCGTGCTCGGCGCCGATGGCGTCCAGATGGGAACAAGATTCCTCGCAACACAGGAAAGTGATTTCCCGCAGATTTGGAGACAGGGCGTTGTCGATGCCGGCGACAGGGGAACTCTTGTAGCCCGTGGATTTGTCGGGCCGGCGCGCTGGATAAAAAATCCGCGCAGTGAAGAACACGCAAAGAATACTCTGCAGAAATCACCCGGATGCTATCTGGGAACGCCGGATGATATGATGACGATAGATATGTCGTTGATTATGTTTGAGCTTGACTCTATGAAAGCTGCCTATGATGGCGATAAGGAGAAGGCGCTGCTGGCGGCCGGCGAAGCGGCGCAGCGCATCAATGACATGCCCACAGTCAACGATTTGGTGCAGGGGATGATGAAGGAGACGGAGGAGATTCTCAAGAGCGTGCAGACGAAGATGCTCGGGTAGAGAGCTGTAGATAGAGCTGTTGAAAAACGCTCATCTGCGGCGTTGCGCATCGCCTTTCGTCATTGCGACGTATACACAAAATACGTCTCATTCCTCATGGCTCGCGCGCCTTGCATCTAAGCATTTTTGAACAGCTCCTAAAAAGCGGTTTAGGAAATAAAAAAAGCCGGAGACCAACTCCGGCTTTTTTATTCATTTTAATTAAAGATTTGAAAAATGCAACGAAAAGCTGAGGCGGCGCAGCCCAGCGGGTTGCGATCGGCTCTAGCGGCTTGTTGGAACAATTTTTAATCGTATAGTTCTCGATTTTCGTAAATGGAGCACCTGATGAGTTTGTTCTTTCGGAAGACCAATCTCAGTTTCTGAGAATGTTGAATTCTGTGCTTTTGGGCTTCCTCGATTTCTTTGAATACAATTGATGTAGTATCAGCTTCGATCGTGTACCCGATGATATGCGAAGTTTCTTTTTTGCTCAACCCAATGGCAAGTCCTGTTCCGGAAACCAGATATCCTATATCAGCAGTTGTTTTATTGCACATCCAACACTTTGCCGGAAGAGTTGAGAATTCTGCCCATGCACCAAAATCTCCATTCGAAATACTTAAATAAACACCATTCTTTAGCGCACAGAAAAAGCCTGTATAGCCTTCTTCAAAACTTTCAGAATAATTATGCTTGAATTTTTTCTGTAACTCGGCATGAAAAGCCTTGTCCGATATTAAGTTTCCACCTATCAATAACCATTGGGTGGGAAATTTTCTTGTTGCCACTATTCGATAGCCATCATCAATTCCCTCAACGCAATCATGATCCGCTTTGGATAAATTAGGCATCATGATAATGAAGAGAGTAACAAAAATAACGAGATTGGTTTTTGCGTAGATTCTCATATTTCTATTAGTTGTGTAATCAATCATATATGGAGTTCCAACAGTGTTTATAAAGATCTATATTAATATTGCAAACGCCGACAACACCTTCAGCATAACCCCCCGCGCTGAAATTTACTTTTATATCATTTTTAAAAATATTAAAGATTAATGCCTCTCGTCTAGCATAAAATAAAAATTTGGAAAACAAAAAACACTGGGGCTGTTCAAAAATGCTCAGATGCAAGGCGCGCGAGTATCGTGGAGTGAGGCCTACTTTTTCGTAGGTCGCAACGATGCGAACGAAGCGCAACACAGCAGGTGAGTATTTTTCAACAGCACCATTTATTTGGGGGATGAAGTTCTGAAGTAACGGACGCCCACAAAAATCAGCATGGCGGCAAATATCAGACGCAGGGTGTCGTTCGGAATGATGTTGGCAATATTTCCGCCAAGGTAAGTTCCTAAAATAATTCCGGGGATAAGACCCCAGAGGATTCCTTTTTCAACATTGCCCATTTTCCAGTGGGAGAAGGCGCCAATGCCGCCTGCGGGAACCATGACCAGAAGCGATGTTCCCTGCGCTACATGCTGAGTCAAACCGGCCACAATAACCATTATGGGAATCATGATGGTTCCGCCGCCGACTCCCATCATTCCGGAAAGAAATCCGGTTAAAGCTCCCGTTATTAAAAGTACAATTATTTTTGAATAACCGGGAACGATGCCGATAAAGTCGGTCAGATACGGTTTCAAAATTAAGAGCACGGAACAAAAAATCAGAAAAGCCCCGAAATATTTTTTCAGCTTCTTTTCCGTTAGGACATTACAGTAGCGTGCGCCCAACGGCGCGGTGAGTACTGCCGTCAGGGCCAAAAGAGCGGCGGCAGTAAGATTGATGGCACCATGCGAGGCATAGGTTATTGCTCCGCCAATTCCCGTAAAGACCAGGGCCACCAGACTGGTGCCGTGAGCCTTATGCTGAGTGAGCTTCAAAACTCCGACCATCAGCGGAATCATAATTAATCCGCCGCCGATGCCCAGGATTCCGCCAAATAATCCGGCGGTAAGCCCGATCGCCAGGCTAATGATTATTATTTTCAGTGGCGCCACCTCCAGTTGGAGCCGAAGGCTTCCTATGTTTAAGAAAGCGCCCTCCCGTGGGATTGTGCATTTTCCCACGCGCAAGCGACGCGAAAATTCCTCCGCAGCAGATAACACTCAGGACGGCAAAAATAAATTGAGTGCTTCTTAGCAGAAGAAAATTATTAGCTTCCGAAATAGGTTGATCTCCCAAAGTAACGGCAAAAACCAGCATCGTAATGCCCATGCTGAACATCTGGCCGGTAAGTCGCATGGTTCCCAGCGTAGCCGAAGCAATGCCGTAAAATTTATTACCCACAGCGCTCATGGTGGCGTTGACGTTGGGCGAGGAGAAAAGCGCGAACCCGATACCCAGCAAAATAAGACATAAAAACACGTATTCAATACTTGTATGGTTACTGAGAAAAATCAACGGGACAAGGCCAAGAACGGTAAGAGACATGCCGATGGAGGAGATAATCTGCGGTTCAAAACGATCGGACAGTTTTCCGGCAAAAGGTGAAATAAGCGCCTGCATGGCGGGCGCGGCAATCAGAATGATTCCGGTATGAGAAGGTGTCAACATTTTAATGTGTTGTAAATAAAGACTAAGTAAAAATGTAATGGCAAATGTGGCGCAGTAATTAATCAGGGCAGCCAGATTGGAGAAAGCAAAAACTTTATTGTTCATAAATAAATGAATATCCAACAAGGGGAAGGGGCTTTTTAATTGCTGAAAAATAAAGAAAGCCAGACAAAGGACGCCGGAGCCGATTAAAAATCCCGCCTTCAAAGAAGGAAGTTGAGAAAACCCATACATAATGGTAAAAAGAGCGATGGCGTAAAGCAAGGAACCGACGAAATCAAAACCTTCATCTTCAGTTACGGACACATCCTCTTTAATCATCCTCATAGTAATGTATACAATAGTGACACCCAGAACAGACGTGAAAAGAAAAATGTATCTCCATCCTAAATGCTCCGTAAGTAATCCGCCGATAAAAGGGCCAATCGTCAGACCGATATAAATAGCGGCCGTATTTATTCCTAATATCCTACCCCGTTCACCCGGAGGATAAGCCGAAATCAGCATAGCCGTGCCGGTACTGAAAATCATTGCTCCGCCGATTCCCTGCAGGGCGCGGGCGGCAATTAAAAAGAATTGCGTGGGAGACCAGATGCAAAACGAAGAGGCTACGGTAAAAATTAAAGCTCCGTAGATAAAAATTCTTCTGCGTCCATAGATATCAGCCAGCCGGCCCAGGGGAATAAGGGTTATAGCGGCGGTCAGAATAAAGGATGTCGCTACCCAACTAAGGGACAGGGCCGTCATGGATAACTCTTTGGCGATAGCGGGCAGGGCGACGTTGACCGCGGAGCCCATGAACGGCGTCAAAAAAGAGCTTAAGGTGGTAACCAGAAGGATATATAGTTGTGTTTTGTTTGAGGCAATTTTCATTTATTAATACCTGTCGCATATAAGTTACCATCTTACAGATGGTAATTATCGGCAAGGTAGAAGGTTTTATTTGGTTTGCGCTCCCTTTTCGGGATGCGCCTCCGATCTTTGGCTAACTTTGTTGGCTGCGTCGTCGGCTTCCTCGACGTATGAGTAATACGACTGTGGAGCCTCCTCCTTGCCCCGCTGAAGCGGGACAGTTCAATTAGCGAATTAAAGTTTACTGCGTAACTGTAATTCGATTTTCACTGCCGCCGCGTTATCCTTTGAATGCGACTAGGTATCAATATCATCATAAAAGAATAATCACTAGCGGGGAAAGGTTTTATTGTATAGTCTGGAAAAGTTATCCTTGCCGCAGGCCATCATCAGCGTGAGGGGCATAACTTTCTTTGCCTGTTTCAGCATTTTTTCCGTAAGATCGCGAATATCCCACTGGGCATGCTGATCCACGCGCAGGCGTGCCAGATGGTACATTTCACGGGCGTTGAACTTCATCAGAACCCGTTTGCGGTGCGCGTTGGTCAAAACATACGGAGCGGCCAGAGGCGCTTTTTTAAAGATTTGCTCATAGGCGTTTTGCGTGTGGCGCATAATTTCCAGAAAATCTTTTTGCTGGCCGATGGCTTTAATGGATGGCGGGACTGTTACGCCCAATTGCGGATTATAATCCTGCGCTACTATTGTGGACATCCGGTGTCTTTTTAACTGAGCGAAGCAACTGGAACTCAAGATAAGCTCAAATTGCAGATCAACATTTTCCATTTCCCGCAATACCGCATCATGCGTCTGTATTTTTTCAAAAGCCGTTTTGAACAAAGCCCTTTTTGCCGCCGCCGTCATTTTACCGGCTCTGCTCAGACACTGGGAATAATTTATGTCAGACGAAGAAAACAGCAAAGCGGCGGCAATGCGGTTATCAGCGGCGGAAGAGCAGGAAGTCAATTGCACTTCAGATATTTTTTTGGAAGAGGAAGAATGTTTTTGTAATAAAACATCGGCTTGGCGGCGCAAATTTTGTCTGGTAAATTTGTCGTAGTCTGTAGCCTGAGTGTAACGGATAAGAGAAGGCGCAATTTCTTTTGTCGCCGCGTATAATTTTTCGCTGTATTCCTTAGCTTCAGCAAAAGGATGGGCGGCAAGGCGTCTGAGCATCAGCTCCAGATTGCGGGCATTAATGGTCATGCCCAGTTGCGTTTGAGTCGCCATGGATATCGCGTAGCGGGCGTCCTCTTTGGCCCAGCCTTCCAGAAGCGATTTATTGGCCGGATCCTCCGCCAGAGATTTGTGTTTCTCAAAGATGTACGGTCTTAATTTCTCGTAGAGCGCGTGATAATATTCGTTTTGTGTCTGAACGGTATCCGTGAATAAATTGGTCAGGTCGGCCTCTCTGATTTCTTCGGGAATGACAAAATCTTTGTTAAAAAGAACATAACGCTGTGATTTTTCCGTAAACGAACACAGACGGAACTTTTCAATTTCTTCGACAAGCAGGCGGGATACGCCGATAACATCAATATTAAATACGGCGTGTTCGGCAACGGAACTGTGCCCCATTTCAAAAACAATATTGCGGTTGGATTGGCGCGCCTTATCTACTTCCTCGCGGGCGATTTCGCGCAATTCGTTGACCGGCTTGGGACTGCGGCTGATGCGCGCGTAGGCCGCCGATATAGTTTCGGGCGTTAAATCCTGATGCAGCCCGCTTTTATCTTTCAGCGCGCGGATGAGGTCGTAATCCAAATTGTAGCCGGCAAGAAGAATTTTCATATTTAAAGACTCACTAATTCCACACGTCCCAGTGTGCGTCCCAGAAATCTTTCCCCGATTGTCTGAAAGCGGTAAGGCAAGTCGCTGACGTAAAAAACATAATCAGGAAGAGAGCCATTTTTGTTACCTATATTTTGTTTGTCAATCAAATCAGCGGCGATATCGGCCATTGCTTCCGCCGAGTCAATAAGATTTACTGCTTTTCCCAGAATATCCTGCAGCAATGGTTTTAAAAGAGGGTAATGTGTGCATCCCAGAACCAGCGTGTCAATTTGTTCGGCAATAACCGGTTTTAAATATTCCTGGGCGATGAGCCTGGTTGCCGGATGATCAAACCATCCTTCTTCCACCAGAGGAACAAAAAGAGGGCAGGCCTGTGAAAAAACTTTCGCTTCTTTATCCAAAAGGTGAATTGCCCGGGCGTAAGCGTTGCTGTTAATAGTTGCCGGTGTGCCGATTACGCCGATGGATTTGGATTTGGTTTTTTGTACTGCAATACGGGCGCTGGCGTCAATGACTTCCAGCACAGGCACCGGGGACAAATCAACAATTGTCTGATGAGCGACCGCCGCCATGGTGTTGCAGGCGACAATCAGCATCTTGACATCTTTCTTAATCAGGAATTCGGTAATCTGTGCAGCATAGCGATTGATAGTTTCGACCGATTTAATGCCGTAGGGAACGCGCGCGGTATCACCGAAATAGATGATGTTTTCAAAAGGCAGACGTTCCATCAAAGAACGGACGACTGTCAGGCCGCCGATGCCGGAATCGAATACGCCTATGGCACGATTTGTTTTTGTATTCACGAGATATCTTTCAATAGAGGCTTTGTTTTTTAATTAATACTGTTTATTTATTCAAGCTTGCCTTATCATAACTGATCAAAATATAGCAAGATTTCTTATAAAAATATTATAAAGAAAACGGAGGTATTGGATTGTGTTCCTGAATTGGGAGCGGAGGATTCAGATTTAAAATTGTAGTGATAAAAAAACCCACCAAGACCATAAAGTACCTGGCAGCTAACCTCTGTGCTTCGAATAATATTATTTCGAGGGATTGATCAGGCTGTACTCTGCCAGAAATGATTCGACGTCTTTAAAAACAGCTTTGGCTATTTCGCCGCGTACAATTCCATGCATATGATAATCAATCCAGGCGAAATGCTTTTTATCCGTACCCAGAAGTTTAAATATCGCGGGACCGCTCCCCGGCGCAACTTTAGGATCATTTTTGGCCTGGATGACAAGCGCCGGAATTGCAATATCAGGAAGCGATTGGCGTACTTTTTTCATCAGTTTTTTAACCTGAACAAAAGCGCTGACCGGACAGAGAAGATAGTTTATATGGGGATTGTCCGCATCGTTCTTCATAAACTGCCTGGCAAGATTACCCATACCCAAATAATTGCAGAAAAGATTGAGCCCATTCAAAGTTTCAGCAAACCGGGAAGAAAATTTCCTAAACCTCAGCGGCGCGCTGACAGCTATCACTGCCTTAAAATCATGGGGTTTCAATATAACTGATTGCAGAGCAAGGCCTGCTCCGGTGGAAAAACCGGCTACTATGATTTTTTTACAACATGTTTTCAGAATAGCATGGCCGCGGTCAATTGAATCAAGCCAGTCATGATAGTTGCGCGTCGAGAGATCTTTTGAGGATGTTCCATGTCCGGAAAGCCTTGGGGCATATATGGTCAGGCCTTTTTCGTGCAGAAACTGCGCCCACTCCCTTACTTCCTCCGGCGCGGCCATGAGACCGTGAATGAGAAGAACACCGGTGTCGGAAAGAGGCGCGTGCAAAAAAAACGGCATTCCGATATCTGGAGGTTTGCTCTCCCCCGCACAAAAGTTTTTTTCATACTCTTTGATAAATAATGCCGACTCGGCGGCCACAAGCGTCTCTGTCGCCTGGCCGGGTTTTGTAAGCTTAATGGTTGTATTCATTTAGGCGCCGAGATGGGAATAAACTCCGTAAATCATAGCATAATGCAGAATTCCGCCAATCAGGACCATGATATGAAAGAGTTCATGGAAACTGAAAATTCCCGGAATCAATTTTGGTTTTTTTATAGCGTAAATAATGCCCCCCAGTGTAAAAGCTGCAGCGCCCGTAAACATAAGGACACTCTGAGATACGGACATTTTGGCCAACATCTGTTTGATGGTGAAAAGACCTGACCATCCCATGACTAGGTAGATAAGCGCATATAGTGTTCGTGGAGCTCTGGGGAAATAAATTTGGGAAATCACTCCGATACCCACGAGGCCCCATTGAAAGGCAATCATTGACCATTTGTATGAGCCTTCCAGGCAAAAATAACATACGGGGGTAAAAGTGCCCGCAATCATGAAAAATATTGCCAGGCGATCCATTCTTCTCCAGAAGGAAAGCTCATTTTCCTGTTTTTTGAATGCATGGTACAGCGCACTCGCTGAAAAAAGAAAAACAACGGAAATTCCATAAATAAGAGCAGTCACAAGCGCGGATGCCGAATGACTGGCAGCTATTGCCAAGTAGACTGTACCAATGACAGCGGCAATCATTCCGGCAAGGTGTGAATAAAAATTAAAAAGCTCCTGAGTTTTGACTTTCATAACATGTCCTTTGGATAAGAAATATTTTCAATTATTAAGTTCTGTTCACAAATACATTATTTAGACAAGTATTTAATATGTAATCTCTGTAAGTATTCATTATTTATAAATTAATTCTTTGATACAAAACATCAAGACAGAGATTGAACCCATAGGCATATTGAGGACAATTGCTTAATGACAAATGTCTTATGTACATTAAAATATTGATCACAAATCAGAAAAAATATTTATAAGAGATTAATCTTTGTAATTACACCTTAAAGTTGGTTAATCCGCTAAAATCCAAAGTAGCAAGATAGTCCTTGACTGTTTCGGCGCGGCGGATTTGCACGACTTCGCCGTTTTCTCGTAAAAGCAATTCAGCCGAACGAAGTTTGCCGTTGTAATTGAAGCCCATGGCATGACCATGCGCACCGGTATCATGGATAACCACAATATCTCCGCTTTCTATTTTGGGCAAAGTACGATCAATGGCAAATTTATCATTGTTTTCGCAAAGTGATCCGGTTACATCATAAACGGAATCATGCGGCGCATTTTCTTTGCCCATAACCGTGATGTGATGATAGGCACCATATAGGGCCGGACGCATTAAATTAGCCATGCAAGCGTCAAGACCGATATACTGCTTATATATATTTTTTTTATGCAGCACGGTTGACACAAGATAACCGTATGGCCCGGTAATCATTCTGCCACATTCCGTAAAAATATTCATCGGATGAAGATCGTTGTTTATGATGATCTTCTTGTATTCCTGCTCAATCTCCTTGCCCAAAGCTGTAAGATCAACAGCCGATTGTTCCGGCCGATAAGGTATTCCAATTCCACCACTCAGATTAACGAATTCTAACTTTATTCCGATTTCTTTTTTTAAATCTACAGCCAGTTTAAAAAGCATCCGCGCTGTTTCCACATAACTATTCCTGTTCAATTCATTGGAGATTACAAAAGAATGCAGGCCGAATCTTTTTACGCCTTTTTCCCGCATAATTTTGAAACCCTCAAATATCTGCGGACGAGTAAACCCATATTTGGATTCCACCGGATCTCCGATTATCGGATTTCCTTTGCGCAAATGTCCCGGATTATACCTGAAAGAAATCACTTCAGGAATACCGCAATGTTTCTCTAAAAAAGGAATATGGCTGATATCGTCTAAATTAATGGTAGCGTTTAATTCACGTGCTTTGATAAATTCGGCAGCGGGGGTGTCGTTGGAGGAAAACAT
>Ga0182021_10002500_pt1 | contig 21457 bp, 19 predicted proteins | sample 612E3MmetaG_FD_120493 | JGI IMG/M metagenome (GOLD analysis project Ga0182021, IMG submission 120493) | Permafrost microbial communities from Stordalen Mire, Sweden - 612E3M metaG (Illumina Assembly) | ecosystem: Environmental > Terrestrial > Soil > Wetlands > Permafrost | place: Sweden... | reverse complement strand
GCTGGAGCTAGAAATGAACTAAACCAGCTCTGATGATCGTAGTCCCCTCGCATCTTAACCACTTATCTGTCCACCACATGGACTAACTTATTTAAACATTCAACGCGGTAGAAACTGTAACTCGAATAATTCATCGATGATTCTTGTCTGAGCTCGTCTGGTTGATTCTTGGGTTGGCTTATTTTCGATAAATTAGAGGAACTCACCTTTGACTATCGGAATAACCTTCCCTCCAACAGACACATTTATCGTGCCGCCTCTCAGATCCGCATTCAGGTAGAGGAGTGAGGGTCTCCCGACCTCATATCCCTGTTCAACGCGAACGTTCAATTGCTCCGTCTCGAAGTAGTGATGTTTCACCAAGTAGGCTGCTAGGCATCCATTGGCACTTCCCGTTGCGGGATCTTCAGGAATTCCGAAATAGTCAACGAAGACTCGGACGTTCAGGTTGTTTTCCGCATTGTACGTCTCGGGACTGAAGACCAGTATCGATTTTGCTTCTGTATCCTTGATCAGATCGAAATATCGGTCCTTCACTACGCTGCACTTTTTCACGGTCTCGAGTTTTCTCAAGGGAACGATGATGAAAGGCAATCCGGTGGAAACGGTTTCAATTGGAAAGCGATCATCAATTGTCTCCGTCTCGATGCTCAATATTCGTGAGATCTCATCGGATTCGAACGTTCTTCCAAAAGTTGGTTCTTTCTGCCGCATCCAGAGGATTTCCTCGCTGCCGAAGGTTACCGGGATTTGACCGACCTTCAGATTGAGTATTACTTTATCGACGGGTTTTCTGATGATCTCTTCTCGAATCACGTACGCAGTTCCCAGAGTGGGGTGACCAGCGAATGGCACCTCTTCCTTCGGGGTGAAGATACGTACGTCATAACCATCATCACGCTTCTTGTCGGTGATTATGAACGTGGTTTCGGAGTAGTTTGTCTCTCTAGCTATTTTCTGCATTTCAACGTCGGTGAGATCTTTTCCATATCTCACTACCGCTAACTGATTGCCAGCGTACTTCTCCTCTGCAAAAACGTCCACGATGCTGAATGCGAGTCTACCCATCTTCATCCACATACTGGTCATCACTACACCAAGTAAGTCTTCTTAGTACATCCGTTTCCTACGACGGACTTTCCATGGATTACCTCGGATCAGGGCAATGATCATTGCGAATGCGACTGCGCTGAAGGTAAGCGCCGGAAGGACATAGTCCGGCTCCCATCGTGCCGTCACAGATCCGTTGTTTTCAGATTTTAGGAAACCTTGGTGGATAAGCCTCGAATTAGGCGAAGTGTACGTTCACGTTGGCGCCCGTACGAATTGCTGTATCGATTTCTGCACGGTCAAGTTTAGCACAACTTCTGCGACGTCGGTCGCATATTCGCCTATTCTGAGCAGACTCTCCGATATTAGGCGAAGTGTGGACAGATCACTCGCAGGCATCTTCTCCTTGAGCAGACGTTCCACGAGTTTGGATTCGAGGTCAATTATCTTCTCTTTGTTTGCGAGTACGGATTCTGCAAGTCGATAGTCACCAGAGAAGAGAGCTCGCAAAGCGGTTTCCATCATGTTTGACGAGATTTGGCTGAGAGTAGAGGTATCCTTTAGAATTGGATTATCCAATTTGCGCTGAATTCCCAATGAGTTCTCCGCTATACTTGCCGCATGATCTGCAGAACGTTCGACACTTTTTGTAATAATCCTGTACCCGAGACATTCTACTGGCACGGTCAAACCGATCCTATTGAGGAGAGGTGTATGTTGTACTGCCCACTTGAGTTGTCTGATGATATACAAGCTGAATCTGTCGATCTCGTCATCGATCTTAACCACTTGCTTCGCCAGTTCATGGTCTGAACTTGCCAGCGCCTGCAGTGCGTCTTGCTGCATCGAATTTGCAATCGAGCTCATTCTCCTGAGAGCATCAGGCACTAGGAGTTGAGGGAAGGTTAAGAGTACTTGGAGAGTCGCACTCCGTGATGATTCGGTGACCAGTTCGGTGCCAACAAGTTTGTTCCTGGCCACGTCTCTGATCGCCTCCCGCATTGTTGACGTCAAACTTCCTGATTTGGAGCCGATCTCTATTGTCGAGAAGCCGACCACGTAGAGCGAGATTATTCTGCGCGTGACAGATTCGGGCTCTTCATTTGAATCAACAGATATCGTGCAGCGGGGCTGTTCATCATCATACTTGAGCTGCTCGAATGGTACCAGCAGCAATCCATGGTTGCCCTGCCTGCTGAACTGTATCCGCCCTCCTTTCGCGAGACCCGCCTCTTCCACCCAGCGTTTCGGCATCGATACAATATACGAACCGCGACCGGTCAGCTGTACTCGACGAACATACCGGTCTTCAAAATCTTCCTTCTTTTCCTCGACCCGATTCATGGTATAGAATATAGATTCGCAATATTTCATGTTAACGTTGAAAAGTTACTATACCTTAGCGGCTGTAGTTATGTATATCACGGAATCGCCAATGTAGCAGGCATGGTCAGCAATTCTCTCAAGATATCTGAGTACAAGTAGAGATGCCACAGCGCAACGGATGGGAATCGACGGTGCCTTGGACAGTTCTCGATTGTAGTCCAGGTACGCCTTGTCAACATGATCGTCATCGCTTCGCAAAGACCGAGCCAGTTTTTCATCCCTTGTTTTGAACGATTGAATGCTCGTTTGAATCATCCTGGTTACTGTGCCGCTCAAGTCTTGGACAACGGACTTGTCACATTCTGAGAGGTCGCCGTATACCTCCAATACTTGCGCGATATCGTAGGCATATCTTCCGAACCTCGAGAAACCATATGCAATCTCAAGACAGGACTTAATGAAACGTAGGTCGGTAGCGACCGGCTGATATCTTGCTAAGAGCTCAACGGCAAGCTCCTCAACCTCCGAAGCTAGCAACGAGAGCTCATTGGAGCGTTTGAACGCTTCCTGTGTGATTCTTTCTCCTTTGGCGTAGGCTTCTATGGCCTTCATGACCGACTGCTGAGCCAAATTGGCCATGTCGACTACGGCATTCTGCAGCCGGCTAAGGCCCATATCCATTAAGCGAGGCAAATGTGCTTCAACCGAATTTTCCACTTATGTATCGTTCCGTTAGCTCGTTGTGCGGATTCTCGAAGATCTGTCGCGTCGGTCCGAACTCAATCAACTTGCCCAAGTACAAGAATCCTGTCAAATCGGATATTCGAGCCGCTTGCTGCATGTTATGAGTCACAACAATGACAGTATAGGTTTCCTTGAGCTTGATAATTAGCTGCTCAATTTTGGCTGTGGCAACTGGATCCAGAGCTGAGCATGGTTCGTCCATTAGAACGACTTCTGGCTCCACGGCAAGGGCGCGTGCGATGCAGAGGCGCTGTTGTTGTCCTCCTGAGAGGCTAGCTCCTGATTCGTTGATCCGATCTCCAATTTCATCCCAGAGAAATGACTTCCTGAGGTTCGCCTCAACCTTTCCAGCGATCAGTTTACGATCTCTTTCGCCGTTTAGTCGAAGGCCAGCGGCGACATTGTCAAAAACGGACATCGTCGGAAAAGGGTTTGGCTTCTGGAACACCATACCGATTTTGCGTCGTACGCTCACGGGATCTACGGCGGGATCGTATACGTTCTGATTTTCAAGGAATACTTGTCCGGTTACCCATGCGCTCGTGGTCACTTCGTGCATCCTGTTAAGGCATCTAATGAGTGTGGATTTTCCACATCCCGAAGGTCCAATTATGGCAGTGACTGCCTTCTCTTTGAACTCTATCGAAACACTATCCAAAACCTTTTTCTTCCCAAAACCGGCGCTCAAGTTTTCCGCAGTCAGTTTTGTATTCAAACTCTCGACGCCTTCGGCTTTTTCCGTAGTCTGGACTACAGTTTCTGCTAGATAATTGTGAGTCAGCATCCAGCGTTACCGTTTCCTAAGACCTTCGAATCGCGAGCTTAGTTGAATGTAAGTTACATGATTAGCATGCATTCATGTGAATGTATGGAACACCCATGGTATTTCACTAAATATCCCCATCTCAACATGACCGCTCGTTGATTCGTATGTCGAAACAACCAACAAAGCGAAACATCGTACCAATAGCGATCATAGTCGTCGTCATCGTAGCGGTGATTGCAGGTGCGGTCGGCTATCAAATGATGACAAGCACTCCAGCACAGAGCATGACAACAAATCAAATGATAACAGGAACGCAGAGCATGACAACACAGCCGGCTCAGAGCATGACAACAACACAACCTCCGGTCACGATCCTCGGAGCGGGGGCGACGTTCCCGGCACCATTGTTACAGACGTGGACCGTTGAGTACAACAAGCTAAACCCGGCGGTCACAATAAACTACAACCCAATCGGAAGCGGTGGAGGAATCCAACAGATCACGGCGAAGACAGTCGACTTCGGGGCTTCTGATGCGCCGCTATCTGACGCTCAAATGCAGAATGCAACAGGGCTCGTTCTGATGCCTGAGACTCTAGGAGGCGTGGCGATTACCTATAACCTACAGACATATGGCATCACGAACAGCACCACACTAAACTTCACCGGCGACGTTCTGGCAGGGATATACATGGGTCAGATCACCAAGTGGAATGACGCCAAAATCCAAACTCTAAATCCAAACGTAAAGCTACCAGATACAGCTATCACAGCGGTTCACAGATCAGACGGAAGCGGAACCACATACGCCTTCGCGGACTACCTTTCAGCTGTCAACTCTGATTGGAAGACGATCGTAGGAGTCAGCACATCACCGACTTGGCCAGTAGACAAAACTGCCGGTGGAGTTGGAGCCAAAGGTAACGCCGGAGTCGCTGGCACCGTTTTCCAAACTCCCGCAGCTATCGGCTACGTAGATGTGATATACGCCATGGGCCAGCACCTCGGAATCGGAGCCGTGAAGAATCCAGCAGGCAACTTCATCCTTCCCACACTCGACACAATCAAGAACGCCGCAACAGCCGCAACCGGTAACCCAAGCCCCAATGATCTGAGATTGCACATAGTGAACGCTGCTGGAAGCCAATCATATCCAATCGCCACCTACACCTACATACTCGTCTACAGAGACATGTCTGCGCTACCCAACATGTCCAAAGACAAGGCTCAAGCGCTCGCGAAGTTCCTATGGTGGGCAGTTCACGATGGTCAAAGCTACTCCTCAGCCCTGATCTACGTACCTCTCCCCTCAAACATCGTCTCTGCCGATGAACAGCTGCTAAGGTCTCTTACGTACCAAGGACAACAGTTGATAACACAATAGTCGTGCGCGAAATGCATGACTCAAGCCGTGCTCGTCAAAGGGCACGACTCCCCAATTTCTTTCTAATTCTATTGATAATCGCAGCTTTTGCAGTGCCAGTTATTGTATTCTTGATGCTCTATGAGATTGGAAACGGCAGCATCGATGCTATGCGCGCGTTTGGTCTTAGTTTCCTTGTCGGAAGCGATTGGGTTCCGAATCCAGCTAATGGTGACCCCCCTATCCTAGGAGCGTTACCCGCCATCTACGGGTCAATCGTTACTACAACCATTTCTTTGATTCTGGCTGTTCCAATCAGTCTTGGCGTAGCTCTATTCCAGTCAGAGTTGTCGCCGAGAGTATTACGTGCTCCGTCATACTTTCTCGTCGAAATGCTTGCCGCTGTGCCTAGCGTCGTGTATGGTTTGTGGGGTCTACTATTCCTCGTTCCCTTTATGCGCAACTATGTTGATTCTGGCCTCAAAGCTACCCTAGGCTTCCTTCCCTTGTTCTATGGACCAGCTAGTGGTCTCGGAATGTTGACGGCAGGTGTAATCCTGGCCATAATGATCATTCCCTATGGATCATCAGTCATGCGGGAAGTGATTATCGCTGTCCCGCGAAGCCAACGCGAGGCAAGCCTCGCTTTGGGGGCGACGAATTGGGAGACTATCAAGACAAGCGTCCTGCCGTTTGCGCGAACGGGCATAATTGCTGCCGTCGTCTTGGCGATGGGAAGAGCCATGGGAGAAACCATGGCCGTCACAATGGTTATCGGAAACGTGGCCAGAATCTCTCCTTCACTCTTCCTACCGGCCTACACAATTCCAAGCGTTATTGCGAATGAGTTCACGGAAGTGGCCGGTAATGGCGTTTACTTGTCAGCTCTCTTCGAACTAGGATTGGTTCTTTTCGCAATTGCCTTCATCATGAATCTGCTGGGACGAGTCCTAATCGCAAGGATGGCCTTCAGGGCGAAAGGTGAGACCGCTGCTTAGCCTGGAACGGAGAAGGAGATACGGCAACGTGATCTATGTCGCGCTTGCAAGCTTTGCTTTTCTCTTAGCGCTAGTACCGCTCATCTCAATTCTCTACGCGACATTGCTGCAAGGCTACGCTGCGTTAAGTTTTGATTTCTTCACCAAAGTAACGCCTCCGATCGGTGGGACCGGCGGTGGCATTCTTAACGCGATCGAAGGAAGTTTTGTAATGGTGGGGATCGGCTCGATCATTGGTGTGCCGATTGGCGTATTTGCCGGGGCATATTTGTCAGAGTACCCAGGCAAGTTCGCCTACTATGTCAGACTTTTGGCTGAGGTTCTAACCGGTGTACCATCAATAGTAACAGGGATATTCGTTTACGAGCTCATAGTCGCATCACAACATCGATTCTCAGCCTTGGCGGGCGGAGTCGCGCTCGGCTTCATGATGATTCCAATCGTCACGATATCAACTAATGAATCGCTCAAACTCGTATCCTCCTCCATCAGGGAAGGGAGTCTTGCGCTGGGAATCTCAAGATCCAAGACGCTAATTTACGTACTTTTGAGCACCGCGAGAAGTGGGGTAATCACAGGTGTCGCATTATCCATCGCGCGTGTCATGGGTGAAACAGCGCCTCTACTCTTCACAGCATTAGGTAGCCAATTCCTCATGACAGGCATCAATGACCCCGCCTCGTCGCTAACGCTCCTCATCTTCGACTTCGCAACTTCCCCGTATGAGAACGCCCACGTCTTCGCATGGGGCGCCGCACTGGTCCTCCTGTTTATGGTGCTCAGCCTAAACATGATAGTACGCGCTGCATCAAGATTGAAGGTTACAGGCACTGAGTAACAGTCCTTGGGCTCCGCGGCGTGGCAACAAGCGTTGATCTACGCAGAGTCGCAGTGAACCTCACAGAATCTTCGCCGTGATGGATTCAATGGTGCGGGCATAGCAATTGAATCTGCCAACGTCGGACGTTGATCTACACACTCGCGTGGAAGATCATGCTAACACAAAACCCAAGGGATAGGTCGAGTGCATGAGTCACTATGAATGAATCTAAGGTTTGGGCATACGTTTTCATAACCACAAGACAACCGAGAAAGGTCGTGCAAGCGATTCGCAAAATACCGGGTGTGATAAAAGCTGACGGTCTGCTCGGAATACCTGATGTCATCGCCATAGTCGAGGGAAGTGACATAGCATCAATGGACGCGGTCATAGACAGGATAGCGGTAGTCCCAGATGTGGTCGGGACCGACTCCAAAGTCGCAAGATGGATCGACTAAGAAAACCTCGAGCGTGCTCACCATCAGAACGCACCTATTCCATAATCTTCTCTGCTCAAAACTGGCTCAACGATATGTGGGCTAGCCGAATACACATGAACCAAACGGATGCCACTCAAACGTGAGGAAGATCTCCAATCGTTGTGATGAGAATGATGTTACCCTGCAGCGAACCGCGATGTATTGAAGAACCACTCGTAATCATCAATGGCCCGCGATATTGTGCCGTTCACGCCAGTACGGCCACACGACTCTTCTCACTCTATCGGCAAACCGAATGAACTCACAATGCTTACTGACAGTATCTGTTCTCAGATCAGTGGACTTGAGGTTGAATGCAATATGAGACGCCCGGCTGATTTGGTAAACCATATCCCACTGACCAAATACCTCAAAATCATCGGATTGTCTGTGGTTGCCATAAGAGAGTCACTAGAGACCTGCCGTATGAAGGTCTATGAGATTGCTTCATGTTCCTCGTGTGACGTAGAAGACCTTGCGTACCGATCATATCATGCGATGCTGCCAAGTTGTTTGGGCGTAAGAAGCCAGAGTATGGTCGCACACTTCCCGGCTACTAGCTTTTCAACTTGAAGTTTACAGAGTCCCCCTTTCTTCAAAATCGGCCTTGCATTAGCGCTACCAGAGGTCAAAGTCGAGATTAGCGCGCTGAGTTGCGGTTCGTGTCCGACAAGCAACAGATTCTGGCAGGATGAATAGTTATCCTGCAACATTCTGACAACTTCTTCTGGCAGAACCTCGGCTCTCAGTGCGGGCGTTGATTGTATTGCTTCGCCTACTCCATATTCTCTTCCAACTACGAACGCAGTTTCAAGTGCGCGCCTATATGGACTCGTCAAAATGATGTCAAATTCGACGTTGAGGTGTCGCATGCCGGTGGCGATTCGGCGCATTTTCTTGACTCCTTTGGGAGTTAGTGGACGATCGGAATCCAAGGGATAGCTCACGTCGCCCCGGTCAACCGCGATTCCATGCCGAAGCACGTACAGAGTTTTCGAATCAACAATCCTAGCGTTCCTCGGTTCACGGATGATTGGCTTCCAGACATTCCCGAATTTGGGAAGAGCTCTTAGAAAGCGTTGAGCGGTTACCGTTTTTCGTCGTTCATTGTCCAGCCAAATTTCAATCACGGCCCGCTGCGCGCTTTCTTTCTTCCACTTGAACTCTACCAAATCCTTCATCAGAACCTCGAGGTCCTGGATCTGGCCCATTATCCGCGCAAGAAAGCGCGTTGTTCCAAGCTGCTTTCGGTCCAGTGGGACCAACGGCTGGAGCATTTCCATCATGTATCTGAAAGGTTTGAATGCCAATCTCACCTCGTGAATCGTCGAATAGTCGGCTAGATTCACAAATTCGAGCTTCTTACTTACAGTGTCGAACAAGCTGTCCATTGCGGCCTCAATAATCTTGTGAGCGTCAGTTGCATTCGTTGTAGCGCGTGGAGAGCTAAGCAGGCTTTTCGCTCTACTGATTGCATTTTCAATGAACTTCATGCTCGACTTCGACGATATTTCCTTGGCTGCTTTAAGATACTCAGATTCTCTATCAACCAAATCGTCGTAGAATTCTCTTATTTCAGGCAGCTCTTTGAGGAGTCGGAGAACCGCTACCATTTCAACATGCACGTCGCGAAGATCGTTGAGTTGGGCCAGCTGCTCCTTGAGAATAGTGCGAGCTCTCTGCACGGTGTTATCCGGGTTGAATCTTCCAATTAGGTCAATGCTTGTCATGAGTCGTCGGATGCTGACGCGCAGATCGTGGACGTTATTCATCGACTCCTCTTGAAACACGCGCAAACTCTTAGTGTACTTGCTCCATTCTTCGTCCATAGTCTCGGTCATGAATTTCATTACGTCACGAGTAGGTGATTTTCGATTCTGAAGAAGTTTCGATGCAATTCGTTTCTGTGCAATTGTTTTCGAAGGAGATCGGATTGGTAGAGCCGTCTTAGACGAAAGTGGGTTTAGTGCAGGTCGCTTGGATAGAGAGCTTCGAACTGCGCTCGGTTGCCTAAGATCTGCCTGCGGTCGTGGTCTCAAGTGAAGTCGATTCGTTGGAGTTCGTTTCTGCCTAATCTTGGGCGCGATTTTTCTAATTCGCTTTTCAAAATCTGAATTAGTTGCTGTGTCTCGTATCGATGGGGGTCGCCGAGTGTCATAAGATTTCGCCGTTCTCTTGGAAGCGATTTTCCTCAATTGTCTGCCTCAGGCTCCTGGTCACTGGCGCTCTCAGCTGGGGTTGAAGGCCTCAGAAGATATATTTGTGTGGATTTTCCAGATCCGTCAATTCCTTCTACTGCTATCAACTTTCCAGGTAACGGTTCGTGGTTCTGTGACCTTATCATTACTCAATCACAATTTTCCTTTTGTAGGTTCTTTCAAATAATCTGGACCCATGGCTCACCGCCCATCGCTCAAGGAGCAGGTCTCCTTGGCCTTTCAAGCGCAAAGTGAGTCTCTTCTTTCCTTCAATAACTCTGAAACGTTCAACCTTGCTGGCGTGTTCGCGGTCAAGTGCTTCCGCCAATCGCAACAGTGCGGCGAGCTTGACAACGACTTGGCGCCGCTTGGGTGATAGATTCATGTATTCTCCATGACTCATCTTAGGGAAAGACCTGCTGTGATATCGTGCCACATTTGCTACGGTTGTCTTCTCCAAATCATTGAGACCGATAATCGGTGAGGACTTGATCAAATAGTATGAATGCTTATGGTGATCGGTTGTGTCGATGTAATAACCTAAATCGTGCAATAGAGCGGCGATTTCGAGTAATGTCCTTTCGTTATATCCCAATTTGTGAAGTTTCTTTGTAGCGTCGAATAAGCCAACGGCAAAGCGCGCGACGATTAGAGCATGCTGTGAGTCATAATCATATTTTCTTCCCAACAGTTTCGCAGAAGTAATTAATTGGGCTCTGTGCAACGGTCCAGCGGTGCTTTTCAAGTTCGCCGCCATATCAATCAGCACTCCTTCTCTGACTCCAACGCGAGGGATGAGTATCTGCTCCACGTGCGTTTCCCTGGCAACGCTTTGCAGTACGATAGCGGCGGGAATTATGACGTCAGCTCTATCAGGTCTCAATCCGAAATCTTTGATACGGCCTTCATAAGATCGCGATTGGAGCTCTTTTAGAATCGACTCGAGCTCGTCCACGGTTACAGATGTGTTATCCTTTCCATCGCATAATTGTACGCGCAGGTCACCCAAAGATTCAACGTTGCCACCTGTAGCAATGCACAGGTCTATCTTATGTTCGCCTATCTCTTTTCTAAGGCGCGTATCCCCAACCTTGATGTACTCGCGAGCTAGCTGCCTGAAAACTCTATCGCCCCGCTTCTTCTGTTCGAGAATTTGCAATAGTCTAACTGTGCCAATAGCGAAGCTTTGAGTTGCAAGTATTTCGCGTTCGTTTGCGAGACTAATTTCTACGCTTCCACCACCAACATCTACGAGCAGTGCCACTCTGCCCTCTAGTTTTACTACTCTTGAAGTTGCCAGGTAAACGAGCCGTGCCTCTTCTTCGTCGCTAATCGGTTCTATTGTTATTTCGGTGGCTTTCGCAATTTGGCTTATGAAATAATCTCGATTCTTAGCTTCACGAAGAGCACTCGTGCCCACAGCTCTGATAGACTTCACTTTGTCTTGATTGATCTGTTTTCGAAATTTGAGAAAGGCATCCATGGCTTCGACAAGTCGTTTGTCAGAAATCTCTCCTTTCGCGAAGACATCGGCGCCCAGCCGGACGGCTTGCCGATCAGTATGGACTATGTGCAGTCTCCCATCGTCATTCGCTGATGCGATCCCAAGCCGCATCGCGTTCGACCCGACATCAATTGCGGCGAGTTTCGGCATTGTGTGCACTTCTGGTTGAATTAGTTTCCGCGAGCTGGCAATGATGAATTGGACCTTCTGCTTATCAAAGGTGCGGAGGTCGAAGTCTATCACATGGCTCTATGTGAATCATGGTGTTCATTTACCTCAAATTTAGTTGCAAATAGAGGCGGGCCACTCCGTGCGGTCATGACGGCGGCATGTATTACAGATTCTCCGCAGTTTGAGCAATATCTTGCTGGCCAAGAGTGAAACTTGCCGTTGAGCCGCGGTTTTGTTATGCGCTGAGATGGTTCTTGGATGGATTACTGAATCAAAAGTGAACCTTATCCCAAACAGCCGCGTGAGCCGTGGATCGGTGAAATCGTCTGACTGACATGCTCACTGTTCTGGTCATCTCCGTCTTTGCAGGACTTGTCTATTTTGGAGCGGCTAGGAACGTGAAGTACCTCGTCATAACCACATTTGTTCTGGCTATTGTGACTGCAAGCCTACTTGTTCACTGATGTGAAGCGAATCGTGAATTCACATACATTATTGCGACTTGACGTTTGTTGGAACATACTTGTCTAGAGCCCTTATTGATATGAACTGTGCAACTCTTCGAACCAGTCCAATGTCATTGAGGAGACCTTTTCTTCTGCTCCTTTGAATGTGTGTCCGGTTTCGGGTAACACGACTAATCGTCTCCGTCCAGGAATAGATTTCTCGTATCTTTTTGCTTCGGCGAGTGTTACATAATCATCTTTGTCGCCTATGGCCAGCAGGATCGGTGAATGGTTCTTTCTTGAGAGCAGACGGGCGCCACTGAGGGACATCAACTTCCCACGTACATCTTTCGGCCGCAAGTTGAGTCCGAATAGTTCAATCTTCATCATCCGCGTGGCGTCGTGAAACTTGTCGATAATGGATAGAACCACGAAGACGGCGTAACCTAGTTTTCCGCGTCTTTTCTCGATGAAGGTCTTGATGTTCTGGTAATGGTCTGGTGGCGTTGCCCAGAGCGCGTAGCCTTTTACTCTTGGATCGTCGACCAGCGCATAGATGCTGATGGTTCCACCTAAGCTTCTACCCACAATGAAAGCGCTCGTGGAGTTCACCTCCTTTCGGTTCAGAAGAAATTCGAGCGCACTCTTCGCGTCTCGTTGTTCACCCCATCCATAATCGAATTCGCCCTCGCTCATACCACAGCCGCGAAAGTCGAAGAGCAAACACGCGAATCCCCTCTCAGTGGCCTTCTGGGCGAATGTCCTGTAAAGAGGGAGCCACCTGAAACCCTCCGAGTGCATTGCGTGGCACATTAGAATTCCTGGGCAGTTCTTTCGCTCGGGCAAGTAGAGTTCGCCGCGCAGAAGTAAATTGTCAGACTGAAATTGAACCTCTTCCATGAGCGATATTCTCCGAGGGTTTGCGCCTGAAGTTTTTCATCATCGTAATTTGTGCGTTCTCGGCTTTTCGGATGCCGTAGCCTACCTGACTGTTAAATATTGATTCAACAAACATACTTCGGAAGTAATAATTATGGAAAAACCTTGGCTCAGCAGTTGGCCAAAGGGAGTACAGCAATCAATAGAGTACCCAGAAATTTCATTGGGCGAAGTCCTTCGAAAGTCAGCAACAGAATCCCCAGATCAAGTTGCCATGATCTATTATGGCACTCGACTAACCTTCAAGGAACTTGATGGCTTAGTCGACAAGTTCGCGGACGCCCTTCAAGATCTTGGAGTCAAAAAGGGTGACCGTGTCGGGATCTATCTGCCGAACATTCCCCAGTTCGTAATAGCGTATTATGGTGCGCTGAGGGTTGGCGGAATCGTTGTCGCCTTAAGTCCACTATACAAGGAAAGGGAAATTGCCCATATCCTCGCCGATTCTGGAGCAAAGGTTCTGGTAGCATGGGACAATCTCTACCATTATGTGCAGGCAGTGAAAAATGAAACCGAGCTAACCACTATTATCACAACTAGCGTTCGTGACTACCTGCCTCCGATTCTTAGACTGCTTTCACCTTTGAAGGGTGTCAAATCCTACGCGTGCCCAGGCGCCCAAGACATGAAGACGCTCCTATCCAAGTATCGCGGACAACCAAGACCTGTTGAGATCAGTTCGAAGAATGACGTTGCGCTCCTACAGTACACGGGTGGCACAACTGGTATTCCGAAAGGCGCGATGTTAACGCACAACAACCTGGTCGCGAATGCTGCGCAAGTCAAGGAATGGGGCCAGTTGCGACCTGGTGTGGACGTGCATTTGTCAGCCCTGCCGTTCTTCCATATTTTCGGAATGACTACAGGCATGAACTCGCCCATCTACACTAGATCAACGATGATTCTTATCCCAGACGCACGGGACCTCTCAGCAATTTTGAAAACCATTGACAAAGACAAGCCAACAGTTTTCTGTGGTGTACCGACATTGTATAATGGCCTCATCAACCGGCCTGACATTCAGAAACATAATCTCCGGTCAGTCAGATTGTGCATTTCTGGAGCTTCAGCACTTCCAGTTGAAGTCCAGAGAAAATTCGAAGCTCTCACGGGCGGACGGTTGGTTGAGGGATACGGATTGACGGAGACGAGTCCTGTCACGCATTGCAACCCCGTGGACGACCCACTGAAGAACCATCCAGGGACGATCGGAATACCAGTCTCAGATACTGACGCAAAAGTCGTGGATATCGACAGTGGAAACCGCGACCTTCCTGCTGGCGAGGCTGGGGAATTGATAATGCGTGGTCCGCAGGTGATGATCGGATACTGGAACAAGCCCGAGGACAACAAGGTGTCGCTTCGCGGAGGCTGGTTCTATAGTGGCGACATTGCAAGCATGGATCCAGACGGATACTTCAGAATAGTAGATCGAAAGAAGGACATGATCGATGTCTCTGGGTACAAGGTGTGGCCTCGAGAGGTTGAGGAGAGACTGTTCGAGCACCCGGCTGTACGGGAAGCAGGCGTGGTCGGCATACCGGATTCGAGGAGCGGTGAAGCAGTAAAGGCGTTCGTTGTATTGAAGGAGGGGTACGAAGGGAAGGTCACGGCAGACGAAATAACCAGTTTCTGCAAAGAGAAAATGGCCTCATATAAGGCTCCCAAGGTTGTAGAGTTCAAAGGAGAACTCCCTAAGTCCGTGGTAGGCAAAGTATTGAGAAGAGAGCTGAAGACACACGAACAAACACCATCGATTGAATGAAGGAGTTATGTGACTTGAAACGTGTGGCAATAGTCGGCGTGGGACACTCTAAGTTCGGTGACAGACGCGATGTGAATCTGCCTGAAATCGGATTTGAAGCGGCCAAGCCGGCGTTTGAAGATGCAAACTTGACACCAAACGACATAGATTTCTTGAGCGTCGGCACGGCGGGTGGATGGTACGAGGAATTCTTGCCAGCAGTCGTCGTTTCCGAATACCTAGGCTTAAGCGGCAAAGGACTGGTCAGGTGTGAGGCAGCTTGCGCTTCCGGAAGTGCTGCCGTGGCAACAGCGTACAACTCAATTGCAAGTGGCCAATCTGACGTAGCGATGGCCGTTGGCATCGAGAAGATGACTGAGATAGATGTTTTGACAGCAGTTGAGCTGATAGGGCGAGCGGGCTACTACACGTGGGAATTTCACAATTTCGGAATGACATTCCCGGGATACTACGCTCTTCATGCCACTAGTCACATGAACAAGTACGGAACCACAGAGCGGCAACTTGCCGAGGTAGCCGTCAAGAACCACAAGTATGGCGCGATGAATCCAAACGCACATCTCCAGCGAACAGTCACGGTCGATGACGTTCTTTCATCACGTGTCGTCGCATGGCCGCTGAAGATGTACGATTGCTGCCCAATGAGCGACGGAGCGGCTGCAGTGATTTTGGCCTCAGAAGAAAAAGCAAAGTCGATGACAGACAGCCCCGTCTGGATTGAGAGTATCGGTATCTCCTCAGACACCGCAAACGTGAGCAAGCGCGCTGAATATGCGAGTTTACGTGCTACAGTAATCTCCGCAGAGGCGGCGTTCAAGAGAGCGGGGGTTGGACCAGACCAAATCGACGTAGCTGATGTTCATGACTGTTTCACGATAGCAGAAATCCTAGCTTACGAGGATTTGGGATTCTGCAAGAAAGGTGAAGGCGGAAAGATGATCGACGATGGCCAGACAGAGATCGGCGGAAAGATACCGATTAATGTTGATGGCGGACTCAAAGCGAAGGGGCACCCAATCGGCGCAACCGGAGTGTCAATGATAGTGGGCCTTACACGCCAACTCAGGAAACAGGGAGGAAAAGTTCAAGCACCGATCAAGAACGGTTTGGCACTCGCGCACAATGTTGGCGGCACGGGTCATTACTGCTACGTGACGATTCTTAGGAGTTGAAAATATGTCTCTTGGTCCTCCTGCGCAAAGACTAAAGTCCAGACCGGTTACTTTCATCTTTGAAATTCCCACAGACAAACTCATAGAGTTCTGGAACGGCCTCCCGAAAGGAAAAGTGTACGCTTCAAAATGCACAAAATGCGGCAAGGTCACTTTCCCACCTGTCGCCGACTGCTCACGCTGTCTCAATTCGGGAATCGAATGGGTCGATTTGCAAGGTGAAGGAGAAATTGAAACCTTCACACACATTGTGGTTAGACCAACAAGCTTCGCGAACCATGAAACGTACACAGTAGCAGTAGCCAAAATGAAGGAAGGTGTCAGAGTGCTGGCATGGTTAGAAGGCGCCAGACTGGGCAAGGTGAAAGTCGGTGAAAAAGTGAAACTCGTCGGCAAAGTGACCGATGAAGGACCGACCTACGCCTTCACCCTCGTATGAGAATGGTTGAAGAGGGATTTTTGATGGAGAAGAGAGAGATTTCCAACGTAGCTGTTATCGGCGCTGGAGCCATGGGTCATGCTATCGCACAAATCGCATCCATGGCGGGAATGAACGTGTCAATGACTGATGTGAAACCTGAGTTCACACAGAAAGGTTTCGAGCGCATCAAGTGGAGCATGGAAAAGTTCGTTGAGAAGCGAACCATGCGCAAAGAGGAGATGGAGGCCGCACTAGCAAGAATCACATTGGTAGAAGGCTACCCCAAAACTGTCGCCAACGCCGATTTCGTTATCGAAGCGGCCCCCGAAGATCTGGACCTCAAGAAGAAAATCTTCTCTGAAATAGACGCCTATGCTCCAGCTCATGCAATACTAGGATCGAATACGTCAAGTCTCAGCATAACGGCCATGGGCGCTGCAACGAAAAGACCGGACAAAGTTGTCGGGATGCATTTCTTCAATCCACCCCAAATGATGCCGCTTGTCGAAGTTGTGAAGGGAGCGGGTACGAGCGACGAAACCGCTCAAACGGCGATTAACCTAGCTAAGAAACTGGGAAAAACCCCTGTCCTGGTCAAGAAAGATGTGCGAGGATTCATAGTAAACAGCGTGCTCGGTTTCGTGTTCAACGAAGCCTTCTGGGCCATGTATCGAGGAGAGGCGACAAAAGATCAGATCGATTCAGCAGTCAAGTATAAGGCGGGTTTTCCAATGGGAATATTCGAATTAGCAGACTTCGTCGGACTCGACATAATTGACAGCGCTTCAAAACAGATGGCATCAGAATACGGAGACCGGGTGAAGATCCCGCCAGTTGTGGAGCCGATGGTGAAAGCGGGTAAACTAGGACAGAAGTCAGGAGAAGGTTTCTACAATTGGAAGGCAGGGCGTCCCAGGATTCCATTTGAACTTGCAGACGAGTTCGATATTGATCGAATTTACGTCGCATCGATCAACGGTGCCGCTTGGCTTGTTCAAGGCGATGTTGCATCGCCAGAAGACATTGATACGGGCATGAAATTCGGAGCCGGCTGGCCGGCTGGCCCATGCGAGTTGGCCGACAGGTTAGGATTGGATACGGTAGTTGCAAAGCTCAAAGAGCTTCAGACCAAGCTAAACGAGCCAAGCTACAAGCCTTGCCCATTGCTTGAAGAGTACATTGGCAAGGGTTGGACCGGCCGCAAGAGCAAACGAGGATTCTACAGCTACGCCTGAGTGGCCTAAGCAGTTACAAGGCTCATTCGGGTGTGCGCCGGGTTTACACCCTAAGTACTTCATATTCACGGTTGAAAATGACGATTTGCACTAGTAACTATGACAAACCGTTTGGTGCTAGGTAGTCTCACATGACTAGTAAGCCAAACGTGACTAGAAATTCAAGAATGGCTGCAATTGCAGTGAGCATGAATGCGATGGTTCCGATTTTGAGCGTATCATCGAAGACCGACTTCAGTCTTGTCACATCAGCGATAGATATGGAATTAATCTTCGCCACTTTCCCTCGTGATTCTTAGATCGCCTTGGGCGCTAGCACTTGCCGACCCCTGTATGTTTTCCATGCAATAATGAAGAATGTGACAGCGAGGGCTAACCAGAAGAAACCGAACAAAGAAGGCCTAGGGCGCAATGCGAACCGAGCTTCATCTTAACCATTTGTTTTACTTGCACTTTGCATGAGCGTCATCCATTTGTCCAAGAATAATCATGGCCTAAGACAACTTAGCAGAAAAAGCCTTTGAACCCATTCTAATACTAGCGTATGAATTAAGACATGCACTCGGGGTACCGTGCTAGTCTTGTAGGAATTTTCAATTATTCTGAATTAGGGATGGATAACTTAGTCATGTTCTGCTGGGTCTTGTCTAGTGGCTCATCATGACGTAACCGTAGATGCTTGCTAAGATAATTACAACGCCCACGAGTGCAAATAAAATAGCAATCCACTTAGGAGGTCTCTGCGACACGGTTCTCCTACGCATACGATTCACGTTCTTTCCTAAGCGAATGATTCACACTTAAACTAAGATAGGCACCGAATTCACATTCCTAGGTGCCTACGGGTAATTCTATGTCTGCCCTTGTGTCGGCATAGTAATTTCTTTACTGACTTATTCCATTTGTCATAAGCCAAGTTAGAAATACGGCCAGCGGGTATCTTGGTCGTTGCACGCTGATCACCAAGTTTCATCAGCTTGCAACGCCAATAGGAAGTAAGAGTCAATTGTATTATCAAAGAAAAACGTCCGAGAATATCCCGGTTCCCTATGCGCGAACGCAGTCACAGCTGCGGGGCACGTTCTCATCCAATTTTCGAGAGGGGCAATAGATGAGTGAGCCGAAACATTACGAATCGCTCATTGTGAAGAAAGAAGAAGGCATCGGCTGGATAACGCTCAACAGACCTCACAGACTCAACACGCTCACTGGCGACATGGTTAACGAGATGCACTCAGTTCTCGATGATTTCGAAGCAGACAAAGAAGTCAAGTGCATTGTCATCACGGGAGCTGGCGATAAGGCCTTCAGCGCGGGAGCAGACGTTACAGCATTCCAGGGTCTCACGCCCGCGACCGCCGTGGAAGCGTCAGCCAAAGGACAGGCGCTGTACTCACGGCTTGAGAAGATCGGTAAACCCGTCATAGCTTCCCTCAACGGCTATGCCCTGGGCGGGGGATTGGAGATGGCGATAGCCTGTGATTTTCGAGTGGCATCTGAGAATGCTGAAATGGGTCAAACAGAGTCCAACCTTGGACTAATCCCTGGTTGGGGTGGCACGCAACGACTCGTCAGAATCATTGGGTTGCCGAAGGCGAAGGAACTTATTATGCTTGGAAATCGCATCACCGCCGAGGAAGCTGCTAGGATAGGATTAGTCACTAAGGTCGTTCCGAAGGCAAAGTTGCAAGAAGAGACCGTCGCCTTGGCAAGAAAGTTGGCTGACGGACCACCCATTGCCCTCAGACTTGCTAAGGAGACGATAAATTTCGGAACGCAAGTGCCTTTGGATATAGGGTTGAAATTGGAAGCACAAGCTTTCGGAATCGCCCTCTCCACCAAGGATGTCATGGAAGGGGTTTCAGCATTCATGTCGAAGAGGAAACCGGAATTCAAAGGAAAGTAAGGAGGTTATGTGATGCCAATAGAATTTACCTTCACGGAAGAGCAAGAGCTTTTCCGAAGAACCATTCGTGAACTAATGACTAAATCAGTGGCTCCAAAAGCGAAGGAGCTAATGCAAGCAAGATCGCTCATCCCAGAAGTCCACAAAGCCTTCACACAAGCCGGATTGTTCGGCCTTCTAATTCCTACAGAATTCGGAGGGTCCCAATCCGACTACGTAACGTTCATTATTGCAGTAGAAGAAATGACACGTGGTGATCCGACAGGCTTCGCTGGTCTGCCAGCCTGGTACGGAGCCAGCTGCGCCCGCCTACTTTCAGTCTACGGCACCGCAGAATTGAAGGAAGAAGTTCTGCCGAAGGTGGTCAAGAACGGATTGGTAACCCCACTCCATTCCACTGAACCCAGCTGCGGAACTGATTTCACCGCAATAACCACAACCGCGAAGAAGAATGATGACGAGTACATAGTCAACGGGGAGAAAATCTGTCTTAGCTGCGTTCCAGAAGTAGTAAAGTTTGGAGGCGGATACATCACCTCAGTAAAGACACGCCCAGAGCTTGGAAGCAAAGGCATGAGCCTACTTTACATCCCATCAGATTCCAAAGGGATAACAACTTCCAGTTTCACTGGCATGGGAATAGACATAGGGGGAGTTCGCTATGAAAATACACCCGTCCCAGAAAAATGCCTAGTCGGGTTCGAGGGCACTGGATATCAGATGACCTACGAGTCATTCGTCCACGCTAGAGTTCCCACAACCATGAGTATCGTGGCTGCGGCTGATGCCGCTATCGAGAAGGGCATAGAATACATCAAACAAAGGAAAGCATTCGGTAAACCAGTCGCCGGCCATGAAGGCATTCAATTTGAACTCGCCGAAGACTACGCAAACGTTCAAGCATGCAAGTGGTTGACTTACCGCGCAGCGTGGCTTGTTGACCAATACCACAAGGGCAAAGCGTCGTTCTACGATGCGATGACCGGCGCTTCAATAGCCAAACTCACTGCTTCGGAGCACTGCGTGAAAGCGGTAAGTGATGTGCTGGAATGGTACGGCGGACTCGGAACTACAACAGAGTACGATGTCCAACACGTGTTTCGCATAGTTAGACAAGCAGTCATAGCCGAAGGAACCAAGAACGCACAGAAATTAGTCATAGCAATGCAACTACTCGGCAGAGAATTCTCTCCCATTTAATGGTCAGAGCAGAAAACTGCAAGGCATCATCGCACAGCGGTAATACTGGAATTTGAATTAAATAGTTAAGAACTTATTCAGGTTCCGGTCTCACTTCGAAAGAGAGGACTACTTCATGGCACTGCGAGAAATTCTCCCCACTTCAACTATGATCTTCCCCGACACCAAACCTGGAATCAAGATTCTAGAGGAAAACCACAGAAAGAGCCTTCAGGAGCCAGATTCGTTCTGGCGCAAAGTCGCCGAAGATCTCTTCTGGTCCAAGAAAGACGGACCGACCTTCGAAGAGATGGATCAGCCACCTTATGGAAGATGGTTCCCCAACTGGAGAACCAACATGTCTCACAATGCGTTGGATCGACAGGTCGCTGGTCCGAGGAAGAATAAGGTTGCCTATTACTGGGAGGGCGAAAACGGCGAGAAGCGTAAGCTCACCTACAACGATCTCTATGTAGAAGTGAACAAGCTCGCCTCAGCGCTCAAGAAGCTGGGAGTGAAGAAAGGAGATAGGATCACAATTTACCTACCCATGATTCCCGAACTTCCCATCAGCATGCTTGCATGTGTTCGACTCGGAGCGATTCATTCCGTAATCTTCGCCGGTTTCACGGCCCAAGCGATCGCGAGCAGAGTCAACGACTCAACCTCCAAGCTCGTGATCACTTCCGACGGCTCGTTCAGAAGAGGGAAAACGCTCGAACTGAAACCTATCGTCGATGAAGCGATCAAACAAACGAGTAGTGTGGAGAAGGTCATAGTAGTAAAGCGAGCGGGCAACTCGGTGACCATGCAGCCGGAACGCGATCTGTGGTACCACGAACTGCTAGAATCAGCGGAGAAATTCGTCGAATCGGAACAAGTAGAGAGTGTTCACCCAGCTTTCATATTGTACACTTCTGGAACTACTGGAAAACCCAAGGGGACGACTCACAGCACTGGAGGATACATGACCTATG
>Ga0182021_10002499_pt1 | contig 21470 bp, 18 predicted proteins | sample 612E3MmetaG_FD_120493 | JGI IMG/M metagenome (GOLD analysis project Ga0182021, IMG submission 120493) | Permafrost microbial communities from Stordalen Mire, Sweden - 612E3M metaG (Illumina Assembly) | ecosystem: Environmental > Terrestrial > Soil > Wetlands > Permafrost | place: Sweden... | reverse complement strand
GCCGATGATGGCGCCGAAGTAGGCTGTCGCCTTCATGTATCCCGCCAGGTCGTCCATGCCGAGGACGACGTCCGCATACTTGCCGTTGCGGTCCGGGGCGGTGAGTGAGATCACGGTGCCGCCATAGGTAATGATCCGTGCCTGCATGCCGTTGGCGTTAATGAGCGTGTAAAGGTACACCTCGGCGCCGTCGGGCATTTTGCCGAATGACTGTAGTGTTTCGTCCTGTTTCACGTCGAATTCCTTCTTCTCCTTGCATGCCTGCGTCAGGCACGCCAGTGTAAGTGTCCCCATGAGGGCGAGCGTGGACCAGCGATGGTAGGTCATCATTCGTATGGTAAGCGATTACAGGCGCCGCCGGCGATGGGATTCTCCACCCCCCCACCCGCCAAGGTCGATGATGACGGCCACCAGGAGGTAAATCAGGTTGGTACCCTCTAACGGACGGTGGGTGTTCATCAGCCAGGCATAGGCCAGGGTGGTGAGCGGCAGGAACAAGAAGCCGAGCAGAGGGATGATGAGGTCGTGGTAAGCGCGTTGCAGGTAGGTGGACGTGAAGTACATCACCAACAGTACGAGCCGGGGGAAGGCGAGGATCAGAAGTACCAGCAGGCAGGGCATGAGCGTTCTCCGTTGAGATTATCCCAGAGATCGTTGGAAATCGGCGGTGCTGGAGCGCACAGCCGGGTATAGAATCAGAGTTCGATGTTCGAAGACCCGCGAATTGTACTTATCGTGGACGACGACCCCCAGATTCTGCGGCTGTTGCGGGCTATGCTGGGTCCGCAAAACGTCAGGGTGCTGGCGGCTCCGCTGCCGAGCGATGCATTGCGAATCTGCGGGGAGGAGAAGGTCGACATACTGATTTCCGACATCTCGATGCCGGAAATGGGCGGGAATAAGCTGGCCGAGCGCGTGTTCAAGCTGAACCCGCGAGTGAGTGTGCTGCTGATTTCGGGCGCCGTCGATGAGGCCCCGCCGGTGAAGGGCGGGCGGGTGCGGTTTCTGAAGAAGCCCTTTTTCCCCGCGGAGTTGATCAAGTTACTGCGCGAGATGCTGGCGGACAAAGCAGAGCGCGCGTAGGACAGCGATCGGTTTGTGTCGTCTGTTGGGATGGGCGTTCCGCCGAAATCCCATGAAAAAAGGTGGGGCAGGCGCTTTCGCCTGCCAACTCTTGATCCGAGCCCGAGCGGTTGGCAGGCGGAAGCGCCTGCCCCACCCACGGCACCACCTGGACACGGTTCAGGGCGGTTTTTCGGCCCTGTACCAGACCACGCAAAACGATCGTCTGTGCCTGCTCAATACAACAGGTACCGCGCGCGCATCGCAGCGAACGCGGCCACCGCATCCCGGAACGATTCCTGGATGGTGCGCGGGTCTTCCCCTGCTTGCACGCGGCGGATCGCGTCGTCGCTGCCGACGAGGCGTTTGGCGCCGGCGAAATCGATCTTGCCGGGATACAGCTTCTGGATTCCCACGGCGAGTTCCAGTCCCAACCTTGTAGCGTCGAGCAATTCGCGATTGGTGACTACAAGGCGCACGCCTTCCACTTTGACGCCTTTGAAAACCGATTCCGTGGGCGTGAAACTGGTAGCGTAGACGCGCACCCCGGGGATCTCGCGCTGGTTGAGCAGTGTGGCCAGTTCCCTTCCCCCGATGAAATCGGCGCCGATCTGTTCGAACGGCGCGTCGGTGCCGCGGCCCACCGAGAGGTTTTTCGAGTACTCCAGCAGGGCAATGCCCGGATAGAGCACGGCCGCGTTGAGGCTGCGCATATTGGGCGAGGGGTCGATCCAGGCGAGACCAGTGGCATCGAACCAGTCGCCGCGCTCCCAATCCCGCATCGGAACCACCGTGAGAGAGGCGCCGATCTTGTTTTCCGCGTTGAACATTTTGGCCAGTTCGCCCATCGTCATGCCGTGGCGCACCGGCTCGCCGGCCATATAGCCTACGAAGCTACAGTTCGCCGCGTCCAGCATGGGGCCTTCCACGCGCGTACCTGTAATCGGGTTGGGACGGTCCAAAACGTAATAGGGAATGCCGGCCTTGGCCGCCGCTTCCAGGGCGTACGCCATGGTGGTTTCGAAGGTGTAGAAGCGCACGCCGGCGTCCTGTATGTCGAACACCAGCGCGTCGATGCTCTTCAACATCTCGGGCGTGGGGCGCGTGGTGGCGCCATAGAGGCTGAACACCTTGATGCCCGTGGCCGGATCGGTGGTGTCCTGTATGCCGGGACGATCTTCCCTGCCGAGGAAGCCGTGCTCCGGCGAGAAGATGGCGGCGATGTTCACGCCGGCCTCGCGCATGGCGTCGATATTGCGGCGGCCCTTCTGGTCAATGCCGGTGTGGTTGGTGATCAGGCCGATTCGCTTGCCCATGAACGGCTGGAATCTCAAACCCTCCAGCACGTCGAGGCCGGTCAGGGTGGCGCCGTTGCGCCCCACCTGGCGGCGCGCGCCGGGATTGTCGTTGTATCCGGTGAGTGTCACGCGCTGCGCGTGCAATCCCACGCTGGCGGCCACGATGGTCGCCACCTTGGCGCGCACCGGCGTCAGCGCGGGACGCAGATCGGGGTGCACGCTGTTGGCCAGCAGGATCACGTAGGTCTGGGTCAGCGGATCGATCCAGATGGAGGTGCCGGTGAACCCGGTGTGTCCGTAACTGCCGATGGGAAACAGTTCCCCGCGATTGCCCGAGTGCGGCGAATCGATATCCCAGCCGAGACCGCGCAGGATGGGCTGGTCGGGCGGCGTTTGCGGCTCGGCGAACTTGGCTACCGTCAGCGGGCTGAACAGGCGGACGCCGTCGAGTTCGCCCCCGTTGAGCATCATCTGGGCGAAGCGCGCAAGATCGTCGGCCGTGGCAAAAAGCCCCGCATGACCGGCCACGCCGCCCATGTTGCGCGCCGTCGGATCGTGCACCACGCCGCGCAGTGGAGGCCCGGTCTTTACCGGCCAGCGCTCCGTCGGCGCGATCCTCGGCCCGAGCGACGCGGGCGGCTGGAACATGCTCTCCCTCATGCCGATGGGCAGGAAGATATTCTCCCGCGCGTAGTCGTTAAGCATCTTGCCGCTGAGACGGTGCACCAGTTCGCCTAGCAGGATGAAGTTGATGTCGCTATACACGTAGCGCGCCCCCGGTGGACCGCCCACCTTGAAGGTGCAGGCCAGCTTGATGCCGGTGTCGTAGCCGGTCCACGGGGTAGTCAGCGGCACGTCGGGCTGCAGGCCGGAGAAGTGGGTGAACAGTTGGCGCAGCGTGATCTCGCTGTGGCCGCCCTGAAACTCGGGGATATAGTCGGTGATCTTGTCGTTGAGGCGGAAGCGGCCCTCCTGGAAAAGCTTCATCAGCGAGGAGGTAGTGGCCACCACTTTGGTGAGCGACGCGCAATCGAAGATCGTATCGAGCGTCATGGCCTCGAGCCGCGGCACCAGCGCGCGCTTGCCGTAGGCCTTGCGATAGACCACCTTGCCTTCATGGCCCACCAGCAGCACGGCGCCGGGCATGCGGTTCTGTTCGATGGCCTGCTCGATCACGCGGTCGAGCGCGGCCGCGCCCGAAAAGGTCTGCGCGGACAGGGTTGTGGCGCCGAGCGCGGCCCACCAGAAGAACTTCATACAGACTATGATAGCTGGGCAACCGCTCCCTGAGAAGCTGTGAAACAATGCGCCCGCAAGCGGGCGCTGGCAAGCTGAAGCATGCCCCACCATTGCAGGCAAACCAGTTGCATTGGTGGGGTAAGCTTTAGCTTGCCGTGCGCTGATTTCTTCACAGCTTCTGACGGTCGCGGCTCCGATCCGAGCCCCGACGGGGTGCCCTCTGGCCCAGAGGGGTTGCCTACCGAACCGCGAACGTCACCGTATTGCTGGCGGCCCCGTTCACCACAAGCTGCAGCCGGTGCGTGCCGGCGGTGAGTATGGCAGGCACCTGCGCGTTGACCTGATACAGGCCTACGAAGCCGGGCGCGAGGCCGGCCCACAACACGCTCGTCGGCTGGATCGGCTGGCCGTCGATCAGCACGCTGGGGTCCACCGTGGTCTTCGTGAGCGTCGCGGGCACAGCGCCGGTGGTGGTGGCCGGCGTGACCGCTCCCAGCCCCGTGCAGTAGATCCCGAGATAGCCGCCGGCGGCGATGGGCTGGCTGGACGTCACCGGCGCGTAGGTCACGGCGTCGATCACGGCCGCGTCTCCCGCACCGCTGCCGTTGAGGGTGAAGATTCCCGGACCCGACGCGCCCACCGTCAACTGGGTCAGCGCGATCCCCGATTTCGAAATCACCTCCGCGATGGCGCTGCCGGCGGCCACTTCGAACGGCACTTGCGCATTCACCTGTTGGGGCGATGCGAAGTAGAGCGGCGCTGGAATGCCGTTGAAGGTCACGCTGGTGTCTCCCAGAACGGTAGGCAGCGGAAAGGCGCTGAACTGTGTGGTCCCGGCGGACAGGCTGGCGCCGAACAGGCTCACGATGGCGCCGGGCGCGACCGCATCGGTATGGTAGCTGGCCGCGTTGGTCACCGCGTTATGGGGATCTGGCGGCGATTGCCAGGCGCGCAGCAGATCGGCCGCCGGTTTGCCGCGCGGATTGTAATCCGTATCGGTGGCCGAAGGCGCCGGCACCGGCCAATCCCACCAGAAAAAGCCCTTCATCCAGGAGGACCACTGGCTCCAGACGGTGAACGCCGCATCCATGCAGTTGCGCTGCTCGGTGGGATCGTACGCGCCTACGTGGCTGTAATTCCAGGGTTCCGTATTGGCGCCGGCGGAGCTCTTATAGCCGATTTCCGTGAAGATAATCGGTTTCTGGTGCGCGTTATAGAAGTTCGTGATGGTGGCCACCAGATCCAGGCGGCTCGAATTCTGCCGCCAGGCGGCTACCAGTTGCGCCAGCGTGGGGTCGCTCTTGTTGGTCAGCGCGAAGTAGCCGTCGAGGCCGATCAGGTCGAGGCGGTCCCAGAAGGAGACCGAGGTGAACTCGTCGCCCGCCGACGTCGCGTTGGCGGCATAGGTCAAGGCACCGTGATATACGGCCCGGATGGCGTCGATCACGCGATACCAGCGGGCCTGGTTGGTGGCGCCGGAGACCGTCTTCAGCTCAGTTCCGATGCAGAGCATTTCGACCCCCAGGGAGTCGGCCATTTGCGCGTACTGAAGCATGAAACTGGTATAGCTTGCAAACCAGGCGTCGGGGTCGGTAGGGTTGATGTTGCCGCGCCATGTACTGGCCGCGTCGCTCACGTCCACGTGGGGCTTCAGCATCACCTTGATGCCCTTGCTGTGAAAGTCCTGAATGGCCTGTGTGACCGCGGCGTCGGTCGGCGTGGAGCCGTTGCGCGTGATGACGCTGGTCGTGATGTTGGGCTGATACCAGGTGGCCAGCACGCCCGCCCAATTGGCGTTGGTGGCGGCGAAATCGGTGCGCGAGGCGGCGGCCGCGGCGGACAAGTACTCGTTTGCCGACCAGGAAGTGTGGGTGATACCGTAGTATTGGAAGCCGCCGACGCCCTGGGCGGCGGCCGGCGGCGCCGCGCATCCCAAGGCGAGAAGGCAAATCGCCGGCAGACGAAAATGGTGCTTCGGGCGGCTCATTTCGCCACTCCCGTATGGGTGAGGCACGAACTGGCCGCAGTGATTGCATCTCCGGCTTTCAGACCGCCGCTGCCGCCCACCGGCTTGCCGGCCGAGCACTCGCGCATCGCCGGGCAGCCATTGGGACAGCCCACGATTTCGGTGACCCGCAGGCGATAGCCGTTCCGATCGAGGGTCAATACCACGCCGCAATAGCCGTCGCCCTTCCACGGTCTGACGCAAACTTTGTCGCCCACCGATCTCCCCGACGCGCGGGCGCCGCTAGAGCGCAGCAGGGCCGCCAACTCCGCGTGGCCCTCGCGTTCGGCGGCTTCGAGCGGAGTCCCCGCGTCCCGCTCGGCGAGGTTGACATTGGCGCCCTCCGAGATCAGCAGCCGGGCGATTTCGATCCGTCCGCCGAGGGCCGCTTCGATGAGCGGAGTTTGGCCGCCGGACGACGTGAGGTTGGGATTGGCGCCGCCCGCGAGGAGCACGCGCGCCGCGTCCGCATGCCCGGCAGCCACCGCCTCGATGAGAGCGGTGTTGCCATTGGCGTCACGCCGGTTCGCGTCGGCGCCGGAGTCCAGGAGCGACCGGAGAGTGGCCACATCGCCCGCACGCGCGGCGTTGGAAAGTGCCGTGTCCGGCGCTTGCCCAAGTGCTGCTCCGGCCATGAGCACCGCCAATAGTCCCGCACCCATCAGGCGAAGAAGAGATGAATAGCGTTTCACGGCCCGAGCATATCAGCGCGCCGCCGCGGTGTCAAAGTGTCAACGCCCCGTGACCGGGTGGACCCCTCATTGCGGATGAAAACTCAGGGCTTACAGGGGATGGCCCGTTGACAAGCTCCAAGTTCTCGGCGTATATTGGCTAACATACTGATCTCATAGTGGTTTGCTCGTGGCAGTGTCGCATGGTCTCGCTACCCGGTTCAGGACCCGAATGGACACCCTCCGAGCCCTGTGAGCCGGTAAGCGGTGGAGGCTGAATGGCCGTAGACCAAGACAACGGGCAACTGGACCCCTCGGTCCCCGAAAACTACGAGCATTTGCTCGAAGATTACAGTCAGTTCGCCCCACCCGCAGCCGACGAGGTGGTGCAAGGCACCGTCCTCGGCATCACCGCCAAAGACGTCATCGTCGATTTCGGTTACAAGTCCGAAGGCATCGTTCCCATCGAGCAGTTTCAATCTCCCTCCGGTGAGGTGACGGTGAAGCGCGGCGATGTGGTGGACGTGATGATCGACCGCAGCGAACAGGTGGAAGGCTACGTGTTGCTCTCGCACACCAAGGCCGCGCGCCTGCGCATCTGGGACGATCTCGAAAAGGCATCGAACGATCAACTGATCCTCTCCGGCAGGGTGCTGGGCCGCGTCAAAGGCGGGCTGGCCGTGGATGTCGGCGTCAAGTCGTTCATGCCGGGTTCGCAGGCCGACCCGCGCCCGGTGCACAATCTGGATTCGCTGATCGGGCAGGACATCCCGGTTAAGATCATCAAGCTCAACCGGCGCCGCGGCAACGTGGTGGTGTCGCGCAAGCTGGCGCTGGAGGAAGAGATCAATTCGCGCAAGAGCGTCACGCTGGAGCATCTCTCCGAGGGCGCCACTGTGGTGGGCACGGTCAAGAACCTGACCGAATACGGCGCGTTCATCGATCTGGGTGGCATCGACGGCCTGCTGCACGTTACCGACATGTCCTACGGCCGCATCACGCATCCTTCGGAGATGCTGCAAGTGGGCCAGGACGTCAACGTCAAGATTCTCAAGTTCGACCGCACCAAGGAGCGCGTCTCGCTCGGCATCAAGCAACTGGAGCCGGACCCGTGGGAGACGGCGCCGGAGCGCTACCCGGTGGACAGCCGCGTCATCGGCCGCGTGGTCAACGTCACCGACTACGGCGCATTCGTGGAACTCGAAGCCGGCGTGGAAGGCCTCATCCACATCAGCGAAATGACCTGGTCGCGGCGCATGAAACATCCGTCCAAGGTGGTCAAGGCGGGCGATCCGGTGGAGGCCGTGGTGCTGGAAGTGCACGCCAAGGACCGCCGCATCTCGCTCGGCCTCAAACAGCTCGAGCCCAATCCCTGGACCACCATCGACAGCCGGTACAGCGTGGGCAGCGTGGTGGAGGGGCGGGTGCGCAACATGACCGATTTCGGCGCCTTCATCGAAATCGAGGAAGGCATCGACGGCCTGGTGCACGTGAGCGACTTGTCCTGGACGAAGCGCGTCAAACATCCCAGTGAAATCCTCAAGAAGGGCATGATCGTGCAGGCGGTGATTCTGCATATCGATTCCGCCACGCACCGCCTTTCCCTAGGCATCAAACAGTTGCAGCCCGACGCCTGGGAGAGCTACTTTCAAAATCACCAGGTGGGCGATACGGTGCATGGCCGGGTCTGCCGGTTGGCCAGCTTTGGCGCCTTTGTCGAGCTGGCGGAAGGCGTGGAAGGCCTGTGCCATTTCTCCGAAGTGCCGGGCTATGCCGGACGGCGCGGGGCGGAGGAGCCGCCGATTCACGTGGGTGAGGAACATGATTTTAAGATTGTCAAGATGAGCGAAGCGGAGAAGAAAATCGGGCTTAGCCTGCGCGCCGTGACCGCCGACGAAGAGAAAATCCGGCTGGAGGACTACCAGCGCCAGGCCGCCGCCGCCACCTCCACCATCGAGGAAGTCCTCAGTTTGAAGGACCGTACCCACGAATAGGCGCTTGCTAATCGTTTAAATTCAGGCGATACTGCGATTTCATGGAAGTTTTGCAGTCCAGGAGAAAGCGATGACGAAGGCCGATCTGATTGAAGAAGTCTCCCGCGTTGTCGAGATGACCCGTAAGGAATCCGAAGTCATCGTGGAGGCGATTTTCGACAGCATCGTACGTTCCCTCCGGTCCGGCGACAAGATCGAAATCCGCGGATTCGGCAGCTTCCGCACACGCCAACGCCAGCCCCGTATCGGACGCAACCCGAAGACCGGCGCGCGGGTGGAAGTTCCCGCCAAGAAGATTCCGTATTTCAAGCCGAGCAAGGAATTGAAGGACGTCGTGAACAACTCCGGCGCGCCCGTCCCGGCGCCCGCGCTGGGGCCCGCGCCCGACCAGGTTCCCACCCCATAACGTGGATTATCTCTGGACGCCCTGGCGCTATCAGTACGTCACCACGGGGGAACTGCCCTCAGGGTGCGTCTTCTGCGCCGCTGCCGCTGGCGGTGACGACCGGGCGAACCTCATCGTCCACCGGGCCAGTCGCAATTTCATCATTCTCAACCGCTTTCCATACACCAATGGCCACGTCATGGTGGTGCCGTTCCAGCACGTCTCCAGGCTCGAGGACCTGGCGGAGGAAGCGCTGCTGGAGATGATGCGCCTGGCGCGGGACTGCGAAAAGCACCTGCGCGCCACCTACCGCCCCGATGGCCTGAACATCGGCATGAATCTGGGCCGCAGCGCGGGCGCGGGCGTCGCCGGCCACGTGCACATGCACATTCTTCCGCGCTGGGCCGGCGACACCAATTTCATGACGGTGACCGGCGAGACGCGCGTGCTGCCCGAAGATCTGGCGGTGACCTGGGAGAAGCTGAAGAGCGCCGGCTGGAAGTAGGACAGGCGATCGGTTTGTGTCGCCTGTCAACCTGACTTGCTCGGACAGAAAGTCGACAGGATCGAAAAACCACCGGCATGGCCGGCCTTCCGGCCGGCTGGCAAGCTGAAGCATGCCCCACCAAAGGCATCGGTTTTTCATGAAGTTTCGCGGGCCGCGAGCCCATCCCAACAGACCACGCAAGGCGATGGTCTGTCCTACCTCCGCAGGACCGAGGCGATCACGCCGGGGAGATCGCCGGTGTTGAAGGGTTTCTGGAGGAAGGCGAGAAACCGGTTGGTGCCGATCACGCGGAGCGCCTCGGTCTCGCCGAAGCCGCTCATGAGCACCACTTTCACATCCTGACGTTGTTCCTTGAGAGCCGCCAGCACCGCCTTGCCGCTCTTGCCCGGCATGGACATGTCGAGCAGGACCACATCGATACGGTTCGGATCCTCACCGAAAATGCGCAGCGCTTCGTCGCCATCCCCGGCCGCCAGCACGCGGTAGCCGGCATCTTCCAGGATCTTCGATCCGAGGCGGCGAATCATCGGCTCATCGTCCACCACGAGCACAGTTCCGACTCCGCGGGAGGGGGCGGGGACAGCGGTATGGCGGGGCGCTGCCGGCTTGTCGCAGGCCGGCAGCAGGACGCGGAAGGTAGTGCCGGCGCCGGGGGCCGAGTCCACCACGATGCCTCCACCCAGCGTCTTGACCGCGCCCGCGACGGCGCTCAGGCCGAGGCCGCGTCCGAAGAACTTGGTGGTAAAGAAGGGATCGAACATGCGGCCTTTGGTTGCCTGGTTCATGCCGCAACCGGTGTCCTGGACTTCGATGACGACGTAGCGGCCGGCGCGGAGCCACTCGCCGTCAAAGCCGTTACGCAAGGTGGAGCCGGCGATATCGCACGCCGCCGTGCGTACGGCGACACATCCGGGACTTTCCAGGCCGATGGCTTCGGCGGCATTGATCACCAGGTTGGAGACGATCTGTTCCACCAGGCTGCGGTCGCTCTCCACGGCGGGCAGATCCTGGCCCAGCGCCAGACGAACCTCGACGTTTCTGGAAATGGCCGCGCGCAGCAATCCGTTGATGTCCCTGGCGCAGCCGGAAATGTCCACCATGCCGATCACCACCTGCCCTTTTCCGGCGTAGGCCAGCAGGCGGCGCGTCAGGGCGGCGGCGGCTTCGCCGGCATGCTCGATGGCGTCCACACAGTCGGCGTGCGCCGCAGGCACGTGGCCGCGCAGTAGTGAGGCGTTGCCCAGGATGGCGGTGAGCAGGTTGTTGAAGTCGTGGGCCACGCCGCCGGCCAGCAAGGCGACGCTTTCCGCTTTCTGCGCCGCATGAACGAGCCCTTCCATCCGCTTCAACTCGGTCACATCGAGGAATGCGCCCACGGCTCCGCGGCTCACGCCGTCCTCGCCGGTAAGCGGCACCGCGTTGCCGAACATGTGGCGCCGGGCGCCATCGGGGGAGACTACGTCGTAACTGTAGTTATGCACGGGCTCGCCGGTCCTGGCGGCGATGGCCACCGGAAGGCGCTCGAACGGGACCTCCACGCCCTCTCTCTCCACGCGGGTAGCCGGCTCCGATTGCGGTATGGCCTGGTGCGATAAGTTCACGCCATGGGGCAGGCACCGGAGTTCGTGCATCGTGCGGTTGCCGGTCACCTTGCGGCATTCGGCATCGCGCGCAATCAGCACGGAGACCGGGACGGCGTCCAGGATGGCGGCGATTTCGTCGGCGCGGGCACGCTCCCGCGCCTCGCTTTCGCGCAGTGCCTGCTCGGCTGCTTTTCGCTCCGTGATGTCGGTGACCAACACGCAGACGCATGCCATGCCGTTCGGTTCGAGGCGCTGGAAGGACAGGTGGACGGGGACGCGAAGCCCGTCCGGCCGCAACACATGGAACTCGGCGCGGGCACGTCCCTGCGCGGCGCGCGCCAGTGCCCGGGAAAACACCGCCTTCTCGTGCGCGGAGAAGAAGCCAAAGACGGGGGAACCGATGACGCGGTCGAGCGGGGCGCCGGCCATGGCCGCGAATTGCTGGTTGGCGAAGAGTACCAGGCCATCGGAAGTCAGCGTCAGCGCCCCTTCCGCCATCGATTGGATCCACAGCCGGTAGGCTTCGTCCGTGCCTTTGTGGGAGAAGACACGGTGGCCGTCGGAGGTGGCAACCACGATGGCGTCCACTTCGCCAGATTGCAGCGCTCGCAGAGTCTCCTGGGTCTCCGCCAGCCGGCGCTGTAACTCCTGCAGCTGCTCCAGGAGTTCGTCCGGCGTGGCTCGTTGGATAAAGTTGCGCAGCCCCATGAGTTACTCCGGCGCCGGGGGGGGGATAATGTCCAATCCCTCCAGCACCCGATTGCGGTCGGTCAGGTCCCCGATCAACCTGCGCACGGGCAGCGGACTTTGCCTGACCAGCGTCGGCGCCACTACCAACTGCCCGGCGGCGAGTTGCCCGGCCTGCTGATAAACATCGATCACTTCCAGTTCATGGCGCCCCGGCAACTGCTCCTCGCAGATGAGCCGGACATTCTGAATGGCGCGCAGCGAATTGGGGGTGGTACCCGCGACAAACAGCCGCAGGACGTAGTGCTGGTCCTTGGACCCGGTGCCTGGTTCTCGATGCTGTTGGTTCATAGATAGCTTGCCTCCCTTGCCACGCTTCTGCTGCCGTGGCGGACAGTTTCCGGCGAAATGGTTACACTAACCAACGGTTTCAAATTGAAGGGTTTAACAGGGCTAAAAAGATCCACAATCCGACTTCTTCAGGGTCCACGCTGTTCGCATACGATCCCTGGCAACCATGAGCACCTTGTGCCACATTACGTCCGCCGAATGTGATAGTGCGTACAGTGCCGGAGGATATCTCAGGATTCTGCGGACATTTTTTGAGGTGCGGACGGAAAAAATGCGTGTGACCGGCCGGCGTCGCCGCCGCCCAATGCCATCGCCGGAAAATCGCCGGAATTCGCAACCAGCAGACCGCCGGCGAATCCAGAGCATCCCAATCCGAGCCGCGGGCCCCGTGCGTGACCGAAACATGACACACAAGGGCGTACTTCGCGCCGGTCCGGCGGTTACAATCGGGAATATCATGGTGCCACTACGGGAGTGGCTCAGACCGCCGAAGAGTCTGCTTCTGATTCTGGTACTGCTGAGCCTGGTATCGGTATCGGCGGTAGGGTGGTTTGGGTTCAAACTGCTGGAGCAGGACCGCATGGTGCAGGCGCAGCGGCGGCAGGAACGGCTGGAACAGGCGGCGGACCGGATGGTGGCCACAGAGCGCGGAACGCTGGCGGAAACCGGCGAGCGGCTGAGCGCGTGGCTCACCACTCCGCCGGCGGCGGGCAAGCCCGACGATGGGGTGTTGCTCACGCTGGAAGAGAATTCGGTGACGGCGTATCCGGTGGGGCGGCTGCTGTATTACCCGGCGCCCTCCGGCGAGCCGGAAGCGCGGGCCGAGGTATTCGCCGAAGGCGAGTTGCTGGAATTCCTACAGGCACAGCCGGCCAATGCCGCCGATGCCTACCGCGTGCTGGCGGAGAGCAAGAACGCGGCGGTGCGGGCGGGAGCGCTGCTGCGGCTGGCGCGCGTGCTGGGCAAGTTGGGCCGGCGCGAAGAAAGCCGTGCCGCGTACACGCGCCTGGCGGCGATTGGCGGCGTGCGGGTGGCGGGGGCGCCGGCCGAACTGGTGGCGCGTCACGCGCTGGGCGACCCCACGTTGCGCGAGGACCTGCTGCGCGGGCGCTGGCACCTGACGCACGGCCAGTTCGAATTCTACTTCGGCCCCGGGGCGCCGGAAGACCGGCAAGCACTGGCGGAAGCCGCCGGTCAGGCCTGGAACCTGGCGGGCGCGCGCGGGCAGACCACGGTGTGGGCCGGCGGACATCCATTCTTCGCCATGTGGCGGACCTCTGGCGCGCGGCGCGCCGTGCTGGTGGAGACACCGCGGCTCCCCGCCGGGGAACAGGAGGCCTTTGCGGCAGTGGATAGCGAAGGGCGGGTGGTGTTGGGGCGGCGCGACCGCGCCGACCGGGCCGCCATACGGCCGGCGGCGGAGAGCCAGCTCCCCTGGACGCTCTACGTCAGCGGCGCGCCCAATTCACCGGGCACGGGATTACCACAGAGCCAGCGATTCCTGTTGCTCAGCATGGGGGTGATGGTGGTGTTCCTGATCGCCGGAACCTACTTCATCGCGCGCGCCATACGCCGCGAGATGGAGGTTTCGCGGATGCAATCGAACTTCGTCTCCACCGTGTCGCACGAGTTCCGGTCGCCATTGACTTCCATCCGGCAGTTATCGGAGATTCTGGAACTGGGGCGGGCGCCGAGCGAGGAGCGCCGGCAGGTGTACTACTCGACCCTGGTGCGGGAGACGCAGCGGCTGCAACGGCTGGTGGAGGCGCTGCTGAATTTCGGGCGCATGGAGGCGGGGGCGCGTCCTTACCGTTTTGAAGAGATCGAGACTTCGAGCCTGGTGCACCGGGTGGCGGGGGAATTCGAAGCCCAACTGGCGGCGGGGCGGCGGATCGAACTGAGCGGCCCCGACGCGACGTGCGCCATCAACGCCGACCCGGACGCGCTTTCGGTGGTATTGCGCAACCTGATCGACAATGCGCTGAAATACTCGCCGGAGCATCCGTCGATCTGGGTGCAGTGGGGCCTGGAGCGCGCGCGGGTGGCGATCCGGGTGCGCGACGAGGGGCTGGGGATCACGGTTGCCGAGCGCAAGGCGATTTTTCGAAAATTCGTGCGTGGCAGCGCCGCCGCCGCGGCCAACGTGAAGGGGTCGGGCGTCGGGCTGGCGATGGTGAAGCACATCATCGCGGCGCACCACGGCGAGATCCGGGTGGACTCCACACCCGGGGTGGGCAGCACGTTCACTGTGATGCTGCCCGCTCTGGAGCAATCATGAGCCGCATTCTGATCGTGGAAGACGAACCGGCGATCGCCCTCGGGCTGGAAGACGATTTGAAGATGGAGGGTTACGAGGTGGAGGTGGCGCGCGACGGCATCACGGCGGCGCGGCGCGGGCGCGAGGGCGCCTTCGACCTGATTCTGCTGGATGTAATGCTGCCGGGCAAGGACGGTTTCGAGGTGTGCCGGGAATTGCGGCGCGCGGGCCTGAAGACGCCCATCCTGATGCTGACGGCCAAAGCGCGCGAGGCCGAAAAAGTGATGGGCCTGGAGCTGGGAGCGGACGACTACGTCACCAAGCCGTTCGGCACGCGCGAACTGCGCGCACGCATCAAGGCGCTGTTGCGGCGCACCGCCGGAGAAGCTGAAGCGGCGTGCTGCCGCTTCGGCGAAGTGGAAGTGGATTTCGCGCGCGGCGAACTGCGCCTGCGCGGGCGCCCGGTGGAGCTTACGCCGATCGAGTTCAAGCTGCTGGATTCCTTCATTCGCGCGCGCGGGCGGGTGCTGAGCCGCGATCAACTGATCGCGGCGGCGTGGGGGCCCGACACATTCGCTTCGGCGCGCATTGTGGACAACCATATCGCCAACCTGCGGCGCAAGATCGGGGACGACCCGGCGGAGCCGCGCTACCTGCGCAATGTGCGTGGACTGGGGTATCGATTCGATGGCTAGGATCGTTGTGCTCGGAGAGTCCTTTTCCCCGCGGAGACGCAGAGACGCAGAGGAAAGCGCAGAGAACGCACGAACACCTCTTTTGGTGGGGCAGGCTTCAGCCTGTCAATCCGAGCGAAGCTCGGACGCTTCTTTGACGCCACAAGCATTTCTTTCCCCGCAGAGACGCAGAGACGCAGAGGAAAGCGCTGAGAAGACCGGAAACCACATCGTTCTTGCGTTCTCTGCGCTTATCTCTGCGTCTCTGCGTCTCTGCGGGAAATCAACATCCCTCGGGCGGGCAATACTGCTGGGGATGGCGGTGGCGTCTGCACTCCTCGCACAGAGCGATGCCGAACGGCAACTGGAGACGGCGGTATACCGCGAGACGGTGATGGGCGACGTGCCGGCGGCGATCGGGATGTACCGCGCGCTGTTGGCGGAGAAAGGGATCGCCCGGCCGGTAGTGGCGCGCGCCCTGTGGCAGCTCGGCCAGTGCCAGGAGAAGCTGGGGCAGCGCCGGGAGGCTCACGCGACGTATGCGCGGGTGGCGCGCGAGTACGCGGCGGAGAGCGGAATCGCGGCCCTGGCGCGCGGCAAACTCGCGGGGTGGAGCGACGCCCTGCCCGGGCCGCGCAATCTCCGCTTCGAAGAGGGCGATCCGGGAAAAACGCCGCCGGGTTGGTTCGTTCCGCAGGTGGAGAAGGTCTCCGGCAGCCTGGCCGAACTGCGCCGCAAGGGCTGCCGGAGCAGCGCGGGCTGCGCCGTGGTGATCGCGCCGGCCACCGCGGCGGCGCCGGACTCGGTGGGCAACCTGATGCAGAGCTTTCGCGCGGCGGCCTACCGGGGCAAGACGGTGCGGCTGCGCGCCTGGGTGCGCGTGGAGGCCGGTGGACCGGGCGATCGCGCGCAGATGTGGCTGCGCGTGGACCGTCCCAACGGCAAGGTGGGGTTTCTGGAGGACATGGACGGCCGTCCGGTGCGCCCCGCCGAGTGGACCAGTTGCGAGATCGTGGCGGAGATCGACGCCGACGCGCAGTTCGTGGATTTCGGCGTGAAATCGATGGGGCGCTCGCGGGTCTGGGTGGACGGCGTGTCGTTCGAAATCGTGCCGGAAGAACAGGTCACCGCGGTGCGCAACTCGATCGCGCGGAGTTACGCGCGCGCCGAAGCCACGCTCACGGCGTTCCGCTTTTCCGGAACGGAGGCGGTGGCTACGGTACGCAAGGCGGCGCAGCAGGGCGGTTTAACGCTGGTGGAACTCTCGCGCGACACGTGGACGCGCGGCGAAAACGGCTGGGAGCTGACGGAACACGTGCCGCTATCGCGCGGCTACGAGACGGCGGCGCCGGACCCGGAGACGATGCGCGCGGTGGCCGAGGACCTGAAGCAGTACGCGGTTCCGCTGAACGGGCTGGAACCGTTTCGGGCGGCGGCGGGGTGCGTGGTGGTTCACCGGGCCGATCTGGCGGAGGGATCGGGAGAGCATGTGCTGGCGGCGGCCGGAATCGCCCGGTGGATTTTGAATCTCGGGAGCGTTCCGGGCGGCAGCGCGCTGGGGCGATGGCTGGGGGAGCCGCACCTGTTCCACGGACAGCCGGGCACGCTCGCCAAGAGCTGCGACGCGCTGGTGTTCCTGGAGGCGGAACAGGGATCGAAGAACTGAATGGCGGGCAAAACAGCCGCTGCCGCGGAAGGCGCAGTGGATGTCGCAGTGGAGCAGTCGGGAAGGTTCCCAGTATTGCTATTCTGAGAGGTTCCGGAAACACCGTTGGAAACGAAGAGGAGATAGTTGAAGATGCACAGATACCATAAGGCGCCGCTGTTGCGAGTCGCGGCGGTGTTGATGGTCTTGTTTGTCGGACTGTTGAACGCAGCTCAACCCAGGGAATTCAAGAGTTGGCCCGCGGGGAAGTCGCCCACGGAAATCGGCAAGCGTGTGGCGGAGCGCTTCGTCGCGAGCCCTCACATGGCGAAGAATAGCATCATTTACCCGGAGGTCTGCGGATGGTACGGAAGCCTGACCTTCGCGCAGGTGACCGGCGATAAGGACCTCACCGCCCGGCTGGTCAAGCGTTTCGACCCCCTGCTGACGGCGGAGGAAGCCAGCCTGCTTCCCCCTCGCGGAGTGCATGTGGACTCCTCGGTCTTTGGCGCCGTCCCGTTTGAGTTGTTCATCCAGACCAATGACAAGAAGTACCTGAACCTGGGCCTGGAGTACGCCGACAAGCAGTGGGAGAACCCCACTCCCGACGGCCTCACCAAAGAGACCCGTTTCTGGATCGACGACATGTTCATGATCTCCGCGGTCCAGGTGCAGGCCTTCCGCGCGACCAATGACGTCAAGTACCGCGACCGTGGCGCGCTGGAGATGGCCGCTTACCTCGACAAACTCCAGCAGCCCAACGGACTCTTCTTCCACGCCCCCGACGTTCCCTTCTATTGGGGCCGCGGCGACGGCTGGGTGGCCGCGGGGATGACCGAGCTACTGCGCTCGCTCCCGAAGAACCATCCCAAACGCGCCCGGATCCTGGCGGGGTACCGGAAGATGATGGCCGCGCTGCTGAAGTACCAGGCCGAGGATGGCATGTGGCGGCAACTGATCGACCGCCCGGAGTCATGGAAGGAGACTTCTTCCACCGGCATGTTCACCTTCGCCATGGTCACCGGCGTCAAGAACGGATGGCTCGACAAGAAGACGTACGCTCCGGCCGCCCGCAAGGCTTGGCTGGCGCTGACCACCTATCTGGACGCGAATGGGGATATGAGCAGCATCTGCGCAGGCACCAACAAGAAGAACGACTACCAGTACTATATGGACCGCCCGCGCAGAACGGGCGACATGCACGGCCAGGCGCCGATGCTGTGGACCGCCACCGCGCTGCTGCGGTAGATCGAACCTTCCCTGCCCCTCCGGCGCACCCGGCCATCACCGGGTGCGAGTAGCTGGGCTGTCTTTCATCTCCTGTATAATCGGGCAGAAGGACCCGATGTGCACGGGTGCTTTATACCTGAAAGGACAGAACGCCACGGGACCGGCCCGACCTGCTCGCCCTTGGCGTCCTGGGCCGCACTATCGGCAACCCGGACACCTCCAGGCTGCTGCTGCCGGCCTCCGCCTTCGCCTTCGTCCAGCCGGGAAGGACCGCGGGAAACCTGGGCCGCAATGTGTTTCGAAAGGGATCCATCCGCAATGTCAACGCTTCGGTGTGGCGGCGATTTGCGGTGTGGAAGGAGAAGCTATTGACCATCCGGGCCGAATCCATCAACCTCTTCAACACGCCGCAGTTCGCCGCGCCGGATTATATGCGTGCGGATTCGAGCTTTGGGGCGATCACCAACACGCTGAACAACGGAAGAAGTCTCCGCTTTGGGGCCAGCTTTGAGTTCTGATACGCGGCGGCGCTAGTATCGAATCGCCTTCGCCCGCACCATGGCTCCGCGACCCGGCAGCACAATACCGCGATCGCTGAAATCGCCGTTACGGATCTCCGTGCGTTTCCAGACGCCGTTCTCGTATACGCCTTCTTCCACTTCCACGAATTGCGCCCCCGTGTAACGGGAACCCCAGGCCGGCCGGAATTGCAGGTCGGCGTCGAAACCCACGATGAGGAACTCGTCCGGCCCCAATTGTCCTACCAGGGCGCGGCCGGAAGGCTCAGGCGGGCCTGTCGCCGCGGGCGCCAGGCCGGAGGCCCTCACCGCCGGGCGGAAGTGCACGAAGACGTCGTAGTTGTCGAAGGTGAGCGTGCGGCTGCGGATGAAGTCCTCCTCGACAGCGGCTTTCAGCTTCCCGGTACCCTGGAGCCGCGCAATCGCGGGCAGGGCCGAGCCGATCACGCCGAAGTTCGCCGCCACGGCGGCGAATCGCGGGCTGATGCCGTCCGCGGCGCCCGTATCCACTCCGTAGGGCGTAAATCCGATGGCGTCGTGGTCGCCCAGCGCATAGAACATGTAGCGGGCGAAATTCATGCCGCCGCCGGTTTCGACCACCATCAGCGGATTGTCGGGACGGTGGTACCGCGAGAGAATCGTCCGATAAACGATGGGGGACTGGTGGTAAATGTCCGGGCCGATGATGTCGATGTCGGGTGCGGAGGCCTTCCATAGGTCGATGACGTGCGACACCGGTCCGCCGCTCGGATACCCTTCACCCGGCCGGTCCCACACATCGAAGTTGTCGTTGGTGTTGTCGCCGCCCATCCACACGTTGCAGTAGGCGGGCAGCGGGTAGACCGCCTTGCCCGCCTTGGCGACCGTGTCGATGTAGGTCGAGAGATAGTAAACCGTGAAGGCCTCCTCGGCCATGCGCGGCCCGAAGACCTCGGTCCAGGTGCCCGGGTTCTTCTTGAGCGCCGCCACGAACCGCGCCGGCACGGGGCCGTTAAACAGCCGCGTGGCCTCCGCGGAGTAGTCGCGCACGCTGCCCAACAGGCCCGACTCGTTTTCCACCTGCATCATGATGACCGTGCGGTCGGCTTCGTCCAGTTCCTTGAGGTGTTTGAGCAGCGCCGTGTACGCCGTCCGATCGGCTTCCAGTGTGGCCTGCCCGTGCGGGGAAAGCACGCGGATGGGTTTGCCGCCGGAATCCATCACGCGCGGGAACCGGGCTGGATTCGATTTCACCCACGCGGGCGTGTAATCCATCGCCCCGTTCTTCCAGGTGCCGAACCACAGCGGAATGGCTCGCAGATTCTGCTGGCGCAGGCCGCGCACGATCTCGTCGAAGCCGCTGAAGTCGAACTTGCCTTCCACCGGTTCGATGGAGTCCCAGTAGACCGGGAACTCGATGGTGTTGGCGTGCAGGGCTTTGAACTCGGGCCACGCGCGCCGCATACGGTCCGGGAAGGCTGAGGGGTTATTGACCTGGCCGCCGAGGATGATGAACGGCTTGCCATCCACCAGCAACTGGTACCCGCCGGTGTTGGTCTTTGCGATTTGCGCAATCGGTTTATTCTGCGCAACCGCCAGCGGGACGACGGCCGCCAGCAGGAACAGTCCTCTTAAAGTGATCATGAGGTCTCCTGATGAAGTAGCGTAGCACCCCCGGCAAGGACCAGGGGTCTGTCCTCCTTGCCGCAGCAGGCGGCACGTTTCTACCGGCCGTGTTTGAGGCCGAGTATAAATGTTACGATACCGAAGCCGCCGATGGCGAGGCCGGCGATCCGGTTCAATCCGCGCAGGGCTCGCTGGTCGAAACGGCTGCGGAACAGGCTGACCATGAGCACCAGCGTCACCCACCACAGCATCGACCCGCAGAAGATGCCTCCCACCAGCAGGAAGGTCAGCCACCACAGGCGCTGTCCGCCCATGCCAAGCGCGGCCAGCACCGCCAGGAAGGAGAGGACGGTGGTGGGATTGGTCAGGGTGAGCAGCAGCGTCGAAGAGTAGTCGGACCCTGCCGCGCCGTCTTCGCCGGGCAGACTGACCCCCTGCGCCGGCTTGCAGAAATAGAACACGCCGAACCCTACCAGGAGAAGGCCGCCAATCACGCGGATCCAGAACTCCTCGCGCTCCAGGAAATCGATCAGGAAGGTGATGCTGAAGCCGGCGATGGCGCCGTACAGCCCGTCCGCCGTCGCCGCCCCGAAGCCGGAGATCAGGCCGGACAGGCGTCCCTTGCGAAGCGTGCGCGAGGCGCACAGCACGTTGACGGGCCCGACCGGCACCGCAATCGCCAAACCAGCCGCGAGACCTTTGGACAGCAACCACAGACCGATCAAATCGCCCTCCATCTTCATCAGCTTATCCTAAGTCGGGCAAACGCGGCCGCGCCGCCTGCCTTAAAAACTGTAACCCACGCTGAACATGGGGGTGAACAGGTGGAGCGCTCCCTGTCGCGTGGCGCCGTTGGCAGTGGAAAACAAACGGTCCGGAAAGACGGTGATGGAATCGTGGAAATCGCCGCTTACCACCACATGCTCCGCGATCCGCACCTTGACCCCGGCGCCAAGATCGAAGAGCGGCTTCCACTGGCTCTGGCTGGTCAGCGAGGCGATCTTGGGCAGTGGTTGCGGACTGGGCACGGTCCCCGTGGTGTCGTAGTATTTGGCGCCGACGCCGCCCGCCACGAACGGGCGGATGCGCCCGGTACGCGGCTTGAAATGAATCAGCGCGTCGTAGAAGACCGCGTGCGACTGCGCCTTGACTTCGCCAGAGGCCTGCGCCGAACTGAGAAACGTGTCGCCGCCGTGGTAGAGATAACGGAACTCACCGGAGAAATGGTCGAAGAGATCCTCGGTCACCGCGCCGGTGACAACGGCATGATTGCGGATTCCGGCGTCGGCCGAGCCGGCGGATGAGGTGATGGCGCCATTGCGGTAGGCGCCGTATCCCAGGCCGCCGCCGATTACCCAGTTCTGTGCCAGGCAGGCGCCCGCGGTGAGCCATCCGGCAAAAAAGATTTTCAGAGCCACTCTTGCAGTAGACAACACTCGTCGAGCGCGGCGCAAGGCCGCCCCGCACCGGAAGACGCGTCAGTAGGGTTCGGGATGCACCGTGACGTCGGCGTGCGGGACGATCCGCAGGATGACGCCTTCGATGGTTTCGGTGAGCGCGTGCGCCTCGAAGAGAGTCTGCCGGCCGTCCACCAGCACGTGCAGGTCGAGGAACAGGATGGGGCCGGAGTAGCGCACGCGGATGTTGTGACAGTCCCGCACGCCGGGGACCGCCGACACCGCGGCCAGGATGCGTTCTTCCATGCCGGCGGGGGCCGAATCGACCAGCGCATCGATGGTGCGCCGGCCCAGTTGCCAG